>Ga0315336_1002065_pt1 | contig 33127 bp, 29 predicted proteins | sample ASW5metaG_FD_204512 | JGI IMG/M metagenome (GOLD analysis project Ga0315336, IMG submission 204512) | Ammonia-oxidizing marine archaeal communities from Monterey Bay, California, United States - ASW #5 | ecosystem: Environmental > Aquatic > Marine > Intertidal zone | place: USA: California...
TCGGGAAGAACCGTGGCCAATCTCGGCGCACCCGGGAGCCGGGCGACGCGACGCGACACGCCCACGACCGCGGTGCGAGCTCCCGGCCTGAAGCCACCCGGAAGTCGACGGCGCACCGCGGACAGGAGTCGGATCGGGCGTCTCGCGGTGAGAGCGATCGCATGGCCGAAGCGGAAGGAGGAACTCGTACGAATCTCGTCGAGCTTGCGTTCCAAGTCGGCGACCTTCTCCGCGCTGCTCGCAATGACGACCTCAGCCGCACTCCGCTCGGCTTCCAGTCGGCGAATGCGGTCGTCTCTCTCGCGAATCTTGCCGCGTTCGGCCTCGAGTTCGGCTGCCTGGCCGCGCCCTCGCCGATCCACCCTCTGCACATGGTCGGCGAGGATCGAGACTTCAGCCCGCAACGACCGCACGTCGGCGAACGCGGCCTCGGCCCCGCCCGCCGATACTGCGCCAGCGGGGTCGGGATCCTCGGGCCCACGATCAGTCTCATCGCCGTCGTCGGCTCGCCATGTCGGGTAGAGATCGTCCATCAGAGCCCCGCAGACTTCATCGAATACCTCATGGTTCTCGTCGCTCCAGTTGGCCCGGACCCAGCGACGGTCGACTCGATTCACACCGGGCTCATCCACCTGCCCCTTCCCGCGCGCATTGAGCCGGGGGATGACCCAGTCTGTCGCAGCCCCGCCGAGAAAGCCCGCAATCGAGTCGACGGCCGAATCCAGCTGCTCGAGCCGGACCGTCATCGACCGCGCTGGGCCCAAGGCTGCCAGGTCGTCGCGGATCATGGTGTTGGTTCGCGTCCAGAGCCAACAGATCCGCCGAAACGGTGACCAAGCCGCCCACTCGGCCTCGTCGATCTCTCCGAGTCGATCGCCCCGAAGGCGATAGCGCTCCCACACGGTGTCGGCGGCGTGGTCATACCAGCCTCGTTGATAGCCGGACGAGACCACATCGCGCCCGTCCCGGAGCAACCACACGAACTGGCTCGAATCGAAGACGTCGGCCAACACTGGCACTCCGAGAGAGAGGCGATTCGCCGATTCGCCATAGCGAAACCCGCCCACGGTCGCCGGTCGCGACTCGGTCAGCATCTGCCCATAGTCAGCCGTGGACAGATCCCCGTAGCGCCAGCGTGCGGTCTCCTCGACAAGGCGCGGCACCGGCTCGTGGGTGCACACCAGGCCGGGACTCTGCGAGAGTACGTTTGCCATTGTCCGGCTTCCCGCGCGACCGGTGCTGAGGACAAAGAACACAGCACTATGCTACCGGTGCCCTGCCTTGCCGCTCTCGTGTCGACGGGAGAAGCAAGACGGAGCGGTACCCAAGATGACTGACGCCACCCCTGCCGCCGACGAGTTGTTCTCGGCCAGCCGAGTCGAGCCGCTGGGCGACTACCTGCGATCGCTGTGGCAGCGCCGCGACTACATCATCCAGGCGCCGCTCAACGAGCTGCGGGTCGAGCAGGCCAACACCGTGCTCGGCAACATCTGGCTGATCCTCAATCCAGCGCTGCAGATCGGTGTGTACTTCCTCGTCTTCGGCGTGATCATCGACGCCCGCCGCGGCGTCGACGACTACATCGTCTTTCTCAGCATCGGGGTGTTCACGTTCTTCTTCAGCCAGCGGGTCATCCTGAAGTGCGCCGGGTCGATCCAGCAGAGCGTCGGGTTGATCCGAGCGATGCGATTCCCTCGCGCGGTGTTGCCGCTCGGCACCATCGTGGGCGGCATCATCGGTTTCATGCCGGCCTTCGTGGTGATGATCCTTGTCACTCTCGGCTACGGCAACATCCCGACCCTGCGCTGGCTCACCATCCCCGCCATCTTCGCCATCCAGGTGGTCTTCACCGCCGGGGCAGGCTTTCTCGTCGCCCGGATGAACCACCTCTACGGCGACCTGGAAAACACGCTGCCGTTCGTGTTTCGGCTCTTCTTCTATCTCTCCGGCGTCCTCTACTCGGTCGATCGCTACGTCGAGGACGAGACCTGGCGTCAACTGTTCGCCCTCAATCCGTTCTACGACTATCTCTCCATGTGGAGATGGGCTCTGCTCGACATGGAGACACCGGCCGTGGTCTGGCTCGGTGGGGTCCTTTGGGCCGGTGTGGCGATCGTCGGCGGCTTCTCCATCTTTCGCGCCGCCGAAGGCAACTACGGACGGGCCAGCTGATGGCGTCGACCGCGATCTCGTGTCGAGACGTCCACATCGAATACCTCATTCGTGGCCATCGCCGCGGCGTGCGCGACACCCTCCGCGGTGCGAAGCCGCATGAGCGCACGGTTCACGCCGTGCGCGGTGTCGATCTCGACATCGATCGAGGCGAGAGCGTCGGACTCATTGGTCCCAATGGGTCGGGAAAGAGCACGCTCCTGCGGAGCATCGCCGGTCTCCTCCCCGCCACCCGAGGCAGCGTGCTGGTGAGCTCGATGCCCGCTCTGCTGGGCGTCAACGCGGTTCTCCGACCTCGCCTCACGGGCCGGCGCAACATCATTATCGGGCTGCTCGCTCAAGGCGTCTCCATGGCGGAGGCCGAAGATCAAGCGCCCGGAATCGTGGAGTTCGCGGAGCTCGATGAGTTCATCGACCTGCCAATGGCCACGTATTCGTCCGGCATGAGAGCCCGACTGCACTTCGCGATCGCGACGGCGATCACTCCTGAGATACTGCTGATCGACGAGGCGCTCGCCGTCGGCGACAAGTGGTTCAAGGAACGCAGCGCCCAGCGTCTCGAAGAGCACCGGTCCAATGCCGGCACCATCGTCCTCGTCAGTCACAACCTCGTCGAGATCGAACGCTCGTGTAGCCGAGTCGTGTGGCTCGAGCGTGGGAAGATCGTCCAGGTCGGCCCCACCAACGAAGTGATCGCCTCCTACGAGGCATCGTGAACATCCATCCCCCAGCGCCACGCGGCGCCCTCTGGAGAAACCAATGAGCACCCGTCTCGTCATCGTCGGACTCGGCTACGTCGGACTGCCCCTCGCCCAAGAGGCGATCGCGTCAGGCCTGCAGGTCACCGGGTTCGACGTGTCAGACCGCACGATCGATGGACTCAGCGCCGGTCGATCCCACGTCGACGACCTCAGTGACGACGACATCGCCGTCATGCAGGCCGGCGGGTTCACAGCGACCAAGGACCCCGCCTGCCTCGCCGAGGCCGACGCAATCGTGATCTGTGTGCCCACGCCGCTGCGCGACGACACCACTCCGGATCTCGGGGCCGTCGAGGCCTCATCGGCCACGATCGCCTCGCAGCTCACGGCAGGCACACTCGTCGTGCTCGAGTCCACCACCTATCCCGGTACGACCGACGACATCGTCCGTCCGATACTCGAAGAAGGCAGTGGCCTCGTCGCCGGAACCGACTTCTCACTGGCGTATTCGCCCGAGCGGATCGACCCTGGCAACCCCACCTTCGGGCTGCGCAACACGCCCAAGGTCGTCGGCGGGTTCACCGCCTCGTGCACCGATCGGGCCGTCGAGCTCTACTCGCAGGTTGTCGACACGGTCGTTCCCACCGCCGGCACTCGTGAGGCCGAGATGGCGAAGCTGCTCGAGAACACCTACCGACACGTGAACATCGCGTTGGTCAACGAGATGGCGGTCTTCAGCCACGACCTCGGTATCGACCTGTGGGCCGCCATCGACGCGGCGAGCACCAAACCATTCGGTTTCCAGGCCTTCTATCCGGGCCCGGGCGTGGGCGGACACTGCATCCCGATCGATCCCAACTACCTCTCCTATGCCGTACGTTCGCTCGGCTACCAATTCCGATTCGTCGAGCTCGCGCAAGAGGTGTCCGGTCGCATGCCGGCCTACGTCGCGGCCCGAATCCAGCAGCTGCTCAACGATCACCGCAAGCCGGTCAACGGATCCAAGGTGCTGCTCCTCGGCGTCACGTACAAGGCCGACATCTCCGATGAACGCGAAACACCGGCTCGGCCGCTGGCGCGACGCCTCGTCGCGATGGGGGCCGACGTCTCGTTCTTCGATCCCCATGTCGAACAGTTCGACGTGGATGGCGAACTGCTCCGGCAACACGACGATCTCAATGCCGCGATGAGCGATGCCGACATCACGATCCTCCTGCAGCCCCATACGCAGATCTTGGAGACTGCCGACTTCTCGGTGGCCGCAGCCGTGCTCGATACCCGCGGCAAGCTCGAGGCACCCAACGTGCAGCGCCTCTGACGACATGCACGTTCTCGTCGCGACGGTCGTCCACCATCCGGAGGACGCACGGATCCGGCACCGTCAGATCCCGGCATTGCTCGCCGCAGGGTTCGACGTCACCTACTTGGCCCCGGCCGGCGATCTCACGCCGTCGCCGCCGCAGCTGACCCGAGTCGAGGTCAGTCGCTCCGCCGGGCGACGCCGGGCCGGAGCTCTGCGCGAAGCACGCCAGCTCCTTCGACACCACTCCCCCGCCGCCGATCTGACCGTGTTGCACGATCCCGAGCTGCTCCTGGCCACGGATGCAATCGAGGGGCCAGTGGTGTGGGATGTCCACGAAGACCTCGCCGCACAGATTGTCGACAAGGCCTGGATTCCCGGACCGCTCCGTGGGCCCGCGGCCCGAATCGCTCACGCCTTGCAACGGCGCGGGCGTTCGCTGCCGAAGACGATCGCCGAGACCGGCTACGCGGCCGCTCACCCCGATGCGGTTCTCGTACGCAACACGGTGGAAGTGCCGGCCGAGATCGACCCGAATGGTGATGACCGCGTCGTCTATCTGGGTCGCGTTTCCCACGGCCGCGGCGCCGATCTGCTCGGCGCGGTCGCCGCGCTGACCAACGGGATCACCGTCGATGTCATCGGACCGCTCGACCACGGCGTCCACCTACCGTCCGCCGTCGAGAGTCGCGGTTTCATACCCAACAACATCGCCCTTGATGAGCTTCGGGGTGCCACTGCGGGGCTTTCGCTCCTGCGCGACCTACCGAACTACCGACATTCCATGCCGACCAAAATCCTCGAGTACCTGTCGAGGGGCGTCCCGGTGATCACCACCCCACTACCCGCCGCGGTCGAGGTCGTGGAGGGCCACGATTGCGGCATCATTGTGCCGTTCGACGACCCGAGTGCTGTCGCCACTGCTATCGCCGAACTACGGAACGACCCCGACCGGCGAGAGCGGATGGGCCGCAACGGCCACCGAGCAGTTCGCGAGCACTACAACTGGCGAGACGACAGTCGTCGGATGATCGAATTTTTCGAGACCGTCGCCTCGACGAACTGATTCAACCGCGGAAGGTCATGCCTCGGTAGCCGGCCGAGAACCCGGCTGACTCGAGCCTGGCCACCCACGGTGTCTCGCGGATCGCCACGCCGTTGACCTTGCTGATCTCGAGTTTCGGCAAGCGGCCGTTCTTGACCAGTTCCTGGATCGCAGAGATCCAGGCGGGGCCGTCTTCGGCTCCGGGGAACGTGATCAAGGAACGCCCGCCCCGCTCCAACTCGACGAGTGGACGCCCATCGTGGATGACCACATGCGCGCCAGCCGCACGGACGGGTCGACCTTCGGTCTCGGGCCAGGCCAGCGCCGCGCCGTAGGGCTGAGCGGGGTCGGTTGCGGCCAGCACGATCGGCTCGATGTCGGGAGCCGACTCGCGGGCGCCCCTGAGGCGGTCGACCGCCCCGGGCTGAGCGAACTGCGCGGCGCCGAGCCCCGCGACGAAGTAGCCGCGGCGAACCTCGCCCCGTTCCTCGAGCGCCTTGAGCAACGGATAGACGCCCGCGAATCCTCCCTCGTGTCCCTCACCCAACGCGGCCTCGCGCGTAAGCACGCCATAGCGCTCGAGGAGCTGATGGGCTCGAGCGTGGGCCATCTCGGTCGGGCTCGGAGTGGGGAGCCGCAACGGAGCGACCAGGGACCAGCGACCCGCCGCGGCAGGAGGGCCGATACGACTCACGCCGCCCGGTCGGGGGCGGCGTCGAGTGGAGCCGGCCTTTCGCCCTTTGTTCGACGCCGCGCCGGCCACCATTGCGCGTAGCGGAGCGAGCGTGTCGTTGGTGGCCTCGCCGGCCCACACGAGATCCCACAAGGCAGCGAGCACCGACGCGTCGTCGTAGGCCAGATCGTCGGCCGCCACGGCACCAACGATCTCAGGCCAGAACGAAGCGCCTCTCGTGGCCAGATGGGTGCGAATCGTGTGGTGAATCTGCTCGTCGGGAGGGTCGTCGGCCGGCGGGGCGAGCAGCCCGACCTGGTCGCGAAAGAGAAGACGCACGCGGCCGTCGGTGGCTCCCACGGCACCGGCGCCGACCCAGACCACCTCACCGGTGGTGCACAGTGTGTCGAGATCACTCGACTGGTAGCCGTTGACGCGAGCCGGGAGCACATCGGCTTCGACGACCGAAGCAGAGATCGGCGCGCCCTGGAGTTGGGCGAGGACCTCGGCGAGTCCGTCGATGCCGCGTCGGCGGCTGCCCACGCCTTGCCAGGCTGGGAGGAACCGCGCGAGCGCCTCGGCCTCGACCGGCTCGATCTCGTGGCGGAGCTCGGCGAGAGATCGTCGGCGGAGCTGGCGAAGCACGTCGTCGTCGCAGTACTCGCGCTCGATTCCGGCCGGCCGGAACTCGCCTCGAACCACCCTGCCCTCGGCGAGCAACCGGTCGAGGGCGACGGTGACACGATCGACGGTGACACCGAGCCACTGGGCGATGTCGCGAGCGAGGAACGGGCCGTGGGTTCGCGCGTAGCGGCGAGTGAGATCGCCGAGGGGATCCTCGACCGGGTCGGTGAACACCGCTGGAAGCCCGACGGGCAGGGCGACACCGACCGCATCGCGCAGCCGTGCCGCGTCGTCGGAGGCCGCGAGGCGCGGAGCATCGGCGATGCGTAGATCGATCACGCGACGTTCTTCGAGCAGCTGACGTATCCATCCCTCCACATCGGCACCCTCGATCGAGCGGGCCTCGAGGTCGGGTATCGACATCGGCCCGAGCGTGCGAAGAAGGTCGTGGAGCTCGTCGCGATCACGCGCCCGCCGACCATCGACGAGACACTGGAGCTCGAGCTCGACGTCGGCCAGCACATCGGCCGACAGCAGCTCGCGGAGTTCTTCGGCCCCGAGCAGATCACGAAGCAGGTCGCGGTCGAGGGCCAGCGCAGCAGCTCGCCGCTCGGCGATTGGAGCGTCGCCCTCATACATGTAGACGGCGATCCACGAGAAGAGGAGCGACTGGGCAAACGGGGAAGCCCGCGGGGTCTCTACCGGCACTACCCGAATCTTGCGACTGCGGAGATCGGTCATCACTTGACGCAGCGCGGGCAGGTCGAAGACGTCGTTGACACACTCGCGGGTTGCCTCGAGCAGCATCGGAAACGATGGGTACTTGGCAGCCACCGAGAGCAGATCGGCGGCGCGCTGGCGCTGCTGCCACAACGGCGTGCGCTGATCGGGCCGACGACGCGGGAGGAGCAGGGCGCGGGCCGAACACTCGCGGAACCGCGAAGCGAACATCGAGGTGTCGGGAAGCCGACTGATGATCAGGTCGTTGATCTCGTCGGGGTCGAAGAGCAGCTCGTCGACCGGAAGCCTGTCCATCGCCTCCGGTAGTCGCATCACGATGCCGTCGTCGCTCCACATGAGTTCGACATCGGCACCCCACTCTTCGCCGAGTCGAGCTTGCAGCGCCATCCCCCACGGCGCGTGAACCTGCGCTCCGAACGGGGTCAGGATGCACACTCGCCAATCGCCGATTTCGTCGCGGAAGCGCTCGACCACGATGTTGCGATCATCGGGGACGGTGCCGGCCACCTCGAACTGCTCGTCGAGGTAGGCCATCAGGTTCTGCGCGGCTAGCTCATCGAGCCCGTGCCGATCGCGGAGCCGGACCAAGGGCTCCTTCTCCTCGCGGATCTCGCGCACGAAGGCGCCGATGGCACGGCCGAGCTCGAGTGGACGGCCGGGTCCGTCGCCATGCCAGAACGGCATCTTGCCGGGCTGTCCGGGGGCGGGTGTGACCACGACCCGTTCGAAGGTGATGTCTTCGATTCGCCAGGTCGACGCGCCGAGCAGGAAGGTCTCGCCGACTCGGCTCTCGTAGACCATCTCTTCGTCGAGTTCTCCGACGCGCGTGCCATCGGGGAGGAAGACGCCGAACAAGCCACGGTCGGGGATGGTGCCCGCATTGGTGACGGCGAGGCGCTGGGAGCCGGCGCGGCCCCGCACGGTGCCGGCCACACGGTCGTAGACGATTCGGGGACGGAGCTCGGAGAACTCCTCGGAGGGGTACGTGCCTGACAACAGGTCGAGAACGTTGCCGAGGACCTCGTCGGACAGTTCGTTGAAGTTGGCGCTCCTCCGCACGATCGCGGCGAGCTCGGCGATGTCCCAGTCGTCCATCGCACACATGGCGACGATCTGCTGGGCCAGGACGTCGAGCGGGTTGCGCGGGTAGTAGGTCTCCTCGATGAGGCCCTGGTGCATTCGGTCGACCACCACCGCCGCCTCGACGAGGTCGGCTCGGTGTTTCGGGAAGATCTTTCCGCGGCTGGGCTCGCCCACCTGGTGCCCGGCTCGCCCGATGCGCTGCATACCGGAAGCGACCGACCCGGGACTGGCGACCTGGATGACCAGATCGACAGCGCCCATGTCGATCCCGAGTTCGAGCGACGAGGTGGCCACGAGACCCTTGAGCTCGCCGCGCTTCAGCTCGTCTTCCACCTGAAGCCGGCGCTCGCGCGACAGCGACCCGTGGTGCGCCTTGACCAGCTCCTCGCCTTCGGTCGCACCCGTCCCGATCTGCTCGTCGCCCGCCCCGACGATCACCGACGGTGCGGGAAGAGTGCGATCGTCAGCCAGCGCGTTTTTTTCTATCGACAGCTCGTTGAGTCGGGTGGCGAGGCGCTCGCTGAGTCGGCGGGCATTGGAGAAAATGAGGGTGGAGCGATGGGTCTCGACGAGTTCGAGGAGCCGGGGGTGAATGGAGGGCCAGATACTGCGTCGACCCGGCGATGCGGCCGCGGGGCCATCGATCGGCGGCTCGACTCGTTCGCCGAGCGCGCCCATGTCGTCGAGCGGCACGACCACTTCGATGTCGAGTTCCTTGCGAGCGCCGGCGTCGACCACGGTGACGGGCCGAGGTGTGAGCGAACCGTCGTCTCCGATGGTTGCACCACCGAGAAAGCGAGCAATCTCATCGAGCGGTCGCTGGGTGGCCGAGAGCGCGATGCGCTGGGGCGGTGTAGTGGTCAGCTCCTCGAGACGTTCGAGCGAGAGCATCAGATGAGCGCCGCGCTTCGTGCCGGCCATCGCGTGGATCTCGTCGATGATCACGTGTTGGACGTTGGCCAGGGTTTCGCGCGCCTTGGAGGTGAGCATGAGGTAGAGCGACTCGGGCGTGGTGATCAGGATGTCGGGAGGGTGACGAATGAGTTGACGACGATCCTTGGTTGGCGTGTCGCCCGTGCGGATGCCCACGGTGGGGGTGTGCACTGCAGAGCCCGAGCGCTCGGCCGCGAAGCCGATGCCCTTGAGCGGGGCCCGCAGGTTCTTCTCGACGTCGACCGCCAGAGCTCGGAGGGGGGACAGGTAGACCACCCGCGTGCGTTGCTGCTCTTCCTCGGGCACGGGCTCGATGGCCAGTCGATCGAGGGCCCACAGAAAGGCCGACAGCGTCTTGCCGGTGCCGGTGGGGGCAAGAATCAACGTGTGGTCGCCATCAGCGATCGCCGGCCAGCCCTTTATCTGGGGAGGGGTGGGCGCGCGGAAGGTGGACGTGAACCACTCTCTGACCGGTTCGGAGAACCGCGAGAGGGCGGCTAGCGCGGCCGCGTCGTCATCACCCATGCAGCGCACGCTACCGACGGGCTGCGACAGCGTCCTGTCGGCGTTTGTCGATCCCTCAGAATTTCTCGACGCGGCGCAATAGGCTTGCGTCATGTCCGAGTACGAATCGCCCGAGTGGCACCCCGCTTTCGAGGAGTACTGCGAGACGATCTACGAGTTGAACGAAGACGCCTTCGACGTCATCCAGGCGCGCATCGCCGAACGTCTCGATGTCTCGCGGCCCGCCGTGTCCGAGATGGTGAAGCGCATGGAAGCCGAAGGGCTGGTCGAGTCGGGCCGCGAGATCACCCTCACAGAATCGGGCCGACAACTCGCCGAGACCGTCGTGCGCCGGCACCGTCTCGCCGAATGTTTCCTCACCGACATCCTCGGCTTGTCGTGGGCTGACGCTCATCAGGAGGCGGGCAAGTGGGAACACGTGATCTCCCCCACAGTCGAAGCGGCGATGATGGCCCGCCTCGATGATCCGACCACCTGCCCGCATGGCAACCCGATTCCCGGGAGCGGCTACGAGGCGCCCAACCTGGTCACCCTCGACACGATTCAGGTCGGCGACGACTTCACCGTTCGCCGCATCCCCGAAGAGCTCGAGTTTCGCGCCGGCATGCTCGACTTCCTGGAGCAGTCCTCGATCACGCCCGGCTCGAAGGGCCGGATGACCGCGATGTCGCCCGACGGCACCGCCACGGTCGAGATCAAGGGCTCGGCGGTCGGGGTGGGCGAGTTCGCCACCGCGCGCATTCTCGTGACAACCGCCTGAGCCGGCTGCCCTTTCTCGACGATCAGTAGTGATCGAGCCGTCGCAGCACCACGGCCCAGGTCAACACCGCCGACACCGCAACCAACGCCAGCGAAGCCAGCGCGCCCTGCGCGAGTGCGCCGCTCTCCCCCGCGCTCCAGATCTCGGTGGCCAGCGTGTCGAAGCCCGTGGGAGCGAGGATCTTCGTGGCCGGCAACTCCTTCATCGTCGACAGCATCACGAGCCCCGCGCCGGCGAGAAGACCGGGCGCCATCAACGGTAGGTCGATGGTGAAGAAACGACGGACGCGTCCGGCGCCGAGCGTTGAAGCAGCGTCGCCGAGACGGGCGGGAACAGCACCGACGGCCACGTGGGCCGCTCGGGTGGCCTGCGCTCCGAAGTGCAGCACGTAGGCAAGAATGAGAAGCGGGAAGGTCTGATACCAGCGCCCGATGATCGGCGCATCGATCGCCCAGAACACGATGGAGAGCGCGATCACCACTCCGGGCAAGGCGAAGCCGGCGACCACCATGGAGTTCGCCGCGCCACCGACACGGCTGCGGTAGCGAGCCGTGAGCCAGGCCACCGGGAGTACGACCGCGATGGCGACGGCCGCAGTGATCAGGCCCGCTTGCGCGGTATGGATCGCCGGCGTGACCAATTCGCCGACATCGGTGCCGAGCCCGATCGTGTCGGAGTTGGCCCGGATCCCGCGCCACGCCCAGAAGACAAACACCGCCACGGGTCCGGCCAGCGCGTTGCCGAGAACGACCGTGACACCGGCGAGGGCGGGCCACTTCCACCGGCCGAGCGGAACGACGAGCGCGTCGCGGGTGCGGACGACCTCCACACGTTGTCGGCGTCGATCGAGTGAACGTTCGGCAGTGACGACGATCAGAGCGACGACACCGAGCACGAGCGAGAGTCCCATCGCCCGGGGCTGGTCGAACAACCGATCGGCGTAGATGTCGCGGGTGAGCGTGTCGTAGCGGAGAAGATTGACGGCGCCCCAGTCACTGATCGTGTAAAGAAAAACGAGCAACGCGCCGGCCCAGATTGCCCCCGACACCTGGGGCAGCACAACGGTACGAAAGACGGCCCACGGCGAACGGCCGAGTAATCGGGCCGACTCCTCCAACGACGGAGGCAGTGAGGCCATCCGGGCCGCGACCGGCAGGTAGACGTAGGGGAAGGTGAAGAGCGTGAGCACCAACCACGCTCCTCGGAATCCGGTCATGTCGGGGAGGCTCTCGATGCCAATCGGCGACAGCAGCTCCTCGGCCAGACCGCCCGTGGCGAAGGCGGCAATGAGCGCGGTTGCGCCCACGAAACTCGGAAACACCAGCGGCAGCGGAGCGAGTACGCGCAGCGCCCGTCGGCCCGGGAGATCGGTGCGAATGGTGAGCCACGCCAGACCGGTTCCGACCACGATCGAGGTGGCTGAGACCGTGAAGCCGAGCCACAACGAGCGGCGCAGAGGCTCCCATGTATCGGCTGACCAGATGATCGAGCCGAGATCGGTGCCCAGGTCGATGTTGCGCGAGACCACATAGGCGAACGGGCCGAGGAAGACGACCCCCGTCAGGACGGCCAACACCAACAGACCGACCGGGGGGCGCTCTCGCGCACTGCCGGTCGGGTCCGCGGAGGACAGCGAGGTGGCGCTACTGGGCGAGGCCACTCTCTCGGATCAGTTCGATCGTGCCGGTGAGGCCGTTGCCGAGCACCGAGTAGTCGATGGTGTCGGTGGCGTAGCCCTCGAGCGCGGGGAGGCCGGCGGGAGCGGCGACACCCGGGAGCAGCGGGTATTCCTGCGTGCCGGAAGCGAAGGCCGCCTGCGAGTCGGCGTTGAGAAGGAAGGCGAGCAGCTGCTCGCCTTCGCTCTTCGCGTCGGACGACTCGAGCACAGCGCCGCCGGTGACGATCACCAGTGAACCGAGATCGCCGGAGTCGAGGAAGTGGTTCACGCTCGGCAGGGATGCATCAGCCTCGAGCGCGCGCAGGTTGTAGTAGTGGTTCACGAGCCCGAGAGGCACTTCGCCGCGGCCGACGGCTTCGACGATCGCCGAGTTCTTCGGATAGTTGGGCGAGTTGTTGGCGGCCATGCCGGCCAGCCACTCGGCGGTCGCCTCCTCGCCGAGTTCGCTGCGCATCGCGGTCACGAAGTCCTGGAACGATCCGTTCTCAGGGGCAACGCCTACCTGGCCGCTGTAGCGCGGGTCAGTCAGTTCGAGAACGGTGGACGGGAGGTCGGCGGCATCGACGAGCTCGGAGTTGTAGACGATCACCCGCACCCGGCCGGTGATCCCGACCCAAGTGCCGTCGTTGGCGGCGTAGCCAGGATCGACGAGGCCCGTGAGCGACGAGTCGAGGGTGGCCAGTCGATCCTGGCCAGCCAGAAGCCCGAGCGCTCCGGGGCTCTGCGAGATGAAGACGTCGGCCGGCGAATTGTCGCCCTCGGTCTGGATCTGCAGGGCGAGATCGGCCGATCCCTCGTAGCGAGCGTCGACCTTGATGCCGGTGGCCTCGGTGAAGGCTTCGAGCAGAGGTTCGATGAGATCCTGGTCGCGGCCCGAGTAGACGGTGACCGAGGACGTGCCGTCACCCCCGTCGTCGTCACTGCATGCGATGGCGAGCAGCGCAACGGCCAGGAGCGCGGTGAGAATTCGAAGCGTTGTCTTCATGGCCGGCAACCTATCCGCGCCTTCTGTGTTGTTAAGTATCCTTAACATGTGTTGTTCGTCACACTGTTCAGACGGTCGCTGCGGCGTAGGCGATCGTCGGACTGCCGAGGTGGGCGACCGCCACCGTGTCACCGACCCGATGACTCGGTGCGCCGGTGACCCGACTGCGCACCACGGTGCCGTCGTCGAGGCGAACAGACGAGAGCGCATCGTGGCCGTAGTACTCCACGTCGACGACAACCCCGCCGGCACCGTCGGACAGGACGAGTTCTTCGGGCCGGAGGAGCACCTGCACCGGGCCGGTCTGCACGGCGGCCAATGGGACAGTGCCCACGGCGGTGTGGGCGTGGTCGCCATGGGCATCGCCGGTCAGCAGCTCGGCCTCGCCCACGAACTCGGCGAGCCACGGGTCGACCGGGTTTCGGTAGAGCTCGGCCGGCGCGGCCTGCTGCATCACCTGTCCGTCGCGCATCACCGCGACTTGATCGCCGAGAACGAACGCCTCGTCCTGATCGTGGGTGACGAACATCGCCGTAATCGACAGATCGCGGAGCAGTTGGGCGACTTCGGAGCGCACCTCAGCTCGGAGGTTGGTGTCGAGGCTCGAGAAGGGTTCGTCGAGCAACAGCACCTCTGGGCGCGGGGCGAGGGCGCGGGCAAGAGCGACGCGTTGTTGTTGTCCGCCCGAGAGGGAACCCGGTAGGCGATCGGCAAGATCGCCGACGCCCACCATTTCGAGCAGCGCCGAGATGCGCTTGCGTGCCTCGGGGTTGCGCCGACCGAAGCGACGCGGCCGAATGTGACCAGGGAGTCCGTAGGCGACGTTGGCCGCGACGGTGAGATGCGGAAACAAGGCCCAGTCCTGAAAGACGAGCCCTACCCGGCGATCCTCGGCGGCAACGCTGGTGCCATCACCCGCGACTCGGTTGTCGCCGAGCCAGACCTCGCCGTGGGAGATGGGCTGCAAGCCGGCGATCACGCGGAGGAGTGTGGTCTTGCCACAGCCGCTGGGGCCGAGAATCGCGAGCTGACTACCCGCGGGAGCTTCCAGCGAGACGCCTCGCAGGACCGGCGCGCCGGAGAGATCGACACGTACGTCACGTACGGCAACTCCCGGAGTGTCAGGCATGCTTTACACGGTACCGGGGGTCAGCCTCATACGGAAACTCGTGTGCCCACGCAGCGCGTGCGCCACATCACCCTGAGCAATCGACCAGAGGGCGGAACCACTCGAGACCTGGGCGGGTACAGGGGCTAGAACGTTGACGACGCGGGAGGTGTTCTGGACGACGCACGTTGGGTCAGGCAGGCCCAGGCCGGAGATGACGATGCGTACGCCGAACTCGTGCGCCGGCATCAACGCGCCGCGATCAGGCTTGCTGCGACCATCGCCGGAACCGACCGCGCGGCCGACGCCGCGCAGGAGGGGTTCCTGAAAGCCCACCGCGCCCTCGATCGATTCGATCCGCATCGTCCGTTCCGCCCATGGCTTCTTCGCATCGTGGCCAACGCCGCCAAGAACGAGGTTCGTTCCTCGGTCCGACATCTCCGACTCGCCGCGCGCGCCGGCGAACTTCGGATCGAACTCGCCGCGTCGATCGATACGGCCGTACGCGAGGAGGAACGCAGGGAGTTGATCGAGGCCCTCATGAGTCTCACGGTCGACGATCGGATGATCATCTCGCTGCGATGGTTCGAGGATCTGAGCGAGGCCGAGCTCGCCGAGGTCATGGGAGTCCGTCCGGGCACCGTGAAGTCTCGCCTGCACCGCGCCATGGGTCGGCTGCGCGCGGCCCTGGGTTCACGGGAGACACAGGATGAATGAGCGGGACGAATCCCTCGGTCGGCAACTCCTCGCGCTGCGAGACGACATCGAACCGACCAATGCCGACCTCGTCTCGGGCGTTGCCGCCGCGATCGTTCCGGTATCGGGGCGGACTCGCCGGCCCCTTGCGAGGGCGGTCGCGGTGCTTCTCCTGGTCGGTGTGTTCTCGCTCACGTTCGCCCCGGCCCGCACCGCACTGGCCAGCTGGTTCGGCATCGGCAACACCCGCGTCGATGTCATCGAGACTCTGCCCGAAGCCACGCCGACAACGAGGCCCGCCGAGTCGATCCCGCCACAAGAAGAGTCCCTTCCCGACATCCCCCTTCCCGAGAGTGCCCTGACCGGTCCGGTCCTCGAGCGCGAGACTCGTGATCTCGACGGCGTGGCGGAGTTCATCGTGCGATACGCGGCCGTCACCCTTTCGGCGACGGCCGCCGAGTCGGACATCACGTTTGTGAAGTCGGTAGCCGGTCCGCTCGGGGTTTCATCGGCGATCATCACCGACGGGTCGGCCGCGCTGTGGATCGAGGGGCCCCACACGCGGACCATCGGCAACGTAGTTGTCGTCATAGACACGAGCACTCTGGTCTGGGTTCGTGAGGGCTATGAGTACCGCCTGACGGGCGACATCTCTCGGGATCTGGCGATCACGATCGCTGAGTCGATCGGCTAGACGGAACCAGAGGGGAGCTCAACGGGTAGTGGTGTCGGAGGTCTCCCATGAACCACACCCCCGAACGACTCAAGAGCCGCCGTCGATTCTTGGCGGCCGCGGTCATGCTGCCCGTCGTCGGCGCGGCTCCCATCGCCCTCGATCGACTCCGAACGTCGACCCCCGCACGCAATGACCTCACTCTGCGGCTGACTTCGAACGACGGACGCCATCAGGCGTTCGCCGATCCACTGGCCGACGGCGCGACGATCTACGCCCCCGGGGGACGCACCGAATCCACGATCACGGTCCGTGACCAACTCACCGATACATCGCAGACCCTGAGGCTCGATCGCAACCTGGAGCCGGAGGCCTTCTCACCTGACGGGCAGATCCTGTTCGCGATCGATCACCGACCGGCCGAAAATCCCGTCGCGTACCGGGTGAGCAGTGTCGACATCTCGGCTGGCGTAGTCACCGAGACCCTTGGGCCGCTGAAGGTCTCGCTCGTCGAAGAGATGCGGGGTTCCGGTCGACAGCAGGTGTGGTCACCGCTCGGCGATCAGCTCTACACGCTCTACATCCGTCAGTATCATGACCACGCGATCGACCAGGCCGACGGGACACACGATCACAGCGAAGCGCATGCCACTGACGCGTTCGTCCACGTCCTCGACGTCGCCACGAACTGGGCGCTGTGCGTCGACTTGCCCGACGGCTTCGGCATGGGTGCACCCGGAACGACGGCGCTCATGATCGATGGTGACGGCACCACGATCACAGCCGTCGACCATGCGCTCGGCGCGAAGGTGGAGGTGCGGCGGCTCCCCGACGACCCACTGGACCCGGGTCAGTTCTCGGTGACCGAGCTCATTCCGCTCGGCTGACCGACACCACGCGCCATTCGGCGCCCGGCTTGGCGGGAAGTCCACCGGGTTCGCCGCAGGCGATCGTGGGTATCGGCCGCCCTTGCTCGACCCTCACTCGCCACCGGTCGGACCCGACGGCGACATCAACCACCGTGGCCGAACCTTCCGAAGCCACAATCGAGGTGGAGCGCGGGGTGTCGTCGAACGACCAGTCGTCGATCTCGGCCAGCACAGCGCGTTCGGCCATCTGCTCGGCGCCTCCCGGCACGCCGACCCAGCCTCGGCAGCGCGACTCGACGGAGGCGGGGCTCACATGGTTGCGAAGAATGCCCACCATTTCCTCGACACTGACCATTCCCCACATGCGGCCGTCGGGCAGGGTGAGACCCGTCGGTGCCATGCGATGGCCCCCGGTGTGACTCACCCGGCGAATGGCGAGCGACGGGTCGACATCGAGCAGATCGCTCCGCATCGACGCGCCCCGCGATCCGCAGCACATGTCGTGGCTCCCTTGGGTGCAGAGCAGGAACTCGCGAATCGGCTCGCGCGATGCGACCGTGTTCGGGCTCGCTTCGAGGCCCTCCGTCAGCAGCGTCGCCAGCAGCGCAGCGACATCCTCACCAGCCACATGGTGTTCGACTCGATCGAAGCGCGTGTGTTCGACCAGGCGATGGCTCACCACCCGGCTGATGCCGTCGTCGAGCGGCACGGCGGCGAGTACCCGCACTCGCCGGCCCTCATCACCAGCCGTCATCATCAGCTCGGGGACAGCGGTGAATCCGTCTTTGGCCCAGACCGGCTTCGGCCATGGGAGCGCAACGTCGACGACGATCAGTTCGTCAACCCACAGCGCACTCCCGCCCGGGTCGAGGGCGATGCGCTCGGCGTGAGCCGCACAACGCTCGGACTCGGACGCGGCGGGCAGGAGCTCGGGGTCGAAGGCGATGCTCATGGCTCGGCCAGGATCGCAGGCAGCGGCTCGCGATGCACAACGGTGATGCGCTTGGTCGCGCGGGTGAGTGCGACGTAGAGCGAGCGAACGCCCTGCCGCTCCTCCGCCATGATGCGGGCAGGCTCCACAACGACGACCGCGTCGACCTCCAGACCCTTCACCAGACGAACCGGAACCACGGTGACCTGTTGATCGAGGCCATGACGCGTTGGCCCGCCGACTGGCATCTCGTGCTTCGCAAACGCGTCGTGCACTTCCGCGACCAACGAGTCGGGGACGACCACCGCGACATTGCCTTCGACGACCGCGCCGAGCTCAGTGCGAACTGCTTCGACGAGCCCGTCCCCCAAATCGTGAACCCGCACCATGCGAGGAGCCTCGCCGTCGGTGCGTACCGGTTGCGAGGGGCGCAGGCCGGGCGCGGCATGCGGCAGCACTCGATTGGCGAGCGCCATCGCGGGACCGGGAATGCGATAGCCGATGGTGAGTTCTCGGAACCGGGTTTCGCGCTTTTGTGGCAGGGCTTCGACCACCGCGTCCCAACCGTCGTTGGCCCACGCGCCGGTGGCTTGGGCGATATCGCCCACGATCGTCATCGAGCCGTTGAGCGACCGGCGCGCGATGGTTCGCAGCTCCATCGGCGAGAGATCCTGTGCTTCGTCGATGCAGATGTGGCCATAGGTGCGGACTGCGTCTTGGTGCCGTTTCCCCGGCCGGTAGCCGAGTAGAGCGCGAGCCTCGTCAAGCAACGGCACGTCCTGGAATCGCCAGATCACATCGTCGACGTGGGTTGAGCGCGGCTGATGGAGCCGTTGGATCTCCTCGTCGGCGAAGACGCCTCGATTCGCCGAACGAAGCAGCGCTCGCGAGCCATAGAGGTCGTGAAGGAGATGCGCCGGGGTGAGTACCGGCCACATCCGGTCGAGCGCTTCGCGAATCGGCAGCTCGTGGCGGATCCGCTCCATGACCGTCTTCGAGTCGACGTGCTTGCGCGCGCTGGACGCGAGCTTCTCGAAGAAGAGATCCTCGACGATCTTGCGACCGGAGTTGTGACCCCGTGAGCGTCGACGCGCTTCCTTGATCACCCACGCCGACTCGGCGACGGTGATCCGTAGGCGCTGCAGGCCGAACCCCACCACGAGCTCGTCGCGTAGCGGCCGTTCGCGATCACTCACTGCCTGAGCCAGCACCTTGATCATGCGGGTGTCGCCCTTGACTCGGCCGACGGCCTCTTCGTCGAGCTTGTCGACCCGCACCTTCGGCCGAACGAGATCGGCGAGCACGGCGATGTCGACGCCGGCTTCGCCCAGCGACGGAAGCACCTGTTCGATATAGGCGACGAACAACCGATTCGGACCGATGACGAGCACGCCCTGGCCTTCCAGCGGAAAGCGATGCGTGTAGAGAAGGTACGCAGCTCGGTGGAGCGCAACCACCGTCTTGCCCGTGCCCGGGCCTCCTTGCACCACCATGACCCCGGGCATGTCGGCCCGGATGATCTCGTCCTGCTCGCCTTGGATCGTGGCGACGATGTCGCCGAGGCGACCGGTGCGCGACGCCTCGAGCGCGGCAATCAATGCGCCTTGTCCGCGGGTGGCGACCGTGTCGGTGGTGACATCGGTGAGATCACCGAACAGCTCGTCATCGATGCCCAGCAGCGTCCGCCCCCGGGTGGCGAAATGCCGACGGCGCTCGATGCCCATCGGCTCGCGACCGGTAGCCCGATAGAAGGGTTCGGCGATGGGGGCTCGCCAATCGACGACCAACGGGTCGTGTTCGCGGTCCCAGACCCCGAGACGCCCGATGTAGAACTTCTCGCCGGTAGCAGTGGGATCGATGCGTCCGAAAATCAGTGACCGGTCGCCCAGATTCAGCTGGCTGAGGCGGTTTACGGCGCCCTCGATCATCGACTCGCGCTCGAATCGGTGTTGGTTCGTTCCGCCTTTTTGCGCCTCGTGGCCGCCAGTCACCCGATTCGCCCGCTCGCGCGCGTCTTCCAGGCACGTGTAGGCCCAGTCGAGGTGCGCCTGCTCGGCGTCGAGTTCGGGATGGCGGTCGGACACGGTTGGGGGCACTCTCCCGGAGAGGGGGAAACAGTTCAGTGTACCGGTGCTCCTCGCAGTGCAGGCCGCCCTGGGACCCAGCCCTCGGCGCCACAAGCGGGTCCCATCGTCGTACCCTCTCGTGAGATGTTCTCGATTGGACTCGTACTCAGCGCCGGCGGCCCACTTGGCGATCCCTGGCACTCTGGCGTGCTGGGCCGGCTGCAGGAAACCACGGGCTGGGACGCACGCACCGCCGATCTGATCGTCGGCACGTCCGCCGGATCGATCAGCGCCACCACTCTGCGGGCAGGGGTTGCGGCAATCGATCGAATGATCCACATGACCGGGGGGCCGATCAGCCCCGAGGCGCAAGAGATCTACGACCGCGTCGTCACTCCCTACAAGGAGCCCGAGACCGACCGCGACTGGCGCCCGGCCTCGCCCAGGATGGCGATGCGCGCCGCGTGGCCGCCGTGGAAGCTCGATCCCATCCGGCTCGCGATGGGCAACCTGCCGCGTGGCACCCGTTCGGGCGAGCCGCTCGAGACCCGTATCAACGAGCTTCTTCCCGATGGCTGGCCGGATCAGCCAACATGGATCGTCGCCGTTCGCATGAGCGACGGACGCCGCGTCGTGTTCGGCCGCGACGACATCAGAGGCAACGTCGGCCAGGCGGTGCGCTCATCGGCGGCCGTTCCGGGCGCCTACATGCCCGGCAAGGTCGGGGAGCGCGAATACATCGATGGCGGCGTCCACTCGTCCACCAACCTCGACCTCACCGCCATGCTCGGATTCGATCTCGTGATCGTGTCGTCGGCCATGACCGCGACCGCGGGAAGTCGAAGCTGGCTCGCCGATCCCACTCGTGCCTGGTTCGGCAACAAGCTCGCGGCCGAGGCCGCCGAGGTCCGCTCCCGCGGCACCGCCGTCGTCATCGTCGAACCCGACGACGACACCCTCGGCGAACTCGACAAGAGCGCCGACGACGCCCGTGCCCGAGCGACCAAGGCGGGCGCCTCCGCGGTCGACCGGGTGCTTGCCGGCACCGATGGCGTCGGCCTGCGCGAACTCATCAGCCGCGCCACTCCGACCGGCTGACACCACGTCTCAGCAGCCGCCGCCCGGGCTCGGTATGTCGGGGATCGACGGGTCGACCACCTCGATGTGGACGTGAGGATTCGACGGCTCTGCCGTGAACTCGTCGACCTGTGACTCGAAGGGCAGCCTCGTTGCCCGCGGCGCGATCACCGTGACACCGGCATCGAGATGATCACCGACCTCTACCTCGAGGCCATCGATGTGGAAGATCTTCACTTCCCAACCGGGTGCCGCATCGGGCTCGATCACCAGGAAGTTGTCGGAGTGATCGCAGTAGAGGACATAGGTGCCGCCGCGGATGACAGTGCCGGTGACCGGCGACCGAATCTCCGCGTCGGGATGGACGACGATGTCGGCGGCCGTGCGAGAGCCGGTGTTGCGGCTGCGAGTCTCGAGGATGACGGTGGGGGCGGACCCGCCTGCCGCGGCCTGCTGCTGTGAGCCGTCGTGGCCCGCCTCATGAAAACCAATGAGTTCCACGAGTCGAGCCGGATGAAAGAGCTCAACGTCACCGGTTGTCGAGAACAACGTGTGTTCCTGCTCGGTGTACGCCGCCCCGTCCGGCGCGGTCGTCGTGGTGGTCGTCGTCGTTGTGCTTGAGCTGGAGGTCGTCGAACTTGGACTCGCCGATGTTGTGGTGGTGCTCGTGGCGGTGGTCGCAGGAACCGTCGTAGAAGACACGGTTGTAGAAGACACGGCGCTAGCCGCCGGATCGGCAACCGGCGCGACGTGCACGTCACCGTTGTCGCCGAGACCGCACGACGCCGAGAGAAGGACTGCCGCGAGCACGACGAGGACGTAGCCCAGGGGGCGGGGACGTCGACGCATCGACGCGAGCGTAGTGCCCGGCCCGCTTCCTCTCCGACCGGCACCCCTCGGTAGCCTCACTTCATGGCCACCGGGCGATTCGACGACCATCCCTTCATCAGAGCGTGCCGTGGGCTTCCTCACGATCGCGTTCCGGTGTGGTTCATGCGCCAGGCCGGTCGGTCGCTGCCCGAGTACCGGGCGATCCGCGGCGAGGGCACGATCCTCGACGCGATCGCTGACCCCGACCTCTCAACGGAGATCACTCTTCAACCCGTGCGGCGCTACGGAGTCGACGCTGCGATCCTCTACTCCGACATCGTGGTGCCCGCCCACGCCGTAGGTTTCGGCCTGACGGTCACGCCGGGCGTCGGGCCCGAGGTCGAGCATCCCTTTCGATCCGCAGCCGATCTCGAGCGCCTCCGCCCGCTCGATCCCGAGGCCGACACCCCCTATGTTCTCGAGACCGTGCGCCAGCTCGTCGCCGAGCTCGACGTGCCGCTGATCGGGTTCGCCGGCGCGCCCTTCACTGTCGCGTCGTATCTGATCGAGGGCCGGCCCTCGCGCGACTACGTCAACACGAAGACTCTGATGTTCAACGACGAACCCCTGTGGCACTCGTTGATGGACCGGCTTGCCGACATGGCCATCGCGTCCCTGCGCTCGCAGATCGACAACGGCGCGTCAGCCATCCAACTGTTCGACAGCTGGGCGGGCGCACTCTCGCCCTCGCAATACGAGCGCTATGTCTTGCCCCACTCGTCGAAGGTTCTCGCCGAGGTCTCCGACACCGGTGTCCCGCGGATTCACTTCGGGGTCACCACCGGGGAGCTGCTGGAACTCATCCACGGCGCGGGCGCCGATGTCGTGGGCGTCGACTGGCGAGTTCCGCTCGACCGGGCGCGAGCGCGACTCGGCAACGATGTCGCGCTCCAAGGCAACCTCGATCCCACCATGGTCTTGGCCGGAGTCGATGCGGCCGTGGAGGGCACACGCGACGTACTCGCTCGCAACGACGGGCACCCCGGCCACGTGTTCAACCTCGGCCACGGCGTGATGCCGGCCGTCGACCCCGACGTGTTGAGCGAAGTCGTTTCCGTGGTCCACTCCGAAGGAACCGTTCGGTCGTGAGCGGGCGCACGGTGATCGTCGGTGGTGGCATCACCGGCCTCGCCGCGGCACACGACCTCCAGCGCCAGGGGCGCGACTTCGTCGTGCTCGACGCCGCAGACCGCTTCGGCGGCAAGATCGCCGGCGGCCCGGTAAAGGGTGCGGGTCTCGCCTTCGACGTCGACATGGCCGCCGACGGCTTTCTGGCCCGCGAGCCTGAGATGACCGAGCTGTGCATCGAACTCGGACTCGAAGACTCGCTCACCTCTCCCCGACCGGGGGGCGCCTTCATGTGGGTCGACAACGCCCTGCGACGCATTCCTCCTGGCGTACTCGGCGCGCCCCTCGATCCCGAGGCGGTCGCCGACAGTGGGATCGTCTCCGGTGACGGGGTCGCGGCACTGCGAGCCGGGCTCACGGCCGAGTTCGCACCCCTGGTGGGCGACACAACGGTCGGCGAAGCGCTACGACCACGAGTCGGCGACGAAGTCTTCGCTCGGCTCATCGACCCTCTGATCGGTGGCATCAACGCGGGCTCGGCCGACGAGATGTCGATTCGCTCGGGAGCGGCGGCGCTGGCCGACGCCGCGGCGAAGGGTGGGTCCTTCCAGGAGGCTCTGCGCCAACACGTGGCCGGCGCGGCGACCGGGGGGCCGGTCTTTCACGGGATCCGCGGCGGGAGCCAGGTCATCATCGACGCATTGGTTGCCGAACTCGGTGACCAGGTCCGCGCCAACGCCGAGGTGTTCGACATCGAGCGCGCCGACGAGGGGTGGACCGTCCGCACCGACGACGAAACCATCGGCGCTGACCAGGTAATCCTCACCACGCCTGGGTGGGTGAGCGCCGCGCTCCTGGCCCGCCATGCACCCGAGGCAGCGGCCGTGCTCGCCGGTCTCGTCTACGCCGACGCAGTGCTGGTCACTTTCGTCGCTCAACGCGATCAGGTGGCCCACGAGCTCGATGGCGCCGGGTTTCTCGTGCCGCGCGACCAGGGCCTGCTGATGACCGCTTGCTCGGTGTCGTCCTACAAGTGGGACCACTACGACGACGGCGACCATGTGATCATGCGAGTGTCCGCCGGCCGCACTGACGACACTCGATGGCTCTCCATGACCTCCGAGGCCGTGGTCGCCGAATTGCTCGATGAACTCCGTCTCACGGTGGGGCTCGAGGGCGACGCCGTCGCTCGGGTCAGCGAGTGGCGGCGGTGCCTGCCGCAGTACCGCCCGGGCCACCTCGACCGATGTGACGAGATCGACGAGTGGTTGGCGCGCGACACTCCGGGCCTGACGGTCGCCGGCGCGTCGATGCGCGGTCTTGGACTTCCGGCTTGTGTGCGACAAGGTCGAGCCGCGGCCCGCGTCGAGCGGCGCTAGTCGTCGAACATCACTGACTGTTCACTCTGCGAGGCTGTCTCGCAAGGATTGTTGTGTTGGCCGCTCGCTCCCCTACGGTGGCGACATGGCCGAAGACCTCCCCACAAAGAAGAAACGCCGCCCCCGGGCCGAACTCCAGGAACTCATGCTCCAGGGAGGAGTCGAGGTTCTACGTGGACTCGGTGTCGAGACGCAGCTCTCGTCGGTGAGCTACGCCAAGGTGTTCGAGCATGTGGAGAGGACGCAGGGCGTTCGCATCACGTATGGGTCGGTCCACGAGCGCATCTGGAACTCCCTGCAGGAATATCAGCTCGCGGTGATCGAGCGGGCCGGCGCTTGGACACAGATCGAAGGCGACGACCGGAGCTGGACCGACTGGCTCCAAACCATGGTCGCCCTGTCCTCCGACAGCACAGACAACGTTGTCGCCGACGCCACTCGCGACCGCGCCCGAGCGGTCTACGCGGAGCGGACCGAAGCACGGGCCGAGTCGACCGCGAGCGATCATGCGGCGCTCTCGATCGCGCTGTCCGACGGACTACGTCTTCGTTCGCATCTCACCGGGCTCGATGAGAACCGCGCCGAACTCGACAACCTGGCCGAGACGATCCTGGCCGACTGGTTCGCCTCTCGTCTGTGACATTGGTCTCAATGTTGCGGTTGTATGACGGAACCGCCGTACCTTGTCGGTCGCTGAGGCGTTGGTGATCGCCCTGCACCCCTGCCCACGACCAACGAGTCGTGTGACCGGTCACCCACTTCAACGCCACGACACGGGCCGATCCGCCCGAGGAGGCAGCACTCTTCATGCGTCGCACGATCCGCTTGACCGCGTTCGCCCTGGCCGCTCTGTTTCTGGCCAGCGCCTGCACCCCAGAGGAACTCGCTCTGTACCTCGACGCCACCGAGGAGGTGCGAGACGTCCTCTCCGCCGAGGAGCTCCATCGCCTTCGGATGTGTGAGTCGACCGACAACTACCGGGCCATCTCGCCCAGCGGCCTCTACCGCGGTGCGTACCAGTTCGACCAGACCACGTGGGACGACGTCGGCGGCCGCTTCTTCCCGTGGCTCGTGGGCATCGATCCGATCGACGCCGACCCGTGGTGGCAGGATGCGATGACGCGAGCGCTTTGGTCCGAGCGCGGCAAGCAGCCCTGGCCCATCTGTGGCCACAAGGTTTGAGCCAACAAGCCCTGATCGCTGTGACAGTCTGACGGCGTGACGCCGCTCGTTCGCCGACTCCTCTGCGCACTCGCGGGGCTTTTGATCGCGGCCGGCCTGCCGCCGTGGGGCTGGTGGCCGCTCACGCTGGCCGGTCTGGCGCTGTGGTTTCATCTTCTCGACGGAGCATCGGGCCGCACCCGGTTCCGGCGCTCGCTCGTGGTCGGCGCGTTCTGGGCGTTCCCTTCCACTCTGTGGATGCTCGACCTCACCCCAGCGGGGTGGCCGGTCGCCGCAGGCGTCTTCACCCTGCTGGTGGCGTTGGCCGGGTGGGCCACGCCCTCCACCGGCTCGCGCCGTCCTCTCGTGTTCGGCTCGGCCGTGGTGCTCGCCGAGTTGATCCGTTGGCACATTCCTTTCGGCGGCGTCCCGATCGCCACACTGGCCATGGCCTCGGTCGACACGCCCTGGGCCATCGCCGCGCGGTTCCTCGGGTCGTCGTTCCTCGTCCTCGTCACCGTGATGATCGCGGCCGGCCTGCGTGACGCGTGGGTCCGCCGGGTAGTCCCCTGGTCCCCGATCGGCGTGCTGGTCGCCGCATTTTTCCTCGGCTATCTGGGCGGCATCGGCGTCGACACTCTTCGTACCGTCGATGTGGTGGTCGTCCAGGGCGGCGGTCCGCAGAACACGAGGGCCGATACGTGTGAGAACCGCCGCGTGTTCGAACGCCACGTCGCCGCGACAGAGCTGATCGCAGCCGACGCGGATGTCGACCTGATCCTGTGGCCCGAAGATGTCGTCCACCCCGTCGACGACCGGATCCCGACGCCTGACCGGTGCGATGAACCTGTGCTCCGGGCCGACGAGGCCCTCGCCGAGCTTCGGCGACTCGCCTCCGACAAGGACGCGACGATTATCAGCGGATGGTTCGAACCCTCGGCTGACCGAAGCGCCAATGAGAACTACTCGGTCGTCATCGGACCCGACGGCGAACTCGGCGATCGCTACGACAAGGTACGACTCGTTCCTTTCGGGGAGTTCGTGCCACTGCGCTCCTTCCTCGAGAACTTCAGCGACGAGCTGCCGAGCCGCGACGTGCGTTCGGGCACCGAACCGGCGGTCCTCGACTCAGAGTTCGGGCCGCTCGGCGTCTCGATCTCGTGGGAAATCTTCTTCGACTACCGAGCTCGTGACGCAATGAACCACGGCGGACTCGTTCTCCTCAACCCCACCAACGGATCGTCGTATTGGCTCACGATCGTGCAGGGTCAGCAGGTGGCGTCCAGCCGCCTTCGCGCGATCGAGAACGACCGATGGGTACTACAGGCCGCGCCGACCGGCTTCTCGGCGATCGTCGGCAGCGATGGCAAGGTCCATCAGCGCACCGGCGTGAGCGAGCAGGCGATCCTTCGCCAAGCCGTGCCGCTTCGTGAAGGCCGAACGCTGGCGACTCTGGTCGGCCCTTGGCCGATGCTGGCGCTGGCGCTGATCGTGCTGGCCCGCTCACGTCGGCCGACCGCACCAGATGCGGCCGGGTCGAGGCGCTCGATCAGGTCTCGGTCGAGGCGCTCGATCAGGTCTCGATCGAGAGCGTGATCGGGCCGTCGTTCACGAGTTCGACGGCCATGTCGGCCCGAAAACGACCGGTGGCGACTTTGGCGCCGAGAGAGCCGAGTTCGGCTACGACTGTCCCGACCAGAGGCTCGGCGACCTCTGGTTTGGCGGCATCGGAATAGCCCGGTCGACGACCCTTTCGAGTGTCCCCGTACAGCGTGAACTGGCTGACCACCAGCACCGCACCGAACGTGTCGGCGACCGAGAGGTTCATCACGTCGTTTTCGTCGTCGAAGACCCTCAGATTCCAGAGCTTGTCGGCCAACTTCTTCGCCTTCTCCGTCGTGTCGTCGTGGGTGACGCCGATGAATGCGACGAGCCCGGGGCCGATCTCGCCAACGATCTCCGCGGCGGATGTGTCGATGCCGACGGTGACCTTTGCTCGGCTGACTCGTTGCACCAATGCTCGCATGCGTCCGTTCTAGCGGCGTGCAGAGGTGCCGCACGTCACTGCGAGTGTGGAAAACGCAGGATTCAAGGCATCATTTGACGTCCCGTCCTACCCCGCGGAAGCCTGGTGCCCTATGCCCGTCGACCGAGATCGCGCCCTCCGTATCGCGCTGCTCACCTACCGCGGCAAGCCGCACGTCGGCGGCCAGGGTGTCTACGTCCGCCATCTGAGCAAGGCGCTGGTCGACCTCGGCCACCACGTCGAGGTGCTCGGCGGGCCGCCCTATCCGATTCTCGACGACCGCATTCCGTTGATCGAGCTGCCCAGCCTCGACATCTGGGGCGATCCCCACCCCATGCGCAAGCCCCGCCTCTGGGAATGGAAAGACTGGACCGACGCGGCCGAGCACCTGTCGTTCGCCACCGGCAACTTCTCTGAACCAATGGCCTTCAGCCTGCGAGCGTGGCGCCATCTTCGCAGTCGCCGTAACGAGTTCGATCTCATCCACGACAACCAGACACTGGGCTGGGGGCTCCTGAAGCTCCAGCAAGAGGGATGGCCGATCCTCGAGACGATCCACCATCCGATCACGGTCGATCGCAAGCTCGAACTCGAGCACGCCCGCACGCCGTGGGAGAAGTTCGGCAAGCGTCGCTGGTACGCGTTCACCAAGATGCAGAGCCAAGTTGCGCAGCGCATGACGCGCGTGATGTCGGTCTCGCAGTCGTCGAAGGGCGATATCAGCGCTGACCACGGTGTCGACCTCGACAAGATCCACGTGGTGCCGGTGGGTGTCGACCCTGAGCTCTTCCTGCCCGTGCCGGGAGTCGAGCGGCGACCCGGACACCTCGTCACCACGGCGTCGGCCGACGTGGCGATGAAGGGGCTCAAGTTTCTGCTCGAGGCGGTCGCGAAACTCCGCACCGAACGCCATATCGAACTCACGATCATCGGCAAGCGCCGGCCCGACAGCCACGCCAGCACCGTCATGACTCAGCTCGGTCTCGACGACTGCGTCGAGTTCGTCTCGGGCGTGCCCGATGCCCGCATCGTCGAGCTCTACAGCGAAGCCGAACTCGCCGTCGTGCCTTCCCTCTACGAGGGTTTCTCACTGCCGGCCATCGAGGCGATGTCGTGTGGCGTGCCTCTCGTCGCCACCACCGGAGGCGCCCTTCCTGAGGTCACGGGCGTCGACGGAGAGACCTGCTTCCAGACCGAACCCGGCAACAGCGACGCCCTCGCCGCAACCATTGCCCGAGCCCTCGACGATTCCGAGCTACGAGCGAAGGTGGGCGCGCAAGGTCGCGCCCGGGTGATCGACCAGTGGTCGTGGCGCCACACCGCCCTCAAGACACTCGATCAGTACTGGGCCGTCCTCGACGAGCACGAAGCCACCCACGGGAGCAAGTGATGCTGACCGTCGACTACGACAAGTTCGATCTGCGCGCCGGCGATCTCCTGCTCGACCTGGGCTGCGGCTTCGGTCGCCACACCTACGAAGCGCTCGTGCGCGGTGCCGACGTCGTGAGCTGCGACATGGCTCTTCCCGAGCTCGAGGCGATCCGAAACACCGCACCGATGCTCATCGACGACGGCCTCTTCGATGGCTCGCTGATGCACCAGCAGGTCCAGGGCGACGGCACTCGACTGCCCTACGCCGACGAGACCTTCGACAAAGTCATCGCCTCCGAAGTGCTCGAGCACGTGCCCGACGACCAGGCCGCCTACGACGAGTTCATGCGCATCCTGAAGCCCGGCGGCACCATCGCCGTCACGGTCCCAGCCGCCTTCCCCGAAAAGATCTGCTGGAAGCTGAGCGACGAGTACTACGCCCCCAAGGCCGAGGGCGGCCACGTCCGCATCTACACCGAAGACGAGGTGCGCGAGAAGCTCCGCGGCGCCGGCCTCGATCCGGTCGACTCGCATCGCGCCCACGCACTCCATGCCCCCTACTGGTGGATCCGTTGCGCGGTCGGAGTCAACAACGAGATCGACGACAACTGGTCGGTGAAGACGTACCACAAGCTTCTTGAGTGGGACATCGTCAAGCAGCCGTGGTTGACTCGCACGGCGGAGAAGGTGCTCAACCCGGTGCTCGGCAAGAGCCTCGTGGTCTACGCCACCAAGTCCCCGCTCCGCTCGAAGCGCACGCTGGAGGACGCGAATGCCGCCTGATATCCCCGGCGTTCTCTCTGCCGACCAGGTTCGCCAGACCGCCGACCACATCGCTTCGTGGCAGCTCAAGTCAGGCATGATCCCCTGGTTCCCCGACGGCCACGCCGATCCGTGGAACCACATCGAAGCGGCGATGGCGCTGGTCATCGGCGATCGTCGTGCCGAGGCCGAGGCTGCATATCAGTGGCTCGTCGACGTGCAGCGTCCCGACGGCTCGTGGCACCAGTACTACCTCGAAGACGGCGTCGAACAGGACAAGCTCGACGCCAACGTGATCGCCTACATCGCCGCCGGTGTGTGGCACCACTACCTCCACTTCCGCGATCTCGGCTACCTCGAAGAAATGTGGAAAGTGGTCGAACCGGCCATCGACTTCGTTCTCGACTTGCAGCAGCCCCGCGGCGAGATCCTCTGGGCGCGCCATCCCGACGGCACCCCATGGTCGTTCGCCCTCCTCACCGGCTCGTCGTCGATCGCCCACAGCCTCCGCTGCGCGGTCGCCATTGCTGAAGAGCTCCACCACGAACGCCCCGACTGGGAGCTCTCGACCGGTCTGTTGGCCCACGCCATCCGCTTCGAACGCGACGAGGCGTTCTCGCCGAAGCACCGCTGGGCCATGGACTGGTACTACCCGGTGCTCGCCGGTGTGCTCACCGGTGAAGTCGGCCGTGCCCACCTCGCCGATCGCTTCGACACCTTCATGCTCGACGACAAGGGCATTCGCTGCGTAAGCGATCGACCCTGGGTCACCACGGCGGAGACCTGCGAGTGCGCACTCGCTCACATGGGCGTCGGTCAACGCGACATCGCCATGCAGTTGTTCAGCGCAGCCCAGGCGACTCGCGAAGAAGACGGCCGCTACATCACCGGCATCGTCCACCCCGAAGGCACGCTGTTTCCCACCGAGGAGCGGTCGACCTACTCTTCCGCCGCCGTGTTGCTCACCGCAGAGGCCCTCGACGGCACCAGCCCGGCCGCTCGGCTGTTCTCCGACCACGACTTCCTGCCGGCGATCATCGACGTCGACCCGACGGATCAGTCAGCCGACACGACGATCGACGAGACCGCCCGAGACTGAACCGCGGTTTCGGTTCGGCATCGCGCCGTTGGCGTTGTCGTCATCGGCGCTACCGGCGGTGACCGACGCTCGGAGCTAGATGCCTTCGCCAGTGCGCTCGAGCACCCGGAGCGAACCAACCGCGGCCAACTCTCGGAACGCACCCGAGTCGATCGCTCGGCGATAGATCTCATACGGAGGGCGGCCCCCGTCGTCGGGGTTCGGAAAGACGTCGTGGATCAGGAGGCGTCCACCGATCACCACGTGGGGCACCCAGATCTCGTAGTCGCGATGGGCCGGGTCGTGGCCGTGACCCCCGTCGATGAACAGCAAGGCGAGCGGCGTCGCCCACGCACCGCCGACGGTGGGCGAGTCACCGACGAGCGCAACCACGGAGCCTTCGAGCCCCGCGTCGTGGATGGTGCGCCGAAAGATCGGCAGTGTGTCCATCTTGCCGATCTCGGTGTCGACGAGGTCAGGCTCGTGCCACTCCCAGCCAGCCTGGTTCTCCTCTGAGCCGCGATGGTGATCGAGGGCGAACAGAACCCGACCGAGCGACCGAGCGGCGGTGCCGATGTAGACACCCGACTTGCCGCAATAGCTGCCGACCTCGAGGAAGGGACCGTCGACGTCGACCCCGGCCGCGGCTTCGTGAAGAGCGATTCCTTCGTCGGTTGGCATGAAGCCCCGCGCCGCTTCGGCGAACTTCAGCAGCTCAGGATCCACTCAGACGACCTCGATCTCGATTTCTTCGTTACTACCCCACATGAGCTGATCGAGCACCAGGTACTTGGCCACCCACACAACGCCGTAGGCGCAGAACTGCACAGCGAGCAGCACAAGAGGATTCTCGATCCAGAGACCGGCGAGCGTGACGCAAAGGCTGGAGAACCCGAGGCCGATCAGCGCCAGTATCCAAAACGGGGCGATCTCAGACTTGACGCTGCTGCTCCCGGACTGTTCCCAGACCCAGTACCGGCTGAGGAGATAGGCCGGTCCGGTACTCACGACCCAGGCGATCAGGTTCGCCGGGAGTGGCGCCAGGTCGAAGACGGCGAGGCAGATGAGAAACGTGCCCGATCCCAGCAGCACGTTGAAGGCCGAAACGCCGCAGTACCGCAGCAGCTTCATCCCATGCTCCTCGAGCAGGCGAGCGAGCGCTGCGCGATCGGGGAGCGACATGGAGGTTGAGGCTAGCGGCATACCCCTTCTTGTCGGCCGACCGCGGTCCGGTGTTGAAGGTGCGGCAGTATGTCGTCCATGCAGAACGATGTCGACGATCTGGTCGACCTTCTCGACCTCGAAGACATCGAGGTCAACATCTTCCGCGGCGTCTCGCCCGACGAGAACCGTCAACGCATCTTCGGCGGACAGGTCGCGGGCCAGGCGCTGGTCGCCGCGGCCCGCACGATCGACGACGAGCGCGCCGTTCACTCCCTGCACGCCTACTTCCTCCGCCCTGGTGACCCGACCGTGCCGGTGCTCTATGAGGTCGACCGCATCCGTGACGGACGGTCGTTCACCACGCGACGGGTGGTGGGCATCCAGCACGGAAAGGCCATCTTCAATCTGGCCGCCTCGTTCCACATCGCCGAGCCGGGACTCGAGCACCTCGAGCCGATGCCCGACGTGCCGAGGGCCGATGACCTGCCCACTCGCGCCGAACGATTCGAGGCCCACGGCATCGAAGACCCGTTCCCCGATCACCCCCACCCTCTCGACGTTCGCTACATCACCACGAGTCCCCTGGCTCGCTCCGAGCCCCTACCTCCCGTCCAGCAGGTGTGGTTTCGCGCCGATGGCCAGCTGCCCGACAATCAGGTGCTCCACACCTGCCTGCTCACCTACGCATCCGACATGACGCTGCTCGACACCACGCTCCTCCCTCACGGCACTGGCGCGGTCGACCAGACAATCCAGATGGCCAGCCTCGATCACGCCATGTGGTTCCACGGCGAGTTCCGCGCCGATGAATGGCTTCTCTACGACCAGCACACTCCGGCGTCGACCGGCGCCCGCGGCCTCGCCACCGGCCGTGTGTTCACCCACGACGGCCGCCTCATCGCCAACGTGGTCCAAGAGGGCCTCATCCGAAAGGTGCCGAAGTGAGAGTCCCCCGCCTCACGCTCGTTGCCATCTCTCTCGCCGTTCTCAGCACGGCGTGTGGCGGCGACGACCCGATTGCCGACTCGTCGAGCACCACGGTGCCCGTCGTCACGACCGCTTCGACCACCTCCTCGCCCACCACGACAGCCGACACGCTCGTCCCCGACTCGACGACCTCCACGACCACTGAGGCTCCTGACCCGCGATCCATCAATGGCGATCTGAGCCAGGTACGCGTGACGTCGACCTCGTTGGGCCGCTACCAGGAACCGGTCGACACCACCGTCGCCCCCAACGGCGAGCTGTGGCTCGCCGAGCGCAGCGGCACGATCTCTGTACTCGATCCCACCACGGGCGAGCTCGGCGACACGGTCGTCGACATCAGCGCGGAGACAGCGGCTGGCGGTGAACGGGGGCTCCTCGGTCTGGCCGTCGACAGCGAAAACCTCTACATCAACTTCACCGACCTCGACGGCGACACCAACATCGACGCCTTCGTCCTCGACGACAGCGGACGCCCCGGCGAACGCCATCATCTGCTGAGCATCGAGCAGCCGTTCGGTAACCACAACGGCGGAGGACTGGCCATCGGCCCGGACGGTCATCTCTACATCGGCGTGGGCGACGGCGGCGCCGCCAACGACCCGCTCGAGGCCGGCCAGGACC
>Ga0315336_1002066_pt1 | contig 33121 bp, 30 predicted proteins | sample ASW5metaG_FD_204512 | JGI IMG/M metagenome (GOLD analysis project Ga0315336, IMG submission 204512) | Ammonia-oxidizing marine archaeal communities from Monterey Bay, California, United States - ASW #5 | ecosystem: Environmental > Aquatic > Marine > Intertidal zone | place: USA: California...
CCTCGACCGCGTGAGCGGTCGAGATCGCGGCGACGGGATCGACACCGGGCATATCGCGCGCGAGGAATTCCCGACATTGGGCGAGGGCTTGTGGGTGGGAGTAGACACGCCGTACCTGATCCTGCGCGATACCTGGTGGTGCAATCAGGCAGTGTTGAATTCGCAGGACGACTTCGCGACTGATGCGGAGATCAAGCTCGTGGATTAGGAGATCGAGCGTCTCAGTGACCGATCCGCCGAGGGAGTTTTCGATCGGCACGATCGCTTGGTCGGCGGAGCCATCCACGACTGCGCGTGCGGCCGCCGCGATCGAAGACACTGGCTGGGCTACGGCCGTCGCGTCATAGGTAAGCCCGGCCTGCTCCGAGAATGTGCCCGGGGGGCCGAGGTAGGCAAGGCGGGTTGCCATGGACGATCAGACGCCGCCGGTCAGCGCGCGACGCAGCTCCGTCTCATATTCGGGCTGGGTCACAGCCAGGATCTCCGAGCCGCTTAGGATCGTAGTGTCGTCCCCTGGCACTTCGGGCGTGCCATCTGGAAGCACCACAAGAGACAGCAGGACACCGGGGGGGAGATCGATGGAGCCGACGCGTTGTCCCACGGTGGAAGCACCTTCGGGGATCATAACTTCCACCAACTCGAAGCCGCTACCGCGCAGCTGCAAGAGGTGGATCAAGGGGTGACTGGGAAGTTCCTGCTCGATGTGCGCCAAGATCGCCTGCGTGGCCGACACGGTGAGTTCCACGCCGAGGGCCCGGAAAATCGTTTCGTTCTTGGGATTATTGATCCGCGCTATAACCCGGGGAACGTGGAAGCGGGCTAGCGCAACCTGGCAGACCGCTAAGTTGGTTTCGTCGCGGCCGGTCGTCGCGACGCAGAGGTCAGCGCGGCCCATGCCAACTTCGTCTTGGATGCGGACCTCCGGTCCGTCGCCTAAAACGGCGACCTCACCGAGCTCTTCGTTAATGACAGAAACCTTCGCGGGGTCCCGTTCGATAGCGACGGCCTCATGCCCCGCGGTTACGAGCTCACGCACGACCTGTCCGCCCACCTTGCCGGCGCCGACTACGACTACGTACATCTTCGTCGCGCCATCTAGGAATTCACCGCGGCCTCGAACAGCCTGTCGCTCAGAAGGATCGTAGGACTAACGGTCCGCAACCCCAGCTCCATATAAACTTTTTCACGCTCGGGATCGTAAATGCGGGCCACCGACCGCTTGACTCCGAAGAGATGCAGCGCCACCTGTGCCGCCATTGCGTTGCGGTTATCCCCTTGCGTAACGGCGACGAAAGCATCTGCTTGCTCGATGCCAGCTTCGCGCAGCGTGTCCTGGTCGACGCCGTTACCAACGACAAGATTTCCCGGGAACCCTTCGGGAAGACGGCGAAAGGACGCGGCAGCGATGTCTACGACGCTGACTTCGTGCCCTTCATCGTCGAGCCGGCTCGCCAAACTCGCACCGACGCGTCCGCAGCCCATGATCACGATCTTCATTTAATTAATGATACCCATGGCGTAGGGAACCCGTTCACTCTCGCGGACCGCGCACGACGACCACATCGCAAGGCGCGTGGCGCAGAACGTAGTCGGCGGTTTTGCCCAGATCAAGCGGCCCACCCTCCTGCTCGCGGCGCATCACGCCTAGAACGATCGAGTCAACGCCGAGCTCGACCGCCTCATCGACGATAGCGTGGCCAGTGTCACGCGCCTGGAGGATTTCACCATCGCATATGATTTTGTGTTTGCGTACGGTGCCTTCAGCGTCGGCGATCGCGTGCTCACCTTCCTCGGTGGCTTGCGGGAGGTCGGCGTCGATGGGGAGACGGCGGTTGACCTCCACGACGTAGACGACGTGTACGCGCCCGCCTTTTGTAGCGCCGGCAAGCCGGCATGCGAGCTCTAAGCCGTGCTGGCTGGCCGGCGACTTATCTATGGGGACAAGATATGAGGGAGCGCTTGCCAACCGCGCGGACCTCCGCCTCAGGCCACCGCGAGGAGTCGGAGCCCTCGCAAACTCTGTGGTCGCATTATAGGAGCGCCTAGGTGTAACGCGGCTGCTCTTGGACGACTTCAGAGCCGCCGTCGACAAGTTGCTCGAGCCAAGCGTCGACGCGGCCCTCCTCGATGCGGAGAAAGGCCAGGGTGCCCAACCGTGTCTCCATGTTGCGCGGGTAAAGGGCACTGCCAGGGTTAACCAGCAGGACACCGCGGCGATGCTCCACTTCGGCGACGTGGGTATGCCCATGGATGACGATGTCTTGGGGGCCGCCGAACTCGCGTTCCATGATTTTTTCGAGCGTCCAGGTCGGGGGTCGCTCAGGCAGCGCAAGGTCGTGGACCAGCCCCACTTTGAGACCGGCGATATCCAATGACCAAGCGCTGCGCAGGCGGGGGTCCTCGGCGACCACGGGGCGGCCGCTGCTGCCGTCATCCCCATTGCCGCGGGCGACGTAGATCGGGGCAAGCTCGCCCAGCGCATCCACAACGTCGATGCTGTGGAGGTCGCCAGCATGCAGGATGAGGTCCGCCTCAGCGAGCCGTTCGTAGGCTTCGGGCCAGACGTCAGAACGTGCCTCTGGAATGTGGGTGTCCGAGATCAGCCCAATAAGCACCTGGTCCTCCGCTCTACTCGCGCGTGCACCTATTCGAGAAAGGCAACTCCTGCCCGACAGGATTTTCCAAGCCGCCGGGCGCCGGGGGTGCCGAACGCCCAGGTACATCGGCCCGCGCCGCGTCAGCAGCGTCCCCAACCTCGCTCCGACAACGCGGCCGTCCGATTACCGGCCGATCTTGATGGGTGCCGCGCGAACACTCAAGACGCCGTCGGTGGTGACCGGCCATAGACACCCCGCTGGGATCCGCGAGTGTCGGAGCCCGCCGTGGGTAAGTCGTGTCATCTTCCTCGGGTCGATCAGCGCGAAGTACGCAACTGGCGGCACGGAGGGCCGGGCAGAGCAGTGTTAGAATACGACTCCATCCCTTGGATAATCCGTCAAGAGGCGACAGGGAACGCGCCCCGGAGGCTGTCATGGTCGTCGAAACCGGTACCACCACCGTCAAATCCGGCTTGGCCGAGATGCTCAAGGGCGGGGTGATCATGGATGTGGTCACGCCGGCGCACGCCGAGATTGCTCAAGAAGCGGGGGCTTGCGCCGTGATGGCGCTGGAGCGGGTACCGGCCGATATTCGCAAGGCGGGCGGGGTCGCGCGGATGAGCGATCCCACGTTGATCCGCGGCATCATCGAGGAGGTGTCCATCCCGGTGATGGCGAAGTGCCGAATCGGGCATTTTGTAGAGGCGTCGATCCTCCAAGCGTTGGGCGTCGACTACATCGACGAATCCGAGGTCCTCACCCCCGCCGACGAGAAACATCACATCAACAAGTGGGACTACACGGTCCCCTTTGTCTGCGGCGCGCGCGATTTAGGCGAGGCGATGCGACGGACCGCTGAGGGCGCGGCGATGATCCGCACCAAAGGAGAGGCTGGTACGGGCAACATCGTGGAGGCCGTACGGCATATGCGCGCCGTGCAAGGGACGATTCGCCGCCTCAGCGCTCTGGGCGACGATGAGTTGGTCTCATTCGCCAAGGAGCACGAGGCGCCGGTGACACTGGTCCGCGAGGCGCGCGACTTGGGACGGCTGCCAGTCGTCAACTTCGCAGCAGGCGGTATCGCAACGCCAGCGGACGCCGCGCTAATGATGCGCCTTGGGGCGGACGGTGTCTTTGTAGGTAGCGGGATCTTCAAGTCGTCGGATCCGGCACGCATGGCGCAAGCGATCGTTCAGGCAACGACGCACTTCAACGACGACGCAATCCTTGCGGATATCTCCACGGGCCTCGGGAGCGCAATGCCGGGGATCGAGCTGAGCGAGATTCCCGACGCCGAGCGGCTTGCACAGCGGGGTTGGTGACCGCGCGCTAATGCCCACCATCGGGATCCTCGCCCTGCAAGGCGATTTCCGTGAGCATGGCCAACGCCTCCGCTCAATCGATATCAGAAGTCGTGAGGTGCGGCTGCCAAGCCACCTTGATGGCTTGGATGGTTTGATTGTTCCCGGCGGCGAGAGCACTACGATAGCTCGCTTGCTGCAACGTTTCGGACTGCAGAAGGCACTCCGCGACCGAGCGTATGCAGGCTTTCCTATCTGGGGGACCTGCGCCGGCGCGATCTTGTTGGGCGACGATATTCCTGACCTCGATCGCGATCCGCTAGGCGTGCTGCCAATGCGGGTTGAGCGGAACGCCTACGGCCGGCAGGTCGATTCGTTCGAGACGGATCTGGTCGTACCGGCGCTGGGCGCGAAGCCGTTACACGCGGTCTTCATACGGGCACCACGGATCGTGGCTGTGGGTACCGGAGTCGAGGTATTGGCAGACCACGAGGGAGACCCGGTAATTGTGCGGTATGGAGGGATTCTGGCGACGACCTTCCACCCAGAATTGACTGCCGACGTCCGCCTGCATCGCTTCTTCATCTCCGAGTGCGTGGGTTCACTCCCGGCGGCGGTTGACGCTGCCGCGACGACGATGGGGAGGGGCAACTGAACGCGCCGGTGCAGCCTTTTCGCCTGACCGACCTGCCGATCGTGATGGCGCAGCGGCGCGCCGCCCGCATCAACCATGCCGTGCCGCTGCAGAGATGCGACCGCCCTGAGGCTCCATTGCGCGAATGGGCACCGTTGGTGAGCGCGTCGCTGCCTCTGAGCCGACGACGCGCCTGGATAGCTCGCGATGGGTTGTCGTTGCTCGGACTGGTTTCGGTGCAGCCACGGAGTGGACAAGCAGCGTGGGAGATCGACACCCTTATCGCGCCAGACGAAGGCGACGCGTATTTGCTCGACCTGTTCGACCGCGCGGTCGCAACGGCTGGCGCGGCCGGTGCCGGCCGCCTTTTCCTACGCCTGGCGGAGGGAAGCCCCGTGCTTGACGCGGCGCGGCGACACGGCTTCGTCGTGGTCGGGGAGGAGACACTGTATGGGCGCGGAGAGCAGACTGCGTTGGCAATCGCCGCACCGGCAGCGGGGCGGCGAGATCATCGGGAGGACCAGGCGCTCTTCCAGCTCTACAGTCGAGTCATTCCACAGGAGGTACGCTGGCATACGGCGCTCTCACTAGCGGAGTGGCACGCAGCTGAGGAGCCACTGGGGAAGCGCGGCCGCGAATGGGTAGTCCGCGGCGACGACGAGGCGCCGGTGGCACTCGTCCGCATAGCGGAGGGTGATCGAGGGAAGCGGGTGGCGATCCTCACAGACGCCCACAGGGCAAGCGCGCGCGCTGCGCTGGCAGTAGCCTTGAAGGCTGCATCCCCTCATCAAGGGTTTTTCTTGCTCATCCCGTCGTATGCCGTGAGTGACACCCGCGCCGCCGAGGAAGCAGGACTGGTGACGTTGGACCGTTTCGCGCTGCTCGTGCGGCCAATCGCGCAGCGCGCCGGGCGCCTACAGGTGGCGGAACGGGCCGTCGACGCGAGCGCCACACCGGTGACACGCTAGTGCACCAAAACACTGACCGTGAACGCAAATGACCGATCCGGTTGAGCTGGACAACAGCGGCAGCGGCGCGCCGGCCAGCGAGCCGGCTCTGCGGGTCACCGACGACTTGGATCTGCTGCTCGTGACGCTCCCGCCGGCTATCCGTGATGCCGTCGAGCGAGAACAAGGACGAAGCGGCCTACTGGAGATCGTGCTGGATTTGGGCCGGCGTCCCACCGCTCGCTTCCAAGATCGCGAGGTAGGTCTGAGCGACCACGACGTGTCGCCCGATGAGATCGCGACAGTCACTCGCAGTCTGGGAGACTTCGGCGATGACAACCGTGCGGGCATCGCCCGGACGTTGCATCGGATCTCCTGTTTGCGAAATCGCCGTGGGGAAATTGTGGGGTTGACGCTACGCGTGGGGCGAGCGGTGTACGGCACTACGCGAGTCATCGAGGATCTGGTGTTCTCAGGACAAAGCATGTTGCTGCTAGGACGGCCCGGGATAGGCAAGACGACGATGTTGCGTGAAGCAGCACGGATCTTGTCAGAACGTGGCAAACGCGTCGTGATTGTGGATACATCGAACGAGATTGCAGGGGACGGCGACATACCGCATCCGGCGATTGGTCGCGCGCGGCGCATGCAGGTCCCCACGCCGGACCGCCAACACGCGGTAATGGTGGAAGCGGTCGAGAACCACATGCCCGAGGTGATCGTGATCGATGAGATCGGCACGGAACTGGAGGCGCTGGCCGCGCGAACGATCGCAGAACGCGGCGTGCAGTTGGTAGCGACGGCGCACGGTAACACCCTGGCGAACCTCATGCTCAACCCAACGTTGTCCGACCTGATTGGGGGAATCCAAACCGTCACGCTTGGCGACGATGAAGCACGGCGGCGGGGCACGCAAAAATCGGTGCTGGAACGAAAAGCGCCTCCCACCTTCGACGTTCTCGTCGAAATTCAAACGTTCAATCGTGTGTCGATTCACCGGGAGGTAGCACGGACCGTCGACGCCCTGCTGCGCGGCCAAGTCGTACACCCGGTGCTGCGCGAGATGGACGATGAGGGCGCGGTCCACGCAGTGGAGGCACCTGCGCCGGCCGCGGACCTATTGGACCGGTCCGCCACGCTGACGGGCGACGGAACGTCGGACGTCCCGGGCCAGCGCTTGGGTTGGCCAACGGCGGCGTTCCAACACTCCCCCAAAGTGGCGACAATGCCCCACTGCAGGATATTTCCGTTTTCTGTGTCGCGGAGCCGGCTGGGGCAAGCGATCCAAGAAGCGGGGGCGAACGCTTCGGTTGTCGACGTGCTCGACGAAGCAGACGCGGTGATGACATTGCGGTCGGTGTTCCGGCGGCGGCCGACGCCGATCCGTGAGGCAGAGGAACGGGGCCTTTCGATCTTCGTGCTGAAGCACAACACGGTGGCACAGATAGAGCAGAGTTTGCGGGCTTTGGCGCAAGGCCAATCGAAGTTCGATCCAGTGCAAGTCGCGCTCGCCGAAGCTGAGGATGCAATCGGTGAGCTTTCGTCCGGACAAGCGAAATCAGTCGAACTCACTGCCCAGAATGCCTATATCCGGCGCCTGCAGCATGAGATGGCGCAGCGCTATGAGTTGTTCTCCACCAGCACTGGGCGCGAGCCGCATCGCCGCGTCCGCCTGTCGCGCGACTAGCTGGGGTTTTTATTGGCGCCGTGGCTCTGTTTATAACGCTCGAAGGTGGTGAAGGAGCAGGAAAGAGCCTGCTAGCGTCCGCGCTAGCCGAGCGCCTCGCGGACACGAACGTCGTCCTGACCTTCGAACCAGGCGACACACCTCTGGGAGCGCTCTTGCGGGAGCAACTGTTCGACGAGGCGCTGCCCTTATCGCCTTGGGCCGAAACGTTCCTTTTCTTGGCTGAGCGCGCGGTTCACGTGAGTGAAGTGATCCGCCCCGCTCTGGCACGGGGCGCGCCGGTGATCTGTGATCGGTTCGTCGATTCCACGGTGGCGTACCAAGGATACGGGCGGCGCTTAGACCTGCCGCTAATCAAGCTGATGAACCAACAGGCAACGAGTGGCCTGTTGCCCCAGATCACACTCTTGCTAGATGTGCCCGTTGAGGAAGGGCTACGCCGAACGCGCAGCGAGCGGGGCGATCGGATCGGACGTGAGGCGATCGAGTTTCACCGCCGGGTGGCGGAGGGGTTTAAGCGGATTGCGCTTGAAGAGCCCGATCGTGTCCAGCAGCTGGACGCCACCCGTCCGGCCTCCGAAGTCGTAGAGACCGCCTGGACGCTCTTGGAGCCGCGACTGGCAGCAGCTGGCCATAGAGTGAACAGATAGGAAGCTGCGGGGAACGCAACACTCCCAGCGTTGCCGCCGACGGACCCCAGTCATACCCTGCGGATCATCGCAGTGCGTTCCGGATCCCATTACCGTGCCTGAACTATCGATCACTGTGCGTGTCCCCGCCACGACGGCCAACCTCGGGCCGGGGTTCGATGCTGTCGGCGTAGCTCTGACGTTATATGCGGATATCACAGTCGGTATCTCGCCAGAGGGGCACGTCAAACGGAACCTAGACCCCATCCGGCGGATGGCGCTGGGAGCCGTGCGTGCAACGTACTCTCATCTGTCCCAGCGAGCGCCTCGTGGACTGTACGCGGTCAGTGAGTCCGAATTCCCCGTGGGGCGAGGACTGGGCGCCAGTGCTGCGGCCCGGGCGGCTGGGTTGGTCGCTGCCAACGCGTTGCTCGGTGACCACCTCAGCGAGGCCGAGCTTCTTGCCTTGGGGACAGAGCTTGAAGGTCATGCAGACAACATCGCGCCCGCGCTGTTTGGGGGATTGCAGGTCGTCGCGGTCGATGGACACGAGGTAGCCCGCGTATCGCCAACGCTCAAGACGGGATTACGATTCGCAGGCTTTATCCCCGAGCTATCTATGCCTACGCATGAGAGCCGTGAACTGCTCCCGAATCGCCTATCACGCGCCGACGCGGTGCATAACAGCAGCCGTGCCGCATTACTCATCGCAGCTTTGACGAGCGGGGCTTGGGACCAGCTGCGCGTCGCGACAGATGACAGGCTGCACCAACGACCGCGTAGCAAGCTCTTCCCGCGCATGTTCGATCTGTTCGACGCGGCGACGGAGGCGGGCGCGTTCGCTGCCTATCTCTCCGGGGGTGGCTCTACGGTGATCGCGTTAACTGACGCGCGCCGGGCCGGACGGGTGCGCACAGCGCTAGAGAACGCGGCGGATTCCTACGAGATCCCTGGACGCAGCTTCATTGCGGAGCCGAGCCGGACGGGAGCAGAGGTCACGCGCCGATCATGACAGCCAGCGCCCGTCCCAGTGTGCAGAAATACGGCGGCACGAGCGTTGCGAATCCGGAGCGGCTGCGGGCCGTGGGCGAACGCATCGTGCGACGGCTGGAGCGCGGGGCTCGCGTCGTTGTTGTGGTATCCGCAATGGGCAAGACGACAGACGAATTGGTGGCACTTGCGCACGAGGTCACGGCGCAGCCAGACGGACGCGAGCTCGACATGCTGTTGTCGACTGGGGAAATGGTGAGCAGCGCGCTGCTGGCGATGGTCTTGCGCGAGCTCGGTCATCCGGCGATCGGTCTCAGCGGCGCGCAAGCTGGGGTTCGCACCGATACCACTTTCAACCGCGCGCGGATCACCGACATTGACACACGCCGGATCGAGACTGAACTGGCCCGTGGCCAGGTAGTAATCATCGCAGGCTTCCAGGGGATCACGTCAGATGCAGACGTCACGACACTGGGCAGAGGCGGATCAGATACGACGGCGGTGGCCTTGGCGGCGGCGCTGGGAGCCGAGTCGGCAGAAATCTACACAGATGTCGATGGCGTCTACACGACCGACCCGCGTGTCGACGCGAAGGCGCGCAAACTGCACGACATCACCTACGAGGAGATGTTGGAGATGGCGGCTCAAGGCGCGCGCGTCTTGCATCCACGGGCCGTCGAGTTGGGGCTACTCCACGCTGTGCCGATCCTGGTGGCTTCCTCGTTCCACGAAGAAGTCCCTGGCACGATCATCAGAAGGCAGGTTGAAATGGAGCCGACCAATCGCGTGCGCGGAATCGCTTTGGACCGCGATGTCGCGGCGGTGACGGTGAGAGCGGTACCGGATCGGCCTGGCATCGCGGCGCAACTGTTCGGTCCGCTCGCGGACGCATCAATCTCCGTGGACACGATCGTGCAGAACGCGAGCATGGAACGGTTGACAGACTTGACGTTCAGCGTCGCGCAGGACGTCTGTCAGCGCGCGCAGGAGATCGTGGAGCCGGTCGCGAGAGAGATCGGCGCAGCTGAGGTGATCGTCGACCATCACATGGCGAAGGTAAGCATCGTGGGGACCGGGATTCAAACCGCGCCAGGCTATGCCGCGATGATGTTCCGCGCGCTGGCGGGGGCGGCGATCAACATCCAACTCATTACGACATCAGACATACGCATTACGGCGCTGGTCGAGGATGCGAGCGGCGAGGAAGCGGTGCGAGTGCTGCACGCAGCGTTCCAGCTCGACGAGCAAGTTACCCCTTCGCCGGATTGAAGGCGGCGGACCGTGGCATCACAGCGGTCCCGCGAAGCATAAGCGTAACGGTTATCGGCTCCTTGCTACACTCGGCCGGAATTCATGTTCACGCACCTGCATACGCACACAGAATTCAGCCTGCTCGATGGCCTCTCCAAGATCCCCGCGCTCATGGAGCGCGCGCGGATGCTCGGCCAAGAAGCGCTGGCGATCACCGACCACGGGAATCTCTACGGCGCGATCGACTTCTACCGAGCGGCCCAAGAAGCGGGTGTGCATCCGATTTTGGGCATGGAAGCGTACGTCGCGGGAGGTAGTCACCGCGATCGCGATGCGAAATCCCGGCAGAACACGACCCACCTGATCCTGCTCGCGGAGAACGACCAAGGTTGGCATAACCTCGTGGCGCTCTCTACTAAGGCCCATTGGGACGGCTTTTATTACCGCCCACGGGTCGACCGGGAGTTACTGGCGGAGCACGGTGCAGGGCTAATCGTGCTCTCCGGATGCCCCTCCAGCGAGCTACATCGGGCGCTGCTGGAGGGTCGGGATCAGGACGCGCGAGAAACAGCGAACTGGTATCGAGACACGTTCGGCGACCGCTACTACCTAGAAATTCAGAACCACAACGACCCAAAGTTCACGCCAGTGATCGGGAAGACGGTGGAGTTGGCGCGCGAGCTCGACTTGCCGTTGGTCGCGACACACGATTCACACTACTGCAATCCGTCTGACGCACGCTCGCACGAAGTGCTGCTGTGCATCGGTACCAACTCCACCATCGATCAGGCGGATCGATTCAAATTGGACGGCTCCGATTTCTACCTTACCAGCGAGGCAGAGATGCAGGAGCGGTTCCCTGAGCTTCCAGATGCGCTAGAGAACACGACGAAGATTGCGGAGCGCTGCAGCGTTTCAATGGAGTTCGGGAGGCTGCAACTCCCGGAGCCGGAGTTACCCGCAGGCACTACGGCGATGGAACACCTGTCGGCGCTGGCGCGCTCCGGCGTCGAAGAGCGGTACGGAACCCTCACGGACAATGTATCGGCCCGGCTCGACTACGAACTCAAGGTCGTCCGGGAGACGGGGTTCGCGGAGTATTTCTTAATCGTTCGCGACTTTGCCCAGTTCGCCAGGCGCAATCAGATCGCGATGGGCGTGCGTGGTAGCGCCGCAGCCAGCATCATTCTCTACGGCTTGGCCATTACCGATATTGATCCGCTCCACCACGACCTGGTATTCGAGCGTTTCCTGAACCTCGAGCGCCGCGAGATGCCGGACATCGACATGGACTTTGCCGATGACCGACGCGACGAGGTGATCCGCTACGTAGCGGACAAGTACGGCCACGACCGCGTCGCACAGATCATCACATTCGGAACGTTGGGGGCGAAGGCCGCGATCCGCGACACGGGACGCGCGTTGGGGTTCAGCTTCCAGGAAGCGGACCGCGTGGCACGGCTGATCCCAACACAGCTCAACATCACGCTAGCGCAGGCCTTGGAAACCAACGCCGAGCTTAGCGAGCGGTACGAATCCGATCCCGATGTGCGACGCCTCTACGACACTGCCCGCAGCCTGGAGGGGGTGGCGCGGCACGCTGGCACGCACGCTGCGGGCGTCGTGATCGCGCGGGAGCCGTTGGTCGAGAACGTGCCGTTACAGCGGCCTATCCGCGGCGAGGACGACGCGATCCCGATGACCCAATGGGCGATGAACCAGTGCGCCGAAGTCGGGTTGCTGAAGATGGACCTGCTGGGGTTGAGCAACCTGACGATCTTAGAGACGTGCGTGCATCTGGTGCGCGAGCTGACCGGCGAGGAGGTCGACTATCGGTCGATTCCGGACGGTGACGAGGAGGCCTTCGCGCTTCTCTCGCGTGGGGAGACGTTCGGGGTGTTTCAGCTGGAGTCGTCGGGGATGCGTCGCTACGTGCAGGAGCTCAAGCCGAGTCAGTTGTCCGACTTGGCGGCAATGGTCGCACTCTACCGCCCCGGGCCGATGGAGCACATCCCGCACTATATCGGTGCGAAGCACGGGCGTGAGCCAATCACGTACCCGCATCCCGATCTGGCGGAAATTCTGGATGAGACGTACGGCGTGATCGTGTACCAGGACCAAGTGCTCCACATCGCGCGGAAGTTCGCAGGCTACTCGTTGGGCCAGGCGGACATCATGCGCAAGGCGATGGGGAAGAAGATCGCCGAGGTGATGGAGGCAGAGCGCGGTCGCTTCACAGCGGGGGCACTTGAACTCGGCTACAGCGCGGAGGATGCGCATACCGTCTTCGAGTTGATCGTGCCGTTCGCAGGGTATGCCTTCAATAAGGCACACGCGGTTTGCTACGGAACGATTTCGTACCAGACCGCCTACCTAAAGGCGCATTACCCGGCGCCCTACATGACGGCGGTGCTGCGACGCGCGGCGGGCGATTCCGACCGGGTGGGCCTCGCTATCGCGGAGTGCGCGCGGCTCGGTCTGGATGTGCGGCCGCCCGACGTCAACGAATCACAGGCGCAGTTCAGTGTGGAGAGACACGAGGACGAACAACTGGCGATTCGCTTCGGGCTGGCCAACATCAAGAATGTCGGGCAGGGCGCGATCGAGTCGTTGGTGGCGGAACGAGAGGAAAAGGGAGTCTTCGCGTCGCTTGAGGATTTTTGCGGTCGAGCCGACCCACGGTCGTTGAACAAGCGCGCTTTGGAAAGCATGATCAAAGCGGGCGCCTTCGATCGGCTGGCGGATCGCGGCGCGGCGCTGGCTGGAATTGACCGCATCATCCGACGCGCCCAGCGCGAACAGGAGCTTCGTGCCAGCGGGCAGACGACAATGTTCGATTTGTTTGGCGAAGAGGTAGACACGCCCCGCCCCGAGCTGGAGCTGGAGCAGGAGCAAGCGGCGACCAGCGCCGAGCAGTTGCTCTGGGAAAAAGAGCTCTTGGGAGCGTATCTGTCCGCCCATCCCTTCCAGCACGCAGCGCCCGCGCTCGCTTCCTATGTGACGACACAGGCAGCGGAGGTGAGCGATGAGCTGGATGGGCAAGAGATCGTATTGGCAGGGATGGTCGACATCGTACGGCCATTGACGACGAAAAAGGGAGATGCGTTCGTAGCGGCGCTGATCGAGGACCTCTCCGGCTCCGTGGAGGTGACTGTTTGGCCGGATCGCTATGCCCTAACGCGCGACATCTGGCGAAACGGATCGATTGTCTTGGTTCGCGCGAAGGTGCGGACGCGGGGCGAGCGCTTGACGGTCGCGGTGGAGAAGGTGACGCCATACGTCGAAGGGCCCGACGGCGTGGGCACGCTGCAGGGGGATGCAGCGCCGTGGACCGCGTCCGACAAAGACAAAGAGGTCACGCGCGACGCCCGCCCGCCCGCAGTGAGCGCAGCAGCGCTCGCCGAACCCACTGAGGCACCGGGGCAGGTCTCTGTGGAAGTGGAGCCGGCATCGTTCGTTCCGGCCCCTAATCGGACGAGAGGCCGTCGGAGCGCGCCGCCACCCACGTTGCATATTCGGCTACAGGAAACCGACGACGCGGATGCCGACCAGCATCGTTTGCACGAGACGATGCGGATGGTGCGGGAGTCGCCGGGGGACTTCGAGACGATCCTTACGGTCGACGGGATCGGGGAACACGTGACGCTTGCGTTGCCGCGCTGCAATGGGTCAGCCGCGCTTATCGCAAAGCTTAGCGATCTCTTGAACCCGCACGGCTCCGCCGCAATCGAGGCATTGCCCGCAGCCATACCCGTCGCCTGAGGCAGCCGAACCGCGCTGCCGTTCCGCTCGTACCGCCGCCCGAATAAAACCAGCGACCCGACCGGAGACCCGGACCCCGCCAAGAGGCGACGAGAACGCGGCTCTCGACACGACCGATGCTGAGGTCGCGGCAAGCTCGGAGCATATGCTGGAGCTCCTGGACCATGAGATGCCCACACTGGAGCAGGCGTTGGCGATCTTGGACGCGCGGCGCGAGGCCAGCCCCGAGGACCGACTGCTGATCGATGCGGGGCAGCCTGACGTCACAGGAGTCCGCGACTGGTAGCCTGCCGCTCGCGATGCCTAACGACGACAGCCGCGCCGGCACCTGGACCGTGATCGCGGACGAGCCAAATCAGCTCAGCGCGGAAGTAGTTTGTCGCTATTTGCGGGGGCTTGCAATCCCGGCTCGGATCGACGCGGGTGACACGATGTCTTTCCTGGGGACGTCATCGAACCCGACGCGTGTACTGGTGCCGGCCGACTGGACCGCCGAGGCAGAGCTTGCGCTCGCGAGGCGGTGGGACGACGACCCATTGCCGCCAGCAGCGATCAGCTAAAGCAATCGGCGCAGCCGGGGGCGGCGCGGTCGCATGACGCTGCGCAGAATACGGCGCCACAACCGGCCGCGAAGCAGACGGTACGATTGTCGCGTCCGCGTGATCTCCTGCACCTCCAAGACACCACGGCCATAGCGCACGTGCACATAGTTTTGTGCCAAGCGCTCCGCGTCATCCGACGCCGACAGATTCTCACCAAGCGACTCACCGAATTCTGTGGGTGTCTCGCTCGGAGACCCGGCGAGCCCGGCCCAGCGAGAAAGTCGATGTAGGCTGGCCCAACTGCGCTCTGTCGGACTCAGTCCGCGGAGTGACCATTCCCAAACCAAGCGTCCGCCCACGCCGCTTACTACAACGGCGCCCAACACAACCAACACCACGATCCAGACGATGGAGGAACTGCCGCCCGAGCTTGTCTGTTCGCTCGCTTGAGCTTCTTCCATGTCGAGAAGCAGATCAGGGTTGTCGAGGCTGGCGGAGGGGCCACCCAACCGGGGGTCCGAGTTTTCTTCCGTGACATCCGAATCGACGGGGGCTTCGCGTTGCTCGCCAAGCCGCCGACCCTGGATGTCGGAGAAGGCTTCGTCAGTGACTACAGGCGTCGGGTCGAAATCGACCCAGCCGTAGTCGGGAAAAAAGACCTCGACCCAAGTGTAGGCATGCTTGCCGCGGACGATGAAAGAGCCGCTTTGGCGGTCGAAGTTTCCCTCATTGAGAACGTAGCCCGTGCTGATCCGCGCCGGAATTCCAAGGCTACGCAGCAGAACCGCCATGGCGCTGGCGTGATAGTCGTAGTAGCCGCCAAAGGGCAAGCCGTCGTCGTCTTTGACTTCGAAGAGGAACCAAGTCACGGCGTCTGTGAGTGGCGGGGCTTCGGGAATCAACGGGTCGAATGGGTAGAGGGGGATGGGAGTGCCGTTCTCGTCGCGGATCGCCTCGCCGGCATCGTCGACGCGCGACGTGCAGCAGAGGTAGGACTCCAGTCCGACGGCTGCATCGTATGGAGTGTCCGCTGCGGAGGTCACCGCCAGCGCCAACGCTTGCAGCCGCTGGAACTCCTCGTCCGTGAGTTCTGCCGGCAACTGCAAATTGCGCGCCAATACCCATTGCGGATAAGCATTGCCGGCAACGCGCAGAGATTCTTCCGATGCCGACGAGACTGAACCGCTGATGGCATACTCGGTGCTCGCCCGGATGAGGTCCGTCGAACGGACCGCTAGCACGTCCGGCTCCGCCGGCGCACTACGAACCACAAACGCTGCGATCCCGTCCGAACCACGTTCGATCTGCAAGACCTCGTATCCACTCGGGAGCAAGCTGACAGCCGCGACGTCGGAAAGCTCGCTGCGCTCCTGGAGGATGTCGATCTCACGCAGCGCGTCGGCCAGGTCCGCGGCCACTCCGGGGACACGAGGGTTGCCAACCTCCACGCGCACGACCGCCTCGGCCGTCTGCACGACTTCCGCATCCTCATCGAGTACGACAGGCTGCCCCAAGCTAAAGTACACACGAGGCGAGCGTGCGACCAAAATGACAGTCGTGACGTCACGCCGGTCGCTGTAGCCAGAGACGCCGGCGGGCGGGTCGATCGGGAACGCTTGCCCTGCTGGGACAGGCGCGGGTAAGTCTTGGCTTTGCAGCCAACCACGGCCTGTATAGCGATCGTAAGCGGAGCCACGAAGAAGCCCCATCTCAGGGGCGGTGGCCTGCACGACCACGCTCTCACCGGGGTCGATATTTGCCTGCAGCGCGAATCCGTTACCGAAAGCGTGGAGCGCTTGTGCCTGACCGGCGCCGGGCCCAGTGAAGAGACGGTCGACTTCGTCCCGCAAGACAGAGAACGGATCGGTGACTCGGTCCCAGACACTGGCGAGCGCCTCGGACTCGTCTGGGCGCGGCGCAGCGCGGCTACTGCCGACCAGCAGTGCGACCAGCAGGACCCCCGTGGTAAGGGCGTACCAGCTGAGATAGGTAGGAACCTCTAAGCCTTGGGCACGCCAGCGTGCGAGTCTCCGCAGGAGATGAGCACGCATGACCAGAACCGCCGCCGCCCCCATGAAGATGCCAAAGTTCGTGTCCCATTGGTCGCCGTCGGCGTAGGCAAGATTGATCGCAATTATGGCGGCGAATATCAAGATGAGAGACCAGGCGTTGTTCCACCGCAACATGATGAACGACCCGAGGAAAGCGGCGCCCCACACCACAGCGACGACGAACAGCACGAAGGGCAGATTGTCTGTCGTGATGCCAGAATCGAACGCCTGGCTAAACCAGTCGCTGAGGCGCGAGCCAAGGTCATCGAAGCGTGCCCAGAAAAACGGCTGGTCGCTGATAGAGTCGACGCTCAGGACCTGCCAGAGCACGATGATGCTCCCGATCAACAGACCACCACCCAACAACGGGAGCCAGTGACCGCGGAGGGGCGCCACCAGCGCCGCCATTCCCAGCGCGATGACCACGAGGAGCCGCAAGTCGGGCATCTCGTCCACCCATTCGGCCTCCACGACGCTATTGGTAACGGCGACTAGGAGGACGATTAGGATGCCAAGCGTGACGGCATGCTCTACTAGGTCGCGGCTCGGGAGCGCCTCGATGGTGGAGACCGGACTGGCGCGCTGTGTCAGGCCCCGCACGCTCGCAACGCTGCCCCCACGGATTCCCGCGTGCTGGTATGCGCCATCGCGACTGGGATGTAGTCGCCGCGTTGGACACACGTAGCGTCGATATCTCCCGCGAGCAAGCCGTCTTTCATCGCGGCCGCGCCGGGGGGGCCACCGAAGGATTCAGCGTCGACGAGAGTGGCGGCAGCCCGGACACCTCGCAGTTTCAGTGCCCGGAGGGCGTCTGCCCAGCCCGATTCAACCGAAGAGGTGACTGCGATGAGCGTGGTGTGCCGATCCCATTGGTGCCCATGTTGCAGCAAGAGCGAGCCCAAGCGGACGTCACCGACAGGCTGCGCCACAGCGAGCAGCTCGAGCATATTCGTCAGATGGTGACCACCGCGGTCGGGCTGCACAGTATGGAGGCCGTCGGTAAATGTGAGCAATCCCACAGCCCGGCTCTGCTCCAGGAAGTGCCGGACGAGTGAGGCAGCGACGGTAACAGCGTATTCGGTTGTCGATTCATCGCCGCTGCCAGCCTGCGCTCGGGCGTCCATATCCAGGACGACCCAGACGTGCGAGGCGGGGTCGAGCTCGAACGTCTTGACCATCAACTGGCCAGTGCGCACCGTGCTGGGCCAGTGGATGCGATTGAAGCTGTCACCCGCCTGGTATTCCCGCACACCGGCGGCGTTAGGCGTGACGTAGTGCGTGCGCCGTCGATAGCGTCCTTCCCCAGGCAGATTGGCGGGCGGAATGTTGTAGCCAGGCAAGTCCAAGGTGCGGGGATAGACGATGACTTGTTGCTTGCTGCCGAAGCGCCGCTCCCAATGGAAGAGGTCGAACGGGTCGGAGACGCGGACGGTCACCGGCCCAAGGGTGTAGAGGCCGCGGCGCGAGCATTCTGTCGCGACGTCCCATCCCTGCTTGGACCGAGGTCCTAAGGAGACGATGCGCCCGCCGTGCTCCCCGGGGAGATCTGAGACCGAGCGGACTTCGAGCCAAAGCTTGGGAATCCGCAAGCGGTTCGCGATCTCGATTCGCTCGAAGAGCGAGTCACCGGCAGTCAGCCGCGTTTTGACGAGGTCCCGGTGGACGCGCAGTCCCCGGGTGTGCAACCAGGTCCAAAAGACGCCTGCCATCAGCGCGAAGAGGAGGACGTAGCCGATTCGAAATGGAAGCCAAAAGTTGGATATGAATGCCAGCGCCAGCGTGAAGACCAATGCCAAGACGACGCCGGTGAGGGTGCGTCGCTCTCCAAGCGTGACGCGGTAGGCGGCACGCAACAGGCGCCAGGGGAGTCGGATCACCGCGCGCCTACTCGCGCGCCCGGCACGGTAATCCGTTGGAGCGTCTCTTGCACAATGGCATTGGCGTCCGTGCCTCGCGCCTGAGCGGTGGGGCTGACGATAATGCGATGGCCCAGCACGTAGGGCGCCAAGTCTTTGATGTCGTCTGGTTGTACGTAATCACGGCCATCTATCAAGGCCTGAGCTTGCGCGCAGCGGAAGAGAGCCAGAGAGCCGCGCGGCGAGGCACCGAGGAACACGGCTGGGTGGTCGCGTGTGGCGCTGGCGATCTCCACGATGTACTGCTTGATCAGCGGGTCGACCCAAATGCCGCGGACGGCGGCTTGTAGATCCAAGATCGCTTCGGGCTCAAGAACTGGTTGCAGATAGCCGATGGGGTGGTGTTCCTGCTGGCCTTCAAGCACGGCGACTTCGTCGGCCTGATTGGGGTAGCCCAAATGCAGGCGTAGCAAGAAACGGTCCAGCTGGGCTTCCGGGAGCGGGAACGTGCCCTCGTACTCGACTGGGTTTTGAGTCGCCATGACCATGAACGGCTGGGGCAGAGAGCGCGTGACACCATCCACGGTGATCTGACGCTCCTCCATCGCCTCTAGCATGGCGGACTGGGTCTTCGGGGTGGCCCGGTTGATCTCATCAGCCAGGACGATCTGGGCGACGATAGGACCGGCGCGCCATTCGAAGTCGCCACTCTTTTGGTTGTAGATGGAAACGCCGGTCACATCAGACGGCAATAAATCCGGCGTGAACTGGATGCGAGTGAACGAGCAACCCGTAGACACCGCAAGGGCACGGGCCAGCATAGTCTTACCGGTACCCGGCACATCCTCCACTAAGAGGTGTCCGTTGCTGACCAGCGCGATCACCGCGAGCTGAACCTCGCGACTTTTACCGAGGATCACCCGCTCAACGTTCTGGGTGATCCGCTGAATACTCCCCTGCGGGTCGTCCACTGGCCCCTCCACGTTTTTCCGCCCGCCAGGGAACGTGCAGCGACCATATCACGCTGTCTGTCAGGGTGGGGGTAGCAAGCGTGGCAGGAGCTTGCCGATCAATCGTCGTACACTATGGGAGTCGTGTCTGGAAACGCCTCGCCTTGGAAGATCGCGTCGGGACGCCTTTCGCAGCTTCGTCGGCGCCGGGCACGCCCGTTCACCTGCACGCTACTTCTCGCGTCGATAGCGATACTCGCCGCGGCTTGCGGCGGGGGCAGTAACTCATCGTCTGCTGACACCGGGTCCGAGACGGCCGAAGGCGTAGCCGCCAGCCCCGATCAGGAGACGCCACCGGATTGGGCGGCCGAAACGGCCGAGCCCCCGCCGGAGGTTGCCGTTCAGCTGGGCCCCGGGGACTCGACAGCAGAGCTAGAGGGGCCGCTCCTGATCTACGTGGTGCCGCATGAGGTCCCTCAGGGGCACGCCTTCCTGGTGGCTGTGGATGCGCCGGGGGCCGGCTTCGCATCAGTTGCCTACGGCGGCCAGATATTCACGCTGCTCCGAGAGGGGGACCGGCTTTTCGCGATTCTGGCAGTGGAGGCACTGGCGCCGCCCGGGCCAGCGCCTCTGGTGATATCCGTCGCAGACACGGAAGGGCGACAGACGTTCCGTCACGAAACGATCGTCTCAGTCATAGATTCGGCTTGGGGCACAGAGGTCGTGCAGCTCGACGAGAACAACCAGGCCTTGCTCGACCCAGACGTGATCGGTGAAGACGTAAAAATCCGGGAGATGGTGCAACGGGGGCTGACGCCTGAGCGGCACTGGAGCGGATTATTCGACCAACCGGCGACTGGTGTGATCACGTCGAACTTCGGACTGCTGCGTTCGTACAACTTCCAGCAGCCAACCGAGTACCACTCAGGGCTGGACTTCGCGGGCGACAACGGCGACCCAGTGCTAGCGCCGAATGCAGGCGTGGTGGCGTGGGTGGGGCGCACGCAGCGGCGCGGTAACAGTCTCATCATCGACCACGGCGGCGGCGTGTATTCAGGCTATTACCACCTATCGGAAGTACTGGTGACCGAGGACACCGTCGTGACGACGGGAGACCCGCTCGGTCGCATCGGCGCGACAGGGCTCGCTACCGGCCCGCATCTCCACTGGGAGATCGTGGTTCACGGTATCGCCGTAAATCCCGTGCAGTGGATTCGCGACCAGGAGATCCCCGACCCAGGGGCAGAACTCGATCCGGCACTGGCGATCAGCGTGACCCAGCCTGAAGTGGGGGTGGGCGGCTAGGGGTCACGCACGCACCGCCTGAATCGAACGCCATCCGCCTTCGCTCAGTGTGTGCTCCGGCTGGAGGCCGGCCGCTTGCAGCGCTCGTTTCACTTCGCCGAGTTGCGTATCGATGATGCCGCCGGCGACACAGATACCAGTGGGGTACAGCGCCGCAGCGAGTGAATCGGCCAGTGCGATGATGGCGCGGGCAGTGATGTTGGCGACGATGAAATCGTATTGACACGGCGGCGGTCGGTCGCCCAATTGGACGGCGACGATGCTCCCTTCGACCCCGTTGAGGTGGGCGTTCCGTTTGGCGGCATCGAGGGCGAGTGGATCTATGTCGACAGCATCGACACGAGCGGCGCCGAGCCGAGCCGCAGCGCAGGCGAGCACGCCCGAACCAGTTCCGAGATCGAGAACTTTGTCACCTGGCCGCAGCCAGCGCTCGAGCGCGATTAGCGCTAGTCGTGTGCTCTCATGGGTGCCGCTGCCGAATGCCAGGCCCGGCTCCAAGGTGACGATGACCTGTCCCTGCTGGGCCTCGTGTGAGCAAGGGGTGGGGCGTAGTACAAGCCGGCCAAAGCGCTGCACGCGGACGTGAGCGTGCCATGCCGTCGCCCAGTCACGGTCCGGAAGCGGCGCTGCGTGAACTTGAGGCGGGATGTGCGACCACGCGGCAGCCGCGACGGCCGCATCGACCGTGGGCCGGAGCATCTGCCAGTCCGAGGTGGGTAAATAGCAGCTGACACGGGCACACACATCAGGCCGGATCGTGGCTTCGCCGAAATCCAACCCTTGTTCGAACGGGTAGGTCGTCGCGACACCAGCAGGCGAGACGAGCTCAAGGATCGCCGCCGCCCATTCCACCTCCGCCGCGGGCACCTCCAGCCAGATTTCAACCAACGGCGTAGGGGGCGGCTTAGAACCCCCTGGAGCGGTCGGACCGTTAGGCAGTGAAGGCATCGCGGAGCCGGGAGAAAAATCCAGACTCATGCCCATCCTTGGTGAGCGACCCGAGAGTTTCATCGAGTTGCTCAAAGAGGGCGCGCTGCTCCTCAGTGAGCTTAGTAGGAACGTGCAGCTCTGCCCGCACGACGAGGTCGCCACGAGCGCGCCCGCGCAAGTGAGGGACGCCGTGTCCTCGCAGTCGAAAGGTTTGACCATGCTGAGTACCAGGGTGGATGTCGAGAGGGATGCTCTCACCCTTGAGAGTCGGGACGTCAATCTCGGCGCCGATCGCGGCTTGCGCCAAGTTGAGCGGCAAGTCGAGGACGAGGTCATCGCGATCACGGATAAACAGTGGATGAGGGTGGACGTGGAGATCGACATAGAGGTTACCGGAGGGGCCGCCGCGACTCCCGGCTTCCCCTTCCCCGGCGAGACGAAGCTGGGAACCGTCATCGATACCGGCGGGCACTTTCACTTTCAGGCGACGGTTGCGCTGCTCACGCCCAACGCCGCCACAGGCCAAACAAGGCTGAGCGGCAACCGAGCCGAGGCCCTCACAGCGGTCACACGTCGCGACGTTGACGAACTGGCCGAAGACGCTGCGTTGGGCGCGGCGAATTTCCCCGGAGCCATCACATTGCGGGCAGACAACCCGCTCGGTTCCGGGCTCTGCGCCGTCGCCATTGCAAGCGGCGCAGGCTTCTTGACGCCTGACAGGAAGGTCTTTCTCAGCCCCGAAAACAGCTTCCGCGAAGTCCAGCTCTAACTGAACACGCAAATCCGCGCCACGAGCGGGTCTGTCTGAGCGGCGGCCGCCGAAAAACGCTTCAAAGATGTCGCCGAAGCCCCCAAAGTCGAAACCTTCGAAGTCGGCGGAGAATTCGGCGCTGCCAAAGCGATCGTACTTGCGGCGCTTCTCAGGGTTGGAGAGGACTTCGTAGGCACCACCGATTTCTTTGAAACGTTCAGCGGCGCTGGGTTCAGGATTGCGGTCTGGGTGATACTCCATAGCGAGCTTACGGAACGCGCTTTTGAGCTGTTCGGCTGAGCAGTCGCGCGGGACGCCCAGGATCTCGTAGAGGTCGCGCTGGGGTGCCGTCGCCATGCGTCTCCTGTGTGCCACCGTTCGCTACGAACGTCGGCCAATACCTCAGTCTAGCCGTGGCACTTCAGCACGACCGCGACAGTCGTTACGATGAGCCCGCCGCTTAGACTTCTCTGAATTCGCCCTCAACAGTGCCTGCTTCTTCGGCAGGTTCGCCTGCGCCTGCGTCGCCGTTCTCGCCAGCAGCGGACCCCGCCGCATCAGCCTGCTCTTGGGAGCCATAGATCTTCTCACCAGCCTGCATCAGTGCGCTGTTGAGGTCTTCCATAGCGGAGGTGATCGCATCGCTGTCGGGCGGATCAGCGGCCAGGGCGTCACGCAAAGTCTGAATCTTGGCCTGGAGAGCGCTACTGGTCTCTTCGTCGAGCTTATCTTCTTGTTCACTGATGAGCTTTTCGGCACGGTAGACGGTACTCTCCGCGAGGTTCTGCAGTTCGATCGTCTCGCGCTGCTGCTTGTCCTCTTCTGCGTGTAGCTCAGCGTCCCGTTGCATCTGTTCGACTTCAGCGTCGCTCAAACCGGATGCCGCGGTGATGGTGATCTTTTGCTCTTTGCCCGTTCCCTGATCTACGGCGCGCACGTTGAGGATGCCGTTCGCGTCGATGTCGAACGTGACTTCGACCTGGGGCACGCCGCGCGGCGCCGGCAGAATGCCGTCCAGGGTGAACTTGCCGAGCGACTTGTTATCGCTCGCCATCTCCCGCTCTCCTTGAAGCACGTGAATCTCCACTTGCGGCTGATTGTCGCTGGCAGTGGAGAAGACTTGGCTCTTGCTCGTCGGAATAGTGGTGTTGCGCTCGATGAGGGAGGTGCGTACTCCACCCAGGGTCTCAATACCCAGCGTGAGCGGGGTGACATCAAGCAAGAGCACGTCTTTAACATCGCCCCTAAGGACGCCGGCCTGAATCGCGGCCCCAACCGCCACCACCTCGTCCGGATTGACGCCGCGGTGAGGCTCCTTGGCGAAGAATTCCTGCACCTTTTGTTGCACCAATGGCATACGCGTCTGGCCACCAACCAAGACGACTTCATCGATCTGCTCACGGCTGATGCCGGCATCCTTAAGAGCGTCACGGCATGGGCCCAGTGTGGATTCCACGAGGTCGTCAGTGAGCTGCTCGAGCGTGGCGCGCATCAATGTGAGGCTGAAGTGCTTGGGTCCGGATGCGTCCGCGGTGATATAAGGCAAAGAGACTTCAGTCGACTGGGTGCTGGAGAGCTCGATCTTGGCGCGCTCAGCTCCCTCCCTCAGGCGCTGAAGGGCCATGCGGTCCTCCGTCAGGTCAATCCCCTGCTCCTTCTTGAATTCAGCTACGAGATGATCGATGACGCGCTGGTCGAAGTCATCACCACCCAGGTGCGTGTTGCCGTTAGTCGACCGCACCTGGAAGGTACCCTCGCCCAGCTCGAGGATGGATACATCGAAGGTGCCACCGCCCAAGTCATAGACGGCGACGTGATGGTCGTGCTTCTTGTCGAGGCCATAGGCGAGCGACGCCGCCGTCGGCTCGTTGATAATGCGCAACACGTCGAGGCCGGCGATCTTGCCGGCGTCCTTGGTCGCGTTCCTCTGGCTATCGTCGAAGTATGCAGGGACGGTGATGACCGCTTCGGTCACCGATTCACCCAGGTAAGCCTCCGCATCCTGCTTCAATTTCTGTAGGATCATGGCGGAGATTTCCGGCGGCCCGTACTCCTTGTCGCCCATTTTGACCCAGGCATCACCGTTGTTCGCGTTAACCACCTTGTAAGGCAAAAGTTTGAGATCATCCTGGACATTCGGGTCGTCGAAGCGGCGGCCCATGAGGCGCTTGACGCTGAAGATCGTGTTATCCGGATTCGTCACGCCTTGACGTTTAGCGACCGTCCCGACCAACCGCTCGCCATCCTTCCCGATCGCTACCACCGAGGGCGTTGTGCGTGTGCCTTCCTGACTCGGCACGACGACCGGCTCGCCACCCTCCATCACAGCGACGACCGAGTTGGTAGTCCCCAAGTCGATACCGATTACTTTGCCCATCGTTCTCTCCGTTTCGATCAGCTAAAGCTGATTCGTACTCGCGTTGTATACCGTTAGCAGCTGGGCTTGCCGTTGCCGACCAGGACTCGCGAAGGCCGCAAGACATGCCCGTTAAGCAGGTAGCCCTTTTGGACCTGGGTCACCACCACTCCGTCTTCGCCGGGCACCTCACCCACTCCTTCGTGAAAGTTCGGGTCGAACGTCTGATCGACGGCGGCGATAGGCTGGAGTCCAAGACCCTCTAGCGCGGAGACAGCCTTCCCTTGGATGAGCCGCAGACCTTCCATCCAGACGGTCGGGTCTTTATCTGGATCCGCTTGCAAGGCCAGCTCCAGGTCGTCGACGAGCGGCAGTAACTGCCCGAGCAATCCAGCTGTGATGAGTTGCCCGAGCTCGCTGCGCTCTCGCTCGTTGCGCTTTTTGAGGTTCTCGTAGTCTGCTTGCGCGCGCTGCGCGCTTGCCAGGCGTTCTTGGGCGAGCTCGCGCATCTGCTCGAGTTCAACGCGCAGATCAGCCGCTTCGACCGCTAGGCGGCCAGCGCTGATACCAGTCGGCTCACCCACCGCGCCTGTGGCTGTGGGATCGAGGCTGGAATCCGGGTCACCGGAGCGTGAGCGGTCATCCGCCGCAGAGGTATCAGTCATCCATTTCTCAAACTGAATTCTTGAACCGAGACGTGTATTGGTGAATGTCCGGAGCACCCACGAATCGAGTTGCTATCCGTAGACATCCAGCATGAGTTCGTCGAGCAAGCTGCTGATATAGCGGACACCGGCGACGGCTCGCCCGTATTCGAGGCGGGTCGGCCCCAATACACCGATGAAGCCGGAGATTCCGGAGCTGGCCGAGTACGGCGTCATGACCACGGAGCAGCGCTGCATCTCTTGCGTTGGGTGCTCAGCGCCAATTACTACGCTGACGCTGCCGTCGCTGAGGGTTTCGGGTGGCATGAGTCGGTCGATGGAACCTGAATCGATGAGGCTAATCACGTCGACTAAGGCGTCGCTGTGTTCCTGAAACTCCGGCTGCTCAAGGACACCACTAAGCCCTTCTACGTGCGCGCCCAACTCGCGATTCGACTCATCCAGTAGCAGCTGGGAGATGGAGCGTTCGATTCCACCCTCGAGCCCATCGAGAGGTTCGCGCGTGCGGATTTCGCTGAGCGTCTTACCCGTCAATTGTTCCGTGAGCCGAGTGCCAGCCACGCTGAGCTGCGCTTGGTCCGCCGGCGCTTGCAGCGTCACAAGCTGCTTGAGGACCCGGGCTTCGTGCAGCACCACCACCAAGAGAGCCAGGACATCCTTGAGCGACACCAGCTCCACGTGTCGTACCCGTAGGTCATGCGCCCGCGGCGGCGCGACGATCGCAACCAGGCCAAGGGATCGCGCCAACAAGACGGCGGCGAGCTTGCCCCACTCATCGAGCTCCGGGGGAGCCTGGTAAAACTGATGCCGAATCGTAGCCTGCACATCGGGTGCCAGTTCGGCTGGCCCCATTAGCGATTCGACGTAGAAGCGGTAGCCTTGATCCGACGGTAAGCGTCCCGCCGAGGTGTGCGGATGGGTGAGAAGGCCAGCGCTCTCCAACGCCTGCATTTCGCTCCGGATCGTGGCGGCGGACGCGGGGAGTTCGTATTTGTCGCGGATGGTCTTCGAACCCACAGGGATCGCCGTATTGACGTACTCGCGTACGACTAGCCGCAGAATTCCAGCGCGTCGTTCCGTGACGGCGTTCATGCCCAGTATTGCCTTTGCGGGCCCATCAATGGTTGGCACTCTCAATGGGAGAGTGCCAATGCACTGATCGTATCATCGCCCTATCTGGAGGGTCAAGAAAGGAGCATCGTATATGACGAAAGCCCTATGACAGGCGATTCTGGAGTGCCACCGGCCGAGCCGCCGCGCGTGGTGGTGACAGGAGTCGGTGCGGTGAGCGCAGCTGGACGGACAGCCCCGGACCTGTGGGCTGCCATGCTCGACGCGCGGCTCAGCGCATCGCCCGTCACCGACTTCGGTACTAGCCGGCCCACAATCGCGGCCCAAGTGCCGGACTACACAGGACCGAATGGCGTTCCGGATGGTGTCGTGCAGCGGCTAAGCCGGAGCGCTCGCTTCGCGCTCGACGCGACAATCCAGGCGATCGGTGATTCACGGCTGGAGCTGGGACCGGAGCACGCCCCCCACGTAGCGGCGGTGATAGGCACCGCGCATTCCGAAGAGTCCGAGGACGCAGATGCGGGAAATGCGCGGCGTTTTTTTAGCGAGGGCCTGGCGGGAATCGTCACGGGACTTCACATCGGGGGGCCGTCTGCCACGGTCCGAGCTGGCGCAGCATCGGGACTAATCGCGATCGGCCAGGCGATGAGTTTGATTCAGAACGGCGTCGTGCAGGTCGCGGTAGCAGGAGGTGCCGAGGCTCCGCTGAACCGTCGCGTTTGGTCAGCGTACGAGGCAGCCGGCCTGCTGAGCTCGCAGACCAGTCCGAATGCCTTGCGCCCGTTCGATTTACTGCGTGATGGAACCGTGTTGGGCGAAGGCGCCGCCACCCTGCTGCTGGAGAATCGCGACATCGCGCTCGCCCGCGGCGCGCGTATCTACGCAGAGCTGATCGGTTTCGGGCATACCTCTGGACCACCCAGCGACGGACGCGGCCCGACCGATGTCGACGTTGCGCGACGAGCATTGGGGACCGCGATTCGTCAGGCAGCGATCAGCCCTCACCAGATCGATGTCGTCTACGCGGCCGGCAGCGGCACACCATCCGGGGACGCGCGCGAGACCGACATCCTGGAACGCTCGTTGGGAGCGCGGATCATCGATACGTACGTTACGACCGTGACACCGGTAGTCGGATTCACTGTCGGGGCGAGCGGCGCGCTTGCAGCAGCAGCAGCGGTCTTCGGCCTGGCTGAGCAAACGGTACCGCCACACGCCAGCTTCGCGGAGCCCGATCAGGAATGCGCGCTGGACTTCCAGCGCGCACCCCAAAGCGACCATCTGAATGGCGTGGCCGTTTGCGCCTACGGAGACCTCGGCCAAAACGCCGCCCTCGTACTAGCCAAAGCCGAGGACGATACCACGAGTGGAGCCTAGCTCTCAGACATTCGACAATAGCAAGCAATGGATATCGCCTGGATTGGCCATAGCGCATTTCGCCTCCGCGGCCGCGACGCCGCGGTAGTCACCGATCCGTGCCCATCGTCAACAGGCTTCCGGTTGAACCGCCCGCGGGCGGAGATCGTTACCATCTCCAACACGGCCTCTGAGTACAGCTGGGTCAAGGGTGTTGGCGGCAAGCCAATTCACTTGAACGCGCCGGGCGAGTACGAAATAAAGAACGTGCTGGTCACGGGCGTGCGAACTCTACTGCCCCCGCGCAAACGCGCCGAAGGCTACAACGTTGCGTTCGTGATCACCATCGATGAGATCGTGGTGGCCCATCTCGGGGATTTGGGTGCACTTCCGTTACCAGACCAGGTCGAAGAGCTGAGTCAAGCGGATGTCGCGCTGGTGCCAGTGGGTGGGAACGGGCATTTGGATGCAGCGGCTGCGGCTCAAATCGTAGGCACGCTGGAGCCCAAGCTCGTCATTCCAATGCTCTACAAGGCGGGGTCGGAGAGCGAACGGCTCGACAAAATCGAGCCGTTCCTCAAGGAGATGGGTGCACAGATGCCGAAGTCGATCGACAACCACGTCAATATCACGACTAGCGGGCTTCCGGAGCACACGACGGTGCAGGTGCTGGCACCGCGAGGCGATTAGCCTCTCGACGCGCGGCGCAAACCGGTCCCGGCGGGCTAAGTGTCGGCAGTGGTCAGTGAGCTAAGGAACTCTTCATTGGTCTTGGTACGACTAAGTCGCTCCAGCAATCGTTCCGTCGGCTCTGTCTGGGAATTGCCGCTGCTCAACATCGACATCATGCGCCGGAGCAGCCAGACCTTCTGCAGTGTGTCTGACGACAACAGCAACTCTTCTCGACGGGTGCCACTACGCGCGATATCGATGGCGGGGAAGACACGCCTTTCGGCGAGCTTACGGTCCAAGTGGACTTCCCAGTTGCCGGTGCCTTTGAACTCTTCGTAGATCAGGTCATCCAGGCGGCTGCCCGTATCGATGAGACAGGTGGCTATGATCGTGAGGCTGCCGCCCTCTTCTGCTTTGCGAGCAGCGCCGAAGAAGCGCTTGGGCGGATAGAGCGCGATCGGGTCCATACCACCAGTCAGCGTTTTACCGCTAGTCGGCATCTCCAGGTTGTACGCGCGCGCGAGGCGCGTGATGGAATCGCAGAGGATGACGACGTCCCGCCCGGACTCCATGAGGCGCTTGGCGCGCTCGAGCGCCATTTCGGCGACGCGAGTGTGGTCCTCTACGGGGTCATCAAACGTTGAGGAGACGACTTCGCCGCGCACGGTGCGCCGCATTTCGGTCACCTCTTCAGGGCGCTCACCGACTAGCACGACGATCAGATGCGCAGATTCGTGGTTGGAGATAACGCCTTCCGCGATGCTCTGCAAAAGCATGGTCTTGCCCGCCTTCGGCGGTGAGACGATCAGACCGCGCTGGCCCCGCCCCAGAGGCGAAACTAGATCGATTAGACGCCCCGAGAGATTGCCGGGGTCCGCCGTTTCAAGGATGAACTGCTCGTTCGGGAAGATGGCGGTCTGGTTCTCGAAGTTCGGGCGCTTTCTGGCTTCCTCTGGGTCCATTCCGTTGACGAGATCGACCTGAAGAAGTCCGTAGTACTTCTCGCCGGACTTGGGCGCGCGAACTTGGCCTGTGACGTAGTCACCGGGGCGGAGTGCGAAGCGCCGCACTTGCGATTGCGAGACGTACACATCCGTGCTGGTGGGAAGGAGTGACTCGCCTCTTAGGAAGCCATACCCGTCATCGACGATGTCGATGACTCCACCAGAGAGCAGATTCCCTTCGGTTTCGCTCTGGACCTGGAGCAACCGCAGGATGAGGTCTCGCTTTTTGAGGCCGGAGGCGCCATTAACGCCAATGCTCTTCGCCTGCTCGAGGAGCTCGTCGCGAGTCTTGGATTCGAGTTCAGTGATGTTCAATACGACTGGTCCTGCACCCAGTGGTCCTGCACCTCGTGGTGCGCTGCGTTGGGGTGAACCGTGAAAGGTGGTGGATGCGCCAGCTTCAGATATCAGCGCAGGCGCGCCAATTCGAGCGAATTAATCATAACCCGCGGCAACGTCGTAGGCAAGCAAGGGGGACCAAGCGGCGTACGGGAATTCCCTAGCTTTGGGCCACCTGGGCCCGCTCCCAGTCGGCGAGGAAGGTCGCGATGCCGCGGTCAGTCAGAGGATGCTCGAGCATCTTCTGGAGCACTTTGAAGGGGACCGTCGCGATATGCGATCCGGCGGCCGCGGCGGCTGCGACGTGCCGCGGACCACGAATACTCGCGGCGATGACTTGTGTCGGCAGGTGGTAGCGGTCAAGGAGATCGACCGTTTCGCGGACCAAGTCAGTGCCGTCGGCGTTGATATCGTCCAGCCGGCCGACGAAGGGGCTAACGAACGCCGCGCCAGCATTGGCGACGAGAAGTGCTTGGTTGACGCTGAAGATCAATGTGGTGTTGACGCGGATGCCCTCGCTACTCACGCGGTGGATAGCTTCAATGCCAGCCTCGTCCACGGGGATCTTGACGACGACCTGCTGGTGCCAGGATGCGATCTCGCGCGCTTCCTCGACGAGTTCGTCGGCAGTGCGGCTAACGCATTCGGCGGAGACGTGGTCACCGACGAGCTCCGCGATCTCGACAACTCGGTCACGATAGGTCACGCCACTTTCACTCTCTTTGGCGTAGAGCGTGGGGTTGGTAGTAACACCCGCGCACACGCCCCATCGCACGGCGGTGCGGATCTCTTCCAAGTTGGCTGTATCCAAAAAGATGCGCATAGTCGATTCCTCCAGGGTGCTCCGAGCTAGAACGGTTTCGTGATCGTCAGTGCGGCCGAGAGCGCGATGACCAGAACGATGACGGTTCCGACAACGACTGGCGCGCGGTCTGCCAGCGTTTCTTCCAACTCGGGCGAGATCTCCCCGCTCTTCAACGCTTGCAAGGCGAGAATGCGGGCGCGGCGCAAACCAACACTCATTGCCGGGAAGCAGACGAACAGTACAAATAGGTACAACCCTTCGACGGCTAGCAGCCATCCGGTCTCGATTGGGTCGTAGACGTCGGAGCGGATCGCCCAAACCAAGCCTGTGACGCCAACCAGAATCAAACCGGGGAGCAAGACGCCCACCTGGTTGCGGCCGGCCGATTGAAAGGCATGCACCTGAGCCATCAAGTTGTCGCTACTCCAAGCGCGGTAGAGCGGGAGCAACGTGCCGCCGAGGCCGGCGACGAACAGGAACAGGGAAAACGTATGTATGAGGCGAAACGCCTCGTCTTCACTCATCCGCTCCGCCTACGACCCCACCTCCGACGGTGCGACGCTCGTCGTGTGCTTCAGCGGTGCCAGGGCAGGCTCCGTTTCCAACGCCGTCTCGATGAAGGCCGAGAAGAGAGGGTGGGGGCGCCCCGGACGCGAGCGGAGCTCCGGATGAAACTGCGAGCCGACCATGAACGGATGATCCTCTAGTTCGGCGATCTCAACGAGCGAGCCGTCCGGCGCGACTCCGCTTGCTACCAGTCCAACAGCCGCGAGCTGAGCACGGAAGCCGTCGTTGAACTCCCAGCGATGACGGTGTCGCTCGTTCACCAAGTCCGTGCCGTAGGCCTTCGCGGCGCGTGTGCCCGCCACGAGACGACAGGGGTAGTGTCCCAACCGCATGGTGCCGCCTTTGTTCTGGACGTGCTCCTGCTCTTCGAGCAGAGAGATCACAGGCGCTTCAGTCTGGAGATGAAACTCCGTGGAATTGGCGTCGCCGAGGCCGGCGACGTTCCTTGCGAACTCGATCACCATCTGCTGCATGCCGCGGCAAAGGCCTAAATAGGGGGTACGATTCTCACGTGCCCAGCGTGCCACCGCGATCTCGCCTTCACTGCCTCGCTCGCCAAACCCGCCTGGGACTATGAGGCCTGACACACCTTCAAGCTCGGCGCCGACGTCGCTGTTTTCCAACCCATCAGACTGCACCCAACGCAGATCGATCGCCGCACCTTGATCCACGCCTGCGTGGATCAAGGCTTCCTTAACGGAGAGATAAGCGTCGGGCAGATCAACATATTTCCCGACGATCGCAATCGAAATGTGCTGCGTCGGGTTGCGGAGAGTCGCGACCCACTCACGCCACTCCTGGAGGTCGCGGTCGGCAGGAGGCAGGCCCAACCTCTCGAGAAGGAGTTCGGTAACGCCAGCATCGTCGAGGATCAACGGAACTTGGTAGATGCTGGCCGCTGTCTCGAGGGGGATGACCGCGCTAGGCGCGACGTCGCAGAAGAGCGCGATTTTATCTTTGAGCGCAGCATCCACCGGCATCTCGGCGCGCGCAATGATGATGTCTGGCTGGATTCCTGCGGAGCGCAGCTCGCGGACAGAGTGCTGGGTGGGTTTAGTTTTGAGCTCTCCGGTCGCGCGAAGGTAAGGGAGCATGGTGACGTGCACCGAGAGCGTGTCGGCGCGATCCTCTTCGGAGCGGATTTGGCGGATCGCTTCGAGGAACGCCTGGCCTTCGATGTCGCCGATCGTGCCGCCCACCTCGATAATGAGCACGTCGACGCCCGCCTGCTCGGCGAGGCCGCGAACGCGAGTCTTCACTTCGTTGGTGATGTGGGGGACCTGCTGAATAGTTCCGCCTAGAAAATCGCCGCGCCGTTCACGCAGAATCACAGCCTGATTGACTTGGCCCATGGTCAGCGAAGATGCGCCAGTCAAATCCTGGTCCAAGAAGCGCTCGTAGTGGCCTAGATCCAGGTCCGTCTCCGCGCCATCGGCGGTGACGAAAACTTCACCGTGCTGATACGGAGACATCGTGCCGGGGTCAACGTTTAGATAGGGGTCGAGCTTTTGGACGGTGACTGAGTGGCCGCGGCTCTTGAGAAGGGTGGCGAGGGATGCGCTGGTGATGCCTTTCCCGACAGAACTAACGACCCCGCCTGTCACGAAGATGTATTTCGGCATCAGCCCCGCTAGGTTGCCGCAGCAGAACGCTCCACTGCGATGCGACCATTTGTGCTGCTTGCATCGTATCGACGCGCTAAAAGGAGTGTCAACGAAAGCGGGCATCACACGATGCGCGGCGGCCGTTATCGGCTCGCCTCGGCATCCCTAGCCGCCCGAGATGCTGACCAATAGCTCGACGTTATCGCCGTCAGCGAGGACGTCGTCGCGGTCGCCCTGTGCGTCGTTAATGATGGCGGCGATCGCTTCGGCGTCACGCTCGCGGAAACCCTGATCGAGGATGAGATCCCAGACGGTCATACCAACTCGGTGGGCCACTTCAAACTCGGGCTCTTTACGCTGGGATAATGCCACCAAAGTGTCGGCTATTCGCACCCTGACCGTCACACGTCCTCCTTTGAACGAGACCTCTAATGCGCCTCCACACGCGCCAGTGTATCAAGCGCCTCGCGCTCGGCAGCTGCCACCTCCACCAGCATCT
>Ga0315336_1002067_pt1 | contig 33109 bp, 30 predicted proteins | sample ASW5metaG_FD_204512 | JGI IMG/M metagenome (GOLD analysis project Ga0315336, IMG submission 204512) | Ammonia-oxidizing marine archaeal communities from Monterey Bay, California, United States - ASW #5 | ecosystem: Environmental > Aquatic > Marine > Intertidal zone | place: USA: California...
AGTGCATGGTCCCAAGGGCTTGCTACCACACTTGGCCCCAGTGCTTTGATAGGAATACCAGGGCTGATTTTTCTTTTTTACGCCTTTGGTCAGGCCGTGGAAAAGTCCCAGACGGGCTTGTTTGCAATAGGATCTGTTTTGTCTGTAGCTAGTTTTCTCGTGACCGGTCATGCGGCGACAGCACCACCAGTGTGGTTGCTGTCACCAGTAGTAGCGGTGCATCTTTTCTGTGCGGCCTTTTGGCTTGCTGCACTGTATCCGTTGTATAAGACCACAGAAGAATCCGACATTGCTAGCGCAGGGGCTGTTATGTCCCAGTTCTCAAATCGTGCCACATGGTCAGTAGGTGCATTATTCGTGTCGGGTCTTATAATAACTTGGACCCAGCTAAAGACGCCTGATGCTGTATTTGGCACCGACTACGGTTTGCGACTTCTTTTCAAATTTACAATTTTTGTTGTCTTGTTGGGACTAGCTGCAATTAATAAGACTGTCTTGACTCCAGCCCTAGAGAATGGCGAGGGGCGGGCTCCTGAAAAAATGCGGTGGTCTATCAGATTTGAGTATGCCGCTATGGTTTTGATCATCGGTGCAGCGGTATCGCTAACTTTGGTGTCGCCGCCCCGAGCTATTGTGGACGGCGGTAAAGTTGTTGCTAGCGTATCTGATGTCTATAAGGCTACCACTACTGCTCGTAATTACGTCCTTGACATTGAGGTGACTCCAGCTCGGACGGGTGAAAATATGATTATGTTCATGTTTAAAGACGCAAACGACAGTCCTGTTGAAATGGTCGACGTGCTTACTACTTGGGCTTTACCGGCGGCCGGCCTTGAGGGTGTCGAGGCTAGGGCCGAATCGGTCAGCCCTGGAATGTTTCACCTGATGATAGGAGATCTTATTATCCCAGGCGAATGGACGGTGCGGGTAGGTGCCTTCGTCGATGATTTCGATAAGGTTAATTTTGACACTAGCGTTGTAATCAAATGAGTTGCAAACCTCTATGATCCGGACCGTAGCGCGCAAGGTTTTTACGGAAGTGATGCGTGATGGACGTATCAAATGGTCCGCAGGAATTTTTGCCGTTATGCTTTTGGTAGCCATGGCAACGGCTGCACAGCGCTATGCTGACATTTCGGTCGAACGGGCCTCAGCACAAGAAGTGGTTAACGAGCAGTGGCGTGCGCAGGGAGAAAAAAATCCCCACGCAGCAGCCCACTACGGTGTTTATGCGTTTAAGCCGGTAACGCCTTTATCTTTCTTCGATACTGGCATAACAAGTTACACTGGCGTCTCTATTTGGCTTGAAGCTCACAATCAGAACGCTGCTGAAGGCGAGCCAGCACGGGACGCTACGGCAATTGCTCGTTTTGGTGAACTTACAGCAGCGTTTACACTGCAAATGTTGCTACCACTCCTAATCATTCTTTTAGCTTTCCCGGCTTTTGCAGGAGAGAGAGAAAACGGCACACTGCGACAAGTATTGAGCATGCAAGTGGCACCACACCAATTGCTCTTTGGGATGGCGCTTGGGGCTGCAGGCGCGGTTGCAGTGGTTATAATTCCTATCCTGATTGCAGGGTTGCTGGCACTTGTAGTTGCGCCAGTAGGGCTGGCCTTTCTTGGGCATGGTGCAATTATGATTGCGATCTACCTCATTTATGGACTGATTTTCTTGTTTCTCACTCTTGCCGTTTCTGCCACTGCGCGTACAGCTAAAGCAGCACTTGTCGCGATGGTGGGATTCTGGGCCGTGTCTAGTTTCGTTTTTCCGCGAGCGGCTGCGGACCTAGCGCGGCTCGTTTATCCGACTCCCACAGCAGTTGCTTTCCAGCAGGGTATCGCTAGCGATATGGAAATGGGGCTGGATGGTATAAGCCCAGACGCAGCAGTCCGCGATCTTACAGAGCGCACATTATCCCTTTACCGTGCAACAACCATTGCAGAGCTGCCCATCAATATTCAAGGTATGATTTTTGATCTCCAAGAAGATTTTGGTGCGAAGGTTTTCGATAAACACAACAGCAAACTGTACAGCACGTTCGATGCTCAAAGAGGCATCCATGAAATATTCAGTGTGCTCTCACCTCGTATGGCCGTTCAGATGGCGTCTATGGAGTTGGCAGGAACTGGTTTAGATCATCACCTTTTGTTTGCCCGGCAAGCCGAAGATTACCGCCGATCATTAATAAAGAAGATGAACAATGCTATTACATTTGATTCGAAGGCAGGGCAGGCAGACTATCGGGCTGGACCGGAACTGTGGGGACAAGTGGAGCCATTTACATACGACTATCCAACTTTGATGTCCTCCTTGACCCGTCTCGGGCCTAGTTTCATGATAATGTTCTTGTGGTTAGGTGTTTCAATTGTGTGCGGTCTCGTTGCTGTGCGTAAGCTGAAGGTTATGGTTGGGTGATGTCGAAGTCCGTGTTTGCACAGGAGTGGGTGCTGCTTAGACACAATCCTACATGGTGGGCTATTTTCGTGTTGCTATTGTTGCTCACAATCGTTGCAGCATTCAATGGAACTGCCCGTTATAAGCAGGTGGCTGAAGTAGTTGACAGCCTCAACATGGATGAGCTTGCTACCCAGTCAGCCCTGCAAGACAGTGTCGCCCGTTATGAAATGAATCCTGTTGGAAATCCGCCCGCTGTGACTAGTGCCGGTACTGTCGGGCTAAGTCTTCTCGGTCATTATGCTATTTTTCCGTTGGACCCACTGGCCGCCCTTGCGGTTGGACAGAGTGACGTCCAACCCACTTATTATCGCGTGACTGCTCACCCCTCGCATACTTTTTTAACCGCCACAGAAATACAGAACCCAGTGAATGTGTTGTATGGTAGTTTTGACGTTGCATTTGTTATCGTTTTTCTTCTTCCGATCTTTATCATTGCCTTAACTTTCGACCTAATGTCCAAGGAAAAGGAGAGGGGTGTTCTGGGCCTTGTTATCGCCCACGGAGTATCCCTGAAAGGTTTTATTGTTGCGAAATGTCTAGCACGTGCCTTGTTGATATTCTTGATCCTGTTGGTGTTGGGGGTGGTGGCTCTAGTGCTCACGGGGGCGGAGCTGGGTAATGCCGCGGTGTGGGCGAGGTTTAGTCTCTGGTTTTCTGTGGTGGCTTTATATGCTTTTTTTTGGTTCGCGTTGGCACTTTTTGTCAATGCGTGGAATCAAGCTTCCGTGACCAATGGAGTGGTGCTTGCCAATCTATGGCTTGTATTTGTGGTAGTTCTTCCGGCCTTTGCCAACATTGTTGCCACAACTCTTTATCCGGCTCCCTCCCGAGTAAAATTGACGACCGAAATGCGGGAAGCAGCGGAGCTTGCGGAGCAACAGGCTGCTGAATCCAGGGAGGCATATTATTTCGACCACCCCGAACTAAGCGGTGACAGTGCTGTCGCTGATGCCTTCTTTATACAGGTTTTAGCGACTGATGCAGCTGTGGAACGGGTGGTTGCTCCATTGATGCAAGAGTTTGATGTTCAGGCCGCCAGTCGACAAGATGTGGTTGAGCTAATTCAGTTCACGTCGCCAGCAATCATGGTGCAGAATGCGTTGAACCTAATCGCGGGCACGGGGTCCGAACATTTCCAAGATTTTAACGCGCAGGTTATCAATTTTCATGAACGATGGCGTGGGTTTTTTACAGGTCGGATCCTTAGGGGTGAGCCAATGACGGCATCGGCATTTGATAATATTCCTAGGTATATCCATGAGCCCCGGGGGGTAGGTATACTTGCTGCCGGTGTTACCGGTCCGTTGGTTGGGCTTGCATTTTTTGTTATTTTGATAGCGGCCAGCGCAATCCGCCGGTACAGCAGGTATCCAGTGGTTTAACATAGGCAAACGGTTAAAGGGCTCTAGCGCGACCTGATTATAGCGCTATAGCCGGGCTACAGTGTGTAATGCTAACCGGCTCCCGCGACAAGGAATGACGATACACATGTTACCTATAGAAACTATTAGGCATGGTTTTGTTCCAACTATTGGTAACACGCCAATGATCAAGCTCCAGAAGGTATCGGAAGAAACTGGCTGCACGATATTAGGCAAGGCGGAATTCCTAAACCCTGGAGGTTCTGTCAAGGACCGCGCTGCGCTTTATATCATTGAGGATGCTGAGAGTACGGGCAAGTTGCATGCGGGTGGTGTGGTCGTAGAGGGGACTGCTGGCAATACCGGTATTGGTCTAGCGCTAGTAGGCAATGCAAAGGGCTACAGGACGGTGATAGTTATTCCCGAAACACAAAGCGAAGAAAAGAAAGATATGCTGCGATTGTGCGGCGCGGAGCTGCATGAAGTAGCGGCAGTGCCCTACAAGGACCCCAACAATTACGTTAAAGTCTCTGGACGCCTGGCTAAAGAATTAAGTGCCTCGGAAGTCAATGGTGCCATTTGGGCAAACCAGTTCGATAATATTGCTAATCGCAATGCACATATTGAGACGACCGCACCGGAGATCTGGCAGCAGACCGGTAGTCGGATCGATGGTTTTGTTTGTGCCGTTGGCACAGGCGGTACGCTGGCGGGAGTAAGTATGGCCCTCAAGGAGCGCAAGAAAGATGTTGTAATAGGTATAGCTGATCCTATGGGTGCCGCGCTTTATAATTATTACGCTCATGGCGAGCTCAAAGCTGAGGGTAGTTCCATTACTGAAGGTATTGGACAGGGACGTATCACAGAAAATTTACGGGGCGCGGAAGTGGATCAGGCGTTCAGAATTTCAGATTCAGAAGCTCTGCCCTACATCTTCGACTTGCTTAAGGAGGAGGGATTATGCCTTGGGGGTTCAACTGGCATTAATGTGGCTGGGGCCGTGCGCCTGGCCAAAGAATTGGGTCCTGGAAAAACTATTGTGACGATCCTTGCGGATTCTGGTCAGCGTTATCAAAGTAGCCTATTCAATCCAACTTTCTTACGAGCGAGAGATTTACCGGTACCCGATTGGATAGATGGTTGAACGAGATGGCCATGCTCCGAACGTGGGTTAGCCTTCGGGTCCGGTTGGATGCCTGCGATGAAAAGCAGTGGTTGTTTGCGTACCCTCGGAATCGCAATCTGATTCTAAAGTCTCAACTCTTTGCCGCAGGTTATGAACTTCCTCCATCATACCTTCTATTATTTTTGCGATGGGGTCCGGCAGGTCCTTGCGGGAAAGACCGTAAGGCGCAAATTCGTCTTCTTCCAAATTACTAGGCGCAGTAACTGACCTTGCTGGAATACCAACCACTGTTACACCCGGTGCCACATCCTTCACTACCACAGCATTAGCACCAACCCGGGCGTTCCTACCAATTATGACGGGTCCAAGCACCTGTGCGCCTGACCCTATGACTGAGCCATCTTTGAGTGTTGGGTGGCGTTTTCCGGTTTCACCTTGATCAGGAGCTACGCCACCCAAGGTGGCTCCGTGGTAGACCGTTACATCGTCACCAATCTCTGCGGATTCGCCGATTACAACACCGACGCCATGATCAATGAATAGGCGTTTTCCAATAACGGCGCCGGGATGAATTTCAATCAGAGTAAGAAGTCTGCCAACTTCCTGGACGAAGCGCGCAAGAAACTTGGCGTTATGCCGCCAAAGCCAGTGGGCAATACGATGAAAAAACAACACCCGAAGGCCAGAATACAGCAGGGCTATTTCGACCAGAGACCGTGCTGCTGGATCGCGCTTTTGGATCGATTTGAGGGTGCGTATGTAATCGGACCACATCGAAGAATTTCCTAAACTCCATTTCGCAGACTTAGTTAGGGACTAACATCTTGGTTTGCAAGAATATTTACATCAAAGTTTGCGACCTCTACATGGTACGACATAAGGTAATGGATCGCCTAGAGGGACAAAAAACATATTAGAATTAAATACTTGTTAAGAAACTTTTGTTTGCGCCCTCTGTGGTGTGGCACTCGGCTTGGAAAATTATAATGACAGATTGTTGCGGCTTAGAGTGGCTTGCGCGGTTGCGGCGCTTCTGCAGAGTAATGGGAGAAGACACTTGATCTTCTAGTTGCTGGAATCTTATATTGGAACCGGATTACTTGAGGAATTTAATATGAATATCGGTGATGCCGCCCGCCGATGTGGCTTGCCCGCTAAAACTATCCGCTACTACGAGGAAAGTGGTCTAATCCGACCGGCTCAGCGCTCTGGAAACGGCTACAGATTCTATACAGAAGCGGATGTCCATATACTGATATTCGTGCGGCACGCTCGTAATTTGGGGTTTACTGTGGAGGAATGTGGGCAGCTCTTGTCCCTATACGAGGATAAAGAACGCCAGTCATCTGACGTGAGAAACTTAGTAAGAAGGCATTTAGGCCATATCGATACGAAGATCGAAGAACTGGAACGTATGCAGAGAACCCTCCGGCACCTCGTAGCTAACTGTCACGGGGACGACCGCCCAGATTGTCCAATACTTGATGGCATCGTGGATGGTGAGTAACCAAATGCGGATCTGTCGCTTGCCTTTCCAATGCTGCACTGTAAATTTTTAAAAGGCGATATATGGCCGTGCGGCAAGTCTTGCCGTCCGGGTCCACTACTGACTAAGCTTTTTAAACACGAAAGGAGCCCGCTGTGGCAAAAGTCCAGAAAAAAGAGTCCGTAAGGATACGACAGCAGGTTTCGAGCGAGGAATGGAAGGTCCGAACAGATTTGGCCGCTTGTTATCGTCTGGTAGCTTACTTCGGCTGGAATGATTTTATATTTACCCATATTTCTGCTCGTGTGCCTGGTCCAGAACACACCTTTTTGATTAACCCTTTCGGATTGTTTTTCGATGAAATAACGGCGTCTAGTTTGATCAAAATAGACCTTGATGGAAATATTCTTCTCGATGAGAGCGGTCTTGGGTTCAATATAGGTGGTTATGTAATCCATGGTGCCGTGCACGAGGCACGAGAGGATGCCAAATGTGTTATTCATTTGCATACGAACGAGGGAGTGGCGGTGTCCGGCCAGGAAAATGGACTGCTTCCCCTTAACCAGGATTCCATGAGCTTGATTCATGACTTGGCCTATCATGACTACGAAGGTATTGCTCTAGACACTGAAGAACGCACGAGTCTGATCGGACATCTAGGGACCAAGAATCTGATGATTTTGCGAAATCATGGACTTCTGACCGTAGGGGACAGCGTAGCCAGTGCTTTTACCCGTATGCACTCGCTGCAAAAGGCGTGCACGATGCAAGTGATGACATTAGCTAGCGGGGTCCCCATCGGATTTCCCTCTGAAGCCGCGAAGAGCAAGGTACAGGAACAGGTTAAGTCGCGCCAACGACCAGGAAATAAGCTGCCTATTTCCCTATTAGCATGGCGAGGTCTCTTGCGGCGACTAGACAAGACTGATGCTTCATACAAGGATTAGTCCTACTAGGGATAAGCTAGAAAATCGGGTGAGTTTTGTGATCTTAATCGGTGAATAACCTCGTGGGCTGTTACTCTACTGCTATGCGGTGGTTCCTATTTTTGTGGTGGCCCTCCCTTGAAGTTTTCTGGGCAGCAGTCCGCTGGTGCATAGAGCATTACTCTGCCGAACAAGGAATATTCTTTCCCCGGCGTGTTATTGGTTATGCCGGCAACGGCGTCCCAGTCGGCCAGATCAAAAAGCGCGTCCTGCGTATCTAGGGTTGAATGTTGGCCTTTAAGGAGAACATTGAAATAAACATCCATGAATCTATTCACGCCCCGAACAAAGTCATTCCAGCCATCAGGGCCTGTGGCCCTGAATTTGTCAAAGGATTCTGTTAGATCAAGCAGTGCTATGCGGCTCTGAGCTAGCCGGGACTTCAAGCTAATTAGTTTGTCGTGCGTTGTCTTTTCCTTCTTATCTACACGTTTCGTAAGTATATCGTGGATACGCTGGTCTTGTGCATGAAGTCGATCCATAGACAATTTGATATAGTCGACACAAGCACCTAGAAAATCTAATGGCACTTCTTTTCCTGTGTTGTGCCTATTTATCCCAGCTGCGAACGATTTCCGAACTTGCGATAGTCTCCGCCTTTCAAATTGTTGAAAGGCTTTAGATTTTGATGTTGCTCTTATTTCTTTCAATATAGGTACCACCGGCTTTTCTGAAGTTAGGCTTGAGATCCGTTTGGCGTGCCCCCAGTCAACTAGCTTACAGTCTCAAGTGCGCTGAGAGTAGCTGCTGAATGCGGAGAAAACTAATTCCCTCGGTAAACAAAGGTAAGAATCCATAATTTACGAAAGATGGGCGGCCGTTGCTACTTGCTATCAACAATGTCTGATAAAAAAAGAGGCAGAAATAATGCTAATTTTGTAAACAGTTTTGTACGACTTTAGGAGCTAAATGCCTGATTTCTGTTAGCTTTCTTTGGCTAAAGTTATGCTGCGCGGCGACTCTCATGGACCTTCTTGTCCACAGGTTTGAAAATAACCAACTTGACGGGGTATTGGGTGCTGTAAATTGGATCTGCTAGAGGTTTGGGATCTAGCTTGATTTGATCATTAGGGACGCAAGACTTAGATGCTTAGGCCGAGAACTTGGTGCGAAAACCAAAAAATATCCTTATAAAACAATGGGGTAACCCGTTTTTTCCTTGCCTGGGCTGGCTTAGCTGATAATACCCCTTTTTTGAGAAGTGGACTCTATTAAAGGGGGTGGTAAAGACCTAACCTTTTGATAATAAGACTTAAACCGTTCGCTTTACACATATCGTTTAGATCAGAGCAGCTTTATCCACAAATTTATCCACATGTAAGGACGCAGGGCAGTACAGTGATGCTAATCAGAGTGGAGGAGGCTCACTAAGGTGGGACGCAGCTGCTTGTATATTTTGCCGTAAAGTCAGAAGAAAAGTCTTCCTATCAAGATTGTCGGGCATAGGCGGTAGGAACCGGAATACAATTTTTCCCGGCATTTTCAACAGTCTAGTCTTACCCCAGTAGTATCCTGAATTCAGAGCCATTGGGATAACCGGGGCATCGCAATGGGCGTACAAGGCCGCTATACCTGGGAGATACTCTTGTGCTACCCCAGGGTCGGTGCGGGTGCCTTCCGGGAAAATCAGAATTTGAGAATCTTTTGCTAAAGCTAGTTTGGCACCACGTATAATCTTGCGCATAGCGGCTGCACCCGCACCGCGGTCAATATAGATCATACCAGCTCGGGCAGCATACCAACCTATGAAAGGAATCAATCCAACCTCCTTCTTGAGCACGAATGTAGGGCGATCCACTAGTAGCATGAGCAAATAGGTGTCGAAGGCGGATTGATGCTGAGAGGCAACGATACATTGTCCTCTAGGCAAATGCTCTAATCCCTGAATTTCGTATCCAACACCGGTAATCCAGCGGGCAAGTATCATGATGCCCCGAGCCCAAATACGGATGAGAAAAAATGTACCGCTGCTGGTTAGAAGTGCTGGGAGTCCCGCTAACGAGCAAACTGCAGTCCAAGCAAGAAAGGCCACCGCATAGATACTAGATCTTATCCAAATCATAGACGTCCAACTCTTGGCAAGGGCCGACTTTTCCGCCTAATCAACATGAGTGAATGCTCTGCCGCATGAGCACACCCTGTCGACCAACGGCCAGAAGAAATTTGCTGTATTCTCGGGCGATCAAACTTGCAGTTCCTGGCCATCGCCACCAATTCTGCTTGAACCGCTCCGGAAAAACCGGGTGGGGGATAATTGCCAAGTCTGGCATAGCAGTGCGCAATTCCCACAAGCTGCGGCGCATGTGATAGCTAGCTGTCACAAGCCTAATAGAGATTATTTCATTATTGCACACCCATGCAGCTGTTTCCTCCGCGTTACCGGGTGTGTTGATCGCTAAATATCCGACGGTTGTGCGCTCCGCAAGTGTGTCCTCAGAGCCTTCAAACCTTGATAGTAGGTCTGAGAGCTTCACGCGCTCATCGGCCCCCGAAATGAAAAGCTTATCAGCTAAACCTCCCGCAAGTAGCTGTAAGCCGGTTTCAATGCGTTCGCTGCCACCGGTCAAAACAACAACGGCAGACGTAGGTGTAGTATTATCGGTTACGGAAGTTGGTATGCTTGAAGCATACCACACGAAGCCCGCGGCCCATGCACATGCGCTTGTTGCTAATATCCAAGAAGCAAACTTGATGGTTAGTATTTCCCTGATCCTCATCAAATCATCTCCGCGAGAGTGCGACGCACAGTAATTTGAGCGGCTAACATCGCCAGTCCTCCCGCAACCACGGGCAGAGTAGATAGCAAGAGCCAATAACTAATTCCAAGACTAATATCGGGCAGTAGCCCGTCGGGAATGCGACGCGCCACTGCCATTAAGAAAACAATAATTAGCAAGGCTATGGCCAGGCCAGAAATTCCACCTTTTAGACTTTGAATTAATGACCTTAGTGCAAATTGTCTCGCAACATAGTCGTCTTTTGCACCAACAAAGTGTAAGGTTTCTATTGCCTGGCGGCACTCTGCCAGGCTTGATCTTGTTGCCAGTATAACCGTCAAGGTTAACGACAAGATTAATAGCGCTGTGATTGCAGAGGCTAATATTTCAAGGCCCTTAGCAAGATCTACAAGTTTCTCCAGCCAAATCCTATGGTCATCCACTAGAATATCGGGACCGACCTGCTTTAACAGTTTAACCAATGCCTGAATCGTCTCTGGCTCGGAAGTGGATAGGGTCACATCAACTAACGCTGGCAGTGGAAGATCATTAATGATGTCTGCAGACCCCAACCACGGTTCTAGAAGTGAAACTATTTTGTCATTTTCGATAATTTGAAATGAGGCAACTGAAAGGTCGGAGTCAAGAATGACAGTAATCCGAGAAAGTTTTGTATTGAAGCTGGAGTCTTTGTTTGCCTCGCCTATCGACTGTGGAACCTGAATTGTCAATGTCCCCGCGACGTTGTTTTCCCATCCTTCCATTACTGCAGAGAGATAAACACTACCGCTAAGTCCCAGAGCGCCGTGAACAACTATGATCATCACAAGCCAAGGTATAAAGCGCCCTGCTATTTTTTGTTCGGCGGGGAGGTCGGTTCGAATATTCCACATGTTTCTTAGATCCCTGCGGTACTGCCTCTATGGGTATTTCTCTAGTTCAGGGTTACCTGCTCGAGCTTTCCATTGTTCAGGTGAAGTCGTGGAAAGGAAAATCTATTAACCAATCCCTCGTTATGTGTAGCAATGAGTACGCAGGCGCCAAGCTTGTTGAGTTCCACGAACAGTTGCATTAAGCGGTTCGCTGTTTTGTCGTCGACACTCCCGGTTGGTTCGTCGGCTAGTATGATTTGTGGCCTATTTACCACCGCTCTTGCAATGGCGACTAATTGTTTCTGTCCGCCTGAAAGAACTGGGGGACGCGCCTCAATATAATCACTCAAACCAACCCAGGAGAGAATTTCAGTGACATTGCTCTGCACTTCTGACTTGTTTAGTCCAGCAATCCGGAGGGGTAGTGCCACATTATCGAATGCCGAGAGATGGTCCAGAAGCCTAAAGTCTTGAAAAATCACTCCTAACCGCCTTCTGATGTTAGGCAGTTCTTCACGTCTGGCAGCAGACGCGTCGGTTCCAAACAGCCAGACGGAACCACGAGTTGGCCGTTTGGCAAGATAAAGTAGGCTCAATAAAGACGTTTTTCCGGCTCCAGAAGGTCCTGTGAGAAAATGGAATGAACCTTTAGACAACGATATGGTAATATCCGAAAGAATGTCAGGTCCTTGCCCGTACCTCAGTGCCACACCATTTAACACGATTGGGTCTAGCGGCAATGTCTCACCTTTCTTGAGTCAGATTAGTAACCCGAACGGCCTTCAATGGAGGTGGCAATCATCTCACGGACCAGCAAAGTCGTCCAGTACCCAGTCCGCAAACCTTGGAATAACTGGATACAATAGCTTAAGAAAGCTGCTATTACCGATCCGTATGTTAGACTAGCCTCAGCTGAAGTTGGACAATTCTATGCGTGTTAATTGCCCGAACTGTGCATCTTGTTATGAACTTCCAAACGAGTACCTTGGGAGCAAGGGGCGCACACTAGTATGTGCTACCTGTCCGCATTCATGGTTTCAGACTACCCTAAGTAAGGAATCTAATCTTTCCGAATTATCACGCGACAATACCAAAACCGAGGGTGTACGCGAGGCCGATCAGAAAGAGGACACCAGTGCGGTACCTTTTCCAGAAGAAGCATTCCCAGAACAGGCAGTGTTTGTATCTGGTGCAGAATCGGGCTCGGACGATCAATCAGAGGAGATCATTCTTGCCAAAGTGGACGGGCCAGATCTTGAAGTTGACATGCGTAAAGTGAGTGGCGGAAGTGCGGAATCTGGTGAAGAGGAGGATGTGGCAGTAGGCGGTGATGAGGAAGGGCACAGCGGGCGCCAACGCGTTTACACCTATTACATCAATGCTGCATTTACATTTGGATTAGTAATGGTGTTAGCGGCTGTATTCTGGTTTGGGCGTGATAGAATTTCCGAAATGTCACCAGCAATGGATAGGTTTTATCAGAGGGTTGATGAAATTCTTAGCCTGCAAATTGGTGGCGAGGTCGTGGGTCTTCAATTCAATCCACCCACTCCAAGTTCCAGCCTAGTTATGGTTAATGGAGTAAGGACGCTAGTGGTTTCTGGTTTTATTGTTAACGGTACTGGAGAATTAAAAAAAGTGCCGGGTCTCCGTCTAGAGTTGCTTGATGAGACGGGAGACGTTGTTCAGGACTTGTCGACCTTGTCTCCAGTGTCTGTGGTTGATCCTAAGGACGCTATTCCCTATGAAATCCGGTTAGAGCGACCAATCGGGGCGGCTCGGAAGTTCAGGGTGGTATGGGACAAATGAGGCTGGCCGTAGATGGGCTTTTCTCTCAGAATTGTTTCATCAATCGGCGAAGATAGTCCTGCTCGCGTTGTGGGCGAGTTCTTTCGCTTGCGCGGCGACGGATTTCATCCAGAATTTGACGGGAGCGTTGGATGTCAGGTCTCGTTGGAATCTGAACTGTTTGATCATCTACTGGTTCCAGCCTTCTCCCCAAAGGGTCAAATTGTCCACTCTTGGGCGCCAAAGGTATGGGTATAGGAACTTGAAGCCCCCGTTCAGCGAGCGCTTTCATCATTTGCGTAGAAGCAGACGTTAGGCTTTTCTTTAGGTTATGGACAGCTCTTGCCTGTGCCTCAGAGCTTGTTAGCCAGCCGCCAGCGCTTAGAGCATTCTCGGCATCTCGCATCGCTTGCTCAGCTTTACCCATACTTTCAGGTACCGAATTGGCTATTTCGGCAATCCTAGTCATCAAATCTCCTAGCTGTTTCCGCAGTTCGAGTTGTCGTTCGGTCGCGTCTTGCCGCTTGTCATTGTCAGCATTGTGCACAGCACGTTGCCGCTGTTGTAGCTCCTGTTTTCTAGCTTCCTGAAAAGATTGATCGAGCATTTGTGATTGCCGTCTGATGAGGTCTTTTAGTTCTTGGAGAAGATGTTGAGTGGTTTTTATATCTGGATGTAGATTATTTTTTTGAGCCGCACTACGGAGGCTCTCTAACATGTTCTGTAGCTCAGAAAACACGTGTTGCGCTGCCTCGTTAGCTCCAACTTGAGATAGTTCCCTCAGTTTTTCCATCATCTGCGAGATGTCTTGTGGCATTAGTAGTTTTGTTCTCCAGTCTCCCACAGGCTCGGAAAAGCCATCCCCTGGCATGCGCTCAGCCAAAACCTTATAGTATTTCTGCATTGCCAGCTTTAGCTGGTCTATTAATTGGTTCACTTTAGAAGTGGGAGCCTTTTGGTCTAAAGCCTCAGCTAAGGCGTGCTCTGCTTCTTCCAGGGCCTGTTCTGCGACAAACAATTTTCCATCTTCAAGCCGCAAAGCGGTCTGCCAGAGCAGGCCGAGGACGCTGATGCTAGCCTCTTCTCCTGTAGCATAAATCAAACGCGCCTTAGCCGTCGCCAGTGCAAGAAATATTTTGACGTCATTGCCAAATTCCGCAGGCTTTTCAAGAATGTCGGTTAGTCGCTCGACAATTGTCAGTCTTGAACCGGGATTTTCCACCAGCAGCTTTCTGTAGGACACCAATTGCCGAGCAATAGGGTGGGAGAAAATTCGTTCCGGTAGGATTATCGATTTACTCTGACTTTGTCCTGTTTGATCCGCCAAATCGAGGGCGGTCAACTGAATCTGAACGTGCAAGCCGGCCCAGGGGTGTGCAGTAAGATCGTGAAAAGATGAATGGTTGATGTTCTTGGGCCCTAAGGGAGGCATAGAGAGGGGAAAAGTAATAACTTCATCCGCCAGCAAGGTGCGTTGATTCTCGGTGCGGGTAAGCAGAGCAACAACAGAATCTAATCCGTAGTCATCCTTCGCTCTATAATCAATTTTTAATCGCCAGCGCCCAGTCTCTTTGGGCTTCTCAAGGAAGTCAACCAGGGGAGGCTGATCAGAGACAGGCGTCATTTTCCACTCAGCTAGAGTACGTGAGCCTTGGCTAATCCGAAGCGTGTCACCGAGCGGCAGCTTTGCTTCAACGGAGTGACTGTCGCCCCCTTGGTTAATGAGGGGAATAATAGCTTTTCCAACCTCCAGGCGGGTTACTCGGTTGGTCCCAGTGACGACGGCGAGCACCATACTACCATGTGGTATGGTAGTGGCAGGATCACCTAGCGCAGCGACGTGATCATTTGTTTTGACTGCGGATCCACTACTGCTCGCCTCAAGATAGATAGGTTTGAGTTGAGTATAATCTGGCGGTGTTATCCATACCTTGACTGAAACCAGATTATTATGTTCGGTAAGAATCGGGACCATAGCCCTTTCCAACCGTTCCGGTATCTCGCCCCATGCCCCCACTACTCCCACAACCAACAACATGGTGGCTACCGCCCTCAAGCTGTAGCGATCCCTAGATGCAACTCTTGGCCGAGGTAAGGGCACTTGAAGCTCCCGCAGATTCTCTAACGCTCTATTTCTATGCAGGTTCCAAAGGATAGTCTGCAACCGGCCATGGTTTTCGGTTCGGCTATCTTCCCATGAAGTGACAGGGCGGTGTTCAATATGCGAAACGGATTCTAATCTTTGTTTTGCCTCTGCTTTAGTTGGTGCTTGGAAATTAATAAATCCTCGGAAGGTTGCAACTAGGAAGGATCCGCTGACCAGCAAAAGAAAACCAAGGTGAATCCACCCGGGCAGCAGGTGAAGGCTATCGGTCAGAGCGATAGCTACAACAATGCCAAGAATTGATGCCGGTAACCAGCTAGCCGACCAGAAGCGTTCCCAGAACAAGCTCACGCGAGTTAACACGATCTGCTTGGATAGGGACTGGCTAGTCTTATGGATTAGAAGAATTCTACTTACCATACTCCTAGTTTAAGCTCTGATCCCGTTGGTTTCAATCAAGCCAGTCTGGAAGTTGAGTAAGAGCCGTCATCTCCTCAAAGGTTTGCCGCCGCCGAACTACTGCAAATTGATCATCATTGACTAGTATCTCAGGTATTAGGGGTCTGGCATTATAAGTCGATGACATGACTGCCCCATAAGCACCGGCAGTAGTAAGCACTAGCAAATGGTCTCTCTCTGGCGATGGTAATTCGCAGTCTTTGAGAAATCTATCACCTGTTTCACAAACTGGCCCCACCACTTCAACGGTTTCCAACACATCTTTGGCATTGGGCTCAATTAAAGAGATAACATCATGATGGGCGTTGTACATTGCCGGACGGATCATGTCATTCATGCCTGCATCGACGATAACAAATTTCCTGTCGGTGGTATGTTTTGTATGAATAACCCGGGTTACGAGAACGCCTGCATTTCCGACTATAAGCCGTCCGGGTTCAAATATTGTTCTGCATTCGAGTGTGCCAAGAACTTCCTGTGCCATCGTTCCGTATGCATCTGGCGTGGCTATTATATCGTGAGCCTGGTTATAGGGCACACCCAACCCCCCACCGAGATCTAGTGTTTGGATATCAAATCCATCCTTACGCAGCAATTCTACGAATTCGCGCACCCGCGTAAAGGCCTCGCGGAACGGTGCCAGATCAGTAATCTGCGAACCTATATGAACAGCGACTCCCGTTGGTATAACAGCAGGTAAGTTCTGTGCTAGAGTGTAGATGTTCTGAGCTTTACCTATGGGAATGCCAAATTTATCTTCTTTCCGCCCAGTCGAAATTTTTTCATGTGTATCTGCAGACACGTCCGGATTAACTCTCACGGCTATGGTGGTTGATTGCCTTAACTCAGACGCTACCTTGCTCAACAGCTTGAGCTCTGACTCGGATTCTATATTGATTTGGCCTACATTACTCTGCACGGCGGACCTCAATTCATTCTCGGTCTTACCGATACCGGAAAAAACGATGTGCTTTGGGTCAAAGCCTGCATTTAGAGCTAATAGCAGCTCCGCCCCTGATACTACATCGCAGCCAGCACCAAGCTTTGCTATAATTTGCAGCACCGCGGGATTTGAATTGGCCTTAGCTGAATAGCATATTTTAGCATCTAGTCTTTTGACCGCATCTCTAAATACATTGTAGTGGCGAACAATTGTGGCCACGGAATAGCAATAAAAAGGCGTCCCAACCTCCGCCGCCAGGTCTGCTAGTGATACGTTCTCGGCATGAAGGATGCCATCTTTATATTGAAAGTAATTCATGCGTGGCTCTACCCACCCGGATATTGTCTTGGGTACTCACTATTTGGAAGGGGTGTCATTGGACCTTTTTTTCCACATGAGGATAGGCTTAAAGCAGTGCACAACGCCATCATCGAGAGCACCCAAAACGTCTTGGTAGTGAGGGCTGCCATCAAGTATTCCCTTGGATATATTTTTTCCTGGCAAGCGCCACCTGAGAGAGTACGTTGTCAGGTGCTGTTCCACCAAAACTAGTCCGGCTTGCAACAGATGCATCCACTGATAACACCTTTCGAGTATCTTCCGTGATTCTAGCCTCTATCGATTGCAAGTCTACGAGTTCTAGCTCTTCTAATCGACACCCTCTATCTTCAGCCATTCTTACTATACGACCGCATAGGTGATGGGCATCTCTAAATGCCATATTTAGGTTATTCACCAGCCAATCAGCAAGGTCCGTCGCCGTTGAATATCCCTCGCTTGCTGCTTCTTTTAGACGGACGCGATCAAAAGCGACGTCCTGAATCATGCCTGTGATAGCGCCAAGACAGAGTTCCAGTGTGTCCAAAACTGCGAATACCGGTTCTTTGTCTTCCTGCAGATCCTTGGAGTAGGTGAGGGGTAGGCCTTTCATCACGGTAAGTAGGGTGAGGAGGGCCCCAAAAATCCGTCCACTTTTTGCTCGTATTAGTTCGGCCGCATCAGGATTACGTTTTTGTGGCATCATTGAGCTGCCTGTGGAGTAGGCATCGGATAACTGCAGAAAGCCAAATTGCGAAGAAGCCCAAATTACGATCTCTTCGGCTAGGCGTGATAGATGGATCGCTACAATGCTACCCGCAGCGACAAACTCTAGAGTAAAATCCCTGTCTGATACGGCATCAATCGAATTTTTCATCGGTTGATCAAAGTCGAGCTGCTTGGCTGTCATACTGCGGTCGATGGGTAGTGATGTTCCGGCCAATGCTGCTGCACCCAAAGGACATTCGTTGAGCCGCGCGCGTGTATCTTTAAGCCGTCCCCGGTCGCGTCCAAGCATTTCAACATAGGCCATGAAGTGATGGCCAAGGGTCACAGGTTGCGCAGTTTGTAAGTGTGTGAAACCAGGCATGATGGTGCCTGAGTGCTCTTCAGCTTTATCTATGAGAACGGACTGCAGAATCTTGATCCTATTATCTATAGTGTCGATTGCGGTACGCACCCACATACGCAAGTCCGTCGCCACCTGATCGTTGCGCGACCTTGCGGTATGTAACCGTCCCGCGGGTTCGCCAATAAGTTCACCTAGCCGCGTTTCGACGTGCATGTGAATATCTTCTAGGCTACGCTTAAATGAAAAGGTACCTTCGCTAATCTCCTTCTCAATATCTTTAAGCCCCGCCATTATGGTGTCGCCATCTTCTTGGGAAACGAGTTTCTGTGCGATGAGCATGGCGCAATGCGCTTGCGAACCGCGCAAGTCTTGTTCTGCAAGGCGTTTATCAAATGAGATCGATGAGTTGATCTCTTCCATAATGTCGGCGGGGCCACCGGAGAACCTGCCACCCCAGATCTTGCTGGTCATACGAGAACCTGTGTTATGGGGCCCATACTCATCCGAAGATTATAACGGACCAAAGCAAAAAAATGTTTTTATTGAGTGATTAACTCTTTTCTCCGGGCTGCTTATCACCGGACACCTATGGCTGGCAAGGGTATCGGCCTTCGAAGTCAGGAAAGCTTGCTATCTCTGCTGTTCACTTTTTACAACTTTTTCTACCAGTTAGCTGTTAAGTCGTGTTGCAACTGAGTCGCAAGACAATCCAATCGTAGAATCAGTATAGGTATTTCTCCGGGTCTGCAACTCATAGCGCTTTTCCGAGCAGAACATGCAATGTACCCATCATATTAGCTAGCCCTGAGAGGCGATTTTGTGTGTATGGCGTTGTGACGCGGGGGCCTATCAGCAGCGACGGTGGGTGCTGTCTTTTGTCCCGGGTTTATCTTGTTGGGACAGGTTCGTCACCGGTATAGTCATAGAAGCCCCTTTTCGCTTTGCGCCCAAGCCATCCAGCTTCCACATATTTCACCAATAAAGGGCAAGGTCTGTATTTGGAATCCGCCAGACCTTCATATAAGACCGTCATAATTGAGAGACAGGTATCTAGCCCGATGAAATCTGCCAATTCTAGAGGCCCCATGGGGTGGTTTGCACCGAGCTTCATTGCTGTGTCGATAGAGTCAACATTTCCTACTCCTTCGTACAGCGTATAAATTGCCTCATTAATCATCGGAATAAGGACACGATTAACAATGAATGCAGGAAAGTCCTCCGAAGAAATTGGTCGCTTTCCGAGTTTCTCGGCTACCGTGTGTACGGCTATAAAAGTAGTGTCTGCTGTTGCGATACCACGAATCAACTCAACCAATTTCATCATTGGAACTGGGTTCATAAAGTGCAGGCCCATAAACTTCTCTGGCCGATCGGTTCCAGCGCCAAGGCGTGTAATGGAAATAGAGGAGGTATTAGAACACAGAAGAGTGCTGGGTTTCAGCTGTGGGCAGATATCTCTAAAGATTTGTTTCTTGATTGCTTCGTTTTCAGTGGCAGCCTCAATGACGAGATCACAGTCCACTAGAGAATCTAGCTTCGTACTTGCATCTATCTGAGCAAGAGCCTTTTCTTTGTCATCTTCTCTGATGATACCTCGCTTGATCTGGCGGTCCATGTTTCGACCGATCACATCATGACTCTTTGCAATCTGCTCTTCACTAACGTCGCTAAGATGAACGGTGTAGTCCGCGAGTGCAAAGATATGAGCAATACCATTGCCCATTTGACCCGCTCCAATTACACCAACGTTTTTAATGACGGGTGCCTCTCTTGGATGAATACCAGAGACGTCAGCTTCCGGTGTATCCGTTCCCGAGAGCTTATTCATGGGCAATCTTCCTTATGGGCAGGACTTAGCCAAGTGTTTCGGTCAAACGCGGCAAGACGTCAAACAAATCTCCGACTAAACCATAATCCGCGATTTGAAAGATTGGAGCCTCTTCATCCTTGTTGATAGCAACAATAACCTTACTATCTTTCATGCCGGCAAGATGTTGAATGGCTCCCGAAATGCCTACAGCGATATACAGCTCTGGGGCGACAATCTTGCCAGTCTGCCCTACCTGATAGTCGTTGGGAACATAGCCGGCATCCACTGCGGCGCGTGATGCACCGACTGCTGCACCAAGTTTGTCCGCGAGCGCTTCAATGATCGAGAAATTGTCACTACTACCGACGCCGCGGCCGCCAGAGACTACAACACGTGCAGACGTTAGTTCTGGCCGTTCGGATTCAGACAGCTCGTGGCTAACAAACTCTGATAGGCCAGAATTTGATACCATATCAATAGTTTCTAACGCAGCATTACCTCCTTCTTCGGGCGCCTCATCAAAGGTGCTGCACCGGACAGTGATCACTTTCTTCTCTTCCATGGATTGAACTGTAGCCATTGCGTTACCAGCGTATATGGGCCGCACAAATGTATCATCTGAGACAACAGCCGCTATGTCGGATATCTGGGAAACATCCAAAAGCGCAGAAACTCGCGGTAAGAAGTTTTTTCCGAACGTTGTCGCGGGTGCAAGGATATACGTGTAATCCGACGCAATTGAAACTATCAGGTCGGCAAGTGGCTCCGCTAGTTGATGCTCGTAATACTCGCTGTCCGCAACCTTAACTACTGAAACCCCGTCAATCTTAGCGGCTGCGGTGGCAACATTACCACAGTCTTTGCCAGCAACAAGGATATGAACATCGCCGCCAATATTTTTAGCCGCGGTTACAGTCGACAGAGTTGATGGAGCACATTCTTTGTTGTCGTGCTCGGCTACAACCAGGCAAGTCATCATATCACCTTCGCTTCGTTACGCAGTTTATCGATAAGTTCAGAAACGTCCGCAACCTTGACCCCACCGCTTCGTTTTTCCGGCTCTTCCACCTTGAGAGTGAGTAGTCGCGGCGTGGTATCAATACCTAGATCATCTGGGCTAAGAGTATCGATGGGCTTCTTTTTCGCTTTCATGATGTTGGGTAAGGATGCATAGCGCGGTTCATTAAGACGTAAATCCGTAGTTATTATGCAGGGCGTGTTCAAATTGATTATTTCAAGTCCGCTGTCAATTTCTCGAGTTATTGTGGCTTTCTTATTTTTAAGCTCGATCTTTGATGCGAATGTGCCTTGCGGCCACCCTAATAATGCCGCCAACATCTGCCCCGTTTGATTTGCGTCGTCGTCAATAGCCTGTTTACCCAGGATAACAATATCAGGCGATTCGCGATCTACCAATTGTTTGAGCATTTTAGCAACCACCAATGGCTGAAGCTCATCTTCCGTCAGGACGAGAACGCCCCTGTCGGCACCCATGGCCAGTGCAGTTCTTATAGTTTCTTGGCACTGGGCAACACCCAGACTCACAGCAATGATCTCATCAACTGTTCCAGCTTCTTTCATTCTCACTGCTTCTTCGACGGCAATTTCATCGAATGGATTCATAGACATTTTAACGTTGGCTAGCTCAACGCCCGTGTTGTCAGCTTTAACGCGGACTTTGACGTTGTAGTCCACTACCCGTTTGACGGCGACGAGAACTTTCATTCTTTAATCCGGTCGGTTGAAAACTACGCCTTTAGATGCAGAAAACAGGGCCTCCCCCATTACGAAAAGCCACTTTCCTGCGGTGCGCGGCTTACACAACTAGTCGTTTGCCAAAACTAAGTCAACGATAAAGATGCTGCATTGCAGCATGATGTCTAGAAGGCGTGATTCATAATTCCAATGGGCTATATCTACTGGTTCTGTCCTGGTCTCCAAAGGACGTCTGCCTTGCCCTTTCTATTCATGAACCGGGCTGCTACGAAGAGATAATCCGACAAGCGGTTAAGATAAGCTGTGGCAAGCGGATTAATGTTCTCTTCGCTGTTAAGCTCAACAACAAGCCGTTCGGCACGGCGCACTATAGTGCGGACTACATGAAGATATGCAGCGGCTTGCGTGCCCCCAGGCAGAACGAACGATGAAAGCGGCACTATCTGCTGGTTAAGAGCATCAATTTCGTTCTCAAGGCGTTCCACCTGTATCTTAGCAATACGCAGGTCGCTACCCTTTTTAGCGCCTTTTGTGGCAGGCATGCATAGATCTGCACCCAAATCGAATAAATCATGCTGAATACGTATCAATTCGTCGTGAAGGGCTGAATTTTGCTGTTTTTGTGGAATATTAGCTCTTGCTAATCCTAGAAAAGAATTTGCCTCGTCCAAGGTGCCGTACGCAGCTACTCGCACGTTGTGCTTTCCCACACGTTTATTGTCACCTAGCGAGGTTTTGCCCGCATCACCCTTGCGAGTATATATCTTTGTTAACTTCACCATCAGATTATTCGTACCATTATGCTATGCATGCGCTATGAAACGCGAATCATCTTATACCCTATTCAATACGCCGTGCTCGTATTGGTCAATTATTTCATAACCCGGGTGTAATCGCTGCGGTATGTCAAAATATTTGTTATCCTAGCGTTTTCAATAGTTCGAGTATAAGACCTTGAATCGTTTGTCACCGACTTTATCAATCTACATTGGCTGGCACTTTTTGATCGCCTTGGGGGCAGTGCTTCTAATTGCAATGGGCTTGATCATTCTTTTCGATATGATCGAGTTGTTACGGCGCAGTGTTACTAACGAAAACATCGGAATGAGTTTGTTGCTGGGGATGGCATTTCTTAAACTTCCTCACACCTTGCAAGACGCGCTGCCGTTTGCCGTAATGCTTGGCATGATGTTCGCGCTATATAGACTTGCTCGTAATCATGAACTAGTAGTTATCAGGTCTGCCGGAGTTTCCGTATGGCAATTCCTGGCGCCCACGTTAATCCTTACAGCCGTGCTTGGGGTGTTGAATTTGACTATCGTTCACCCCTTTTCAGCTAGCCTTTATGAAACGTATGAAAGGTTGGAGGACGAAATTATTCTTCGACAAGAAAGTCCACTAAACATTAGCCAGGGTGGTTTGTGGATGAGGGAGAATCAAGATGGTCTTCAAACTGTTGTGCATTCGCACTATGTGAAACGAGAAAATACCATTCTAGTCATGGAAGGTATTTCCATATTCGAAATGAAAACCGGTAGCCGATTTCAGCGTCGGTTTGAAGCCGAAACAGGTAGGCTTCAGGAGGGCACATTCATTTTAGAGACTGCATGGGAAATAGTACCTAACAAGCAATCCGTACTACATAGGGTATTTAGTTTGCCTACCTCAATTACTATTACTCAAATACAAGAGAGTTTTGCCTCTCCCGAGACAATTTCCTTTTGGGAATTGCCACAGTTCATTCAATTTTCTCAAGAGGCCGGATTTTCTGCACTTCCGCACCGACTCTACTGGCATTCCCTGTTAGCGTCACCTTTTATGCTAATCGCTATGATACTCGTGGCCTCCTCCTTTTATCTAACGACCAACAATCGACTAGGGGGCTGGACCACCCGGGGTATTGCCGGAATTGCAGCCGGATTCATGCTTTATTTTTTTACTCGAGTGACCTATGCGTTGGGATTGTCAGCCACTTTACCGTTACCACTAGCTGCCTGGGCGCCGGCTACGGTTGCTGGCCTTCTAGGATTATCTTATTTGTTGCACCGAGAGGATGGATAGTAAATTCCACACAGAGGCTGAATTTTCACTAACTAAAGTGGAAGAAAGGCATTGGTTAGTCGGCTTTGTAATATTAGCCACTGCGGTTACCCTTGTTCGTTTGGCGGTTTTATTCGGCCAATCTTTTCCACTTTTCTTCGATGAAGCTCAGTACTGGACGTGGGCGCAGAAATTAGCATTTGGTTACTTCTCTAAGCCTCCCTTTATTGCTTGGATTATTGCTACCACAACTACTTTTTGTGGAGACGGCGAAGCCTGTATTAGGCTGAGCTCACCTTTGTTTCACTTAGGGACCTCGGTTCTGATATTTGTGCTTGGCCGAGATCTTTACGGAGCCAGAGTCGGATTCTGGTCCGGCCTTACCTATATTATCTTACCCGGTGTCAGCCTTTCGGCCATCCTAATTTCGACTGACGTATTTCTGCTATTTTTCTGGGCGCTTGCGCTTGTTTGTCTTGTCCGTGCACTGAGTACTAATCGTCCAGTTTGGTGGATCGGTCTAGGATTTGCGTTGGGATTAGGTGCCCTGAGTAAGTATGCTATGGCATATTTTGTTCTTTGCCTTCTTGTCTATGGTGCATGGTCAGGCAGACGTTTAGATTTGCATCGCCAAGGTGGACTGTGGGGTGCTTTGGCGCTGGCATGTTTGATTCTTAGCCCAAACATTTTATGGAACTCAGTGTGGGGTTTCCCAAGTTTTTTACATGTTGGAGAAAATGTTAATCTCGGTGGTCAACTTTTCAATCCATTAGCGTTCATTGAGTTCATTGGATCCCAATTAGCCTTGTTTGGGCCATTCTTGCTGTTATCTCTGGTGTGCGCAGGCCTTGCCCTGTTGCAACAGACAAAGGAGCTGGATACGGATGGTGACGCTAACCGCCTTCTAGCCTCGTTCAGTATGCCTATTCTACTTTTGATTGCTGGGCAGGCATTTTTATCCCGAGCCCACGGTAATTGGGCGGCACCTGCCTATGTTGCTGGTAGCGTCTGGGTATGTGGTTGGTTATTCAGTCGTGGCCGGGAGTTCTGGTTGAGAGCGTCTATAGCGTTACACATCTTGGCCGGTACCGTTTTTTACAATTATACTTTGATCGTTCAGCTTACAGGAATTCCCATAGTGAAGTTGACTGACCCTCTCTCCCGAGTCCGGGGTTGGGACAGTGCTGGACCCTGGGCTAGTGCTCTGGGTGCTCAATTTCCTAGATCAAAATTTCTTTTCGATGACCGTACTACCATGGCTGAACTTACCTATTACGTGCGTCCTCACCCCCATAATGCGGTCATGTGGAACCCGCGGCGGACTATGAACAATCACTATGAGATGTCTACTAATATGGCAGAGCATATAGGTCGCGATTTTATTTACATAATTCGTCATGACTGGCCGGGATTTGCTGACTGGGCATTTAGAGATTCGCGGCCGTTATCGATTATTTCTATTTCGGATTATCCTGGACATAACCTCGAATTGCGGGCTTACCTTCTTTCAGGTTTCCAGGGTTATATCGAATGATTGAGCAATTCGTCCGTCACATTCTAAAGTGTCCAGTAAGCTGGTTCTTAGCAGCAGTCCTTATTTTTGTTTTAGCTCCTACAGCGGACCTGGCTGTCAGCGGATGGTTTTATAGGTCTAACGAAGGATTCTACGAGCAACGGTCCGGTATCATGGAATTCCTGCGCAAGGGTGCGCCACGAATAATGATAGTCTTTGTCGCAGGAACCTGGCTGGTTTGGGTCACCGGGTGGTTGCGACGAAAATGTTATCTGGGTCTAAACGGTCGCGGAATGCTTTACTTGGGGCTAACGCTCGCGATCGGTCCTGGCTTGGTGGTAGAGACTATTCTTAAGTCTTATTGGGGTCGAGCACGTCCGCGACAGATCGAAGAATTTGGTGGCGATGCATTATTTAGTCTGCCCTTTTGGGTTTCAGACCAATGCGTTAGCAACTGTTCATTCAGCTCTGGGCACGCTGCCTTTGCTTTTTGGTTCACTGCTTACAGTTTTGTTGTACCAGTTGCCTGGCGTTCGACTCTATTCTTTTCTGGGGTGTTGTTTGGATGCTTGATGGGCATCGTGCGAATAGCTCAGGGTGCTCATTTCTTAAGCGATATAATATTCTCAGGCTTAGTCGTAATAGGCATAAACTACCTCTCGTATATTGTAATGCTCAAAAAAAGCTGTGAGCCTCACGACTGAAAATAGACATGCCTGGTTGTGGAGGAGTGGTAAGAAAGATGTTTCGTTCCACTCGTTAACGGCAAGGTTTTCGGTGGCTGGTTAGAAACCATACATTTGCGCCTGTAGACTTAAGCGCTAAACTTGTTATCTGGCCTTAAAACGGTTCATGCAATTACTGGGAAGTTTGAGTAAATGTGGGGGTGAGCAGTTTTGACTGATATAGAAAACGGAAACGGTTGGTCTGTGACCAAGGGCTATGCAGATACCCCAATGGGGCAGGTTCATTATCGTCAGCAGGGTGAAGGTATCCCACTGCTCTTGTTGCACCAGACTGCTTGGTCTTCTCTACAGTTTTCTAAGGCCCAGCCTTTTCTATCCGAGAGAGGTGTTAGCAGCATTGCCCTAGATACTCCTGGTTTTGGCATGTCAGATGGGCCTAGCATGCCTCCCGGAGTGGAGGATTACGCTGAAGTGATACCAGCGGTCATGGAGCACCTCGGTCTCGAGCGTGTATGTGTTTGTGGCCATCACACAGGGGCGTCAATTGCGGCAGCGTTTGCCCTAGAATATCCGGGGATGGTCGACAAGTTGATCCTCCACGGTGCTCCTCTATATGACGAAGAACGGCGGAAGGATAGGTTGTCGCGGCCGCATTTTGACCAGACTCCGAAGGAAGATGGTAGTCATCTTACTGAACGCTGGAGGATCGCTGACAATGTGGTTGGTAGTCAGGCAACTTCAGAGGCGATCCACTGGTCAGTTGTGCAGTTTTTTTGGGCAGGACCTAATGAATGGTTTGGTCATCACGCGGCATTTAAATTTGATCTAGAACCAGTGATAAGAGTCCTAGTGCCACCAACATTAATCATTTCAAATACCGGTGATTCTCTTCACGCGATAGCGCACCAGATAATGGAAATGCGACCAGATTTTTCCTATACGGAGCTAGAGGGTGGCACATACCACATAATTTTTGAAAATCCAGAGTCTTGGGCAGTGGCAGTGACCGATTACATAAAGGAACGAGAGGGGTAGGGATGCGCAAAGGATATTGCGATGGACCCTTTGGCCAACTGCACTTTATCGATGAGGGTGATGGAGTTCCAATCGTGCTGATCCACCAAATGGTTCAGTCATCTCTACAGTTTCGGCCAGCGCAATTTCTGCTTGCTAAGCAAGGATTAAGGGCGTTAGCGATAGACCTTCCGGGTTATGGCATGTCGGTCGCTCCAGATCATGGACCTACTATGGACGAATATGCTTCAATCGTACCATCTGTGCTTAATCATCTCGGCCTTAAGCAGGCCGTCATTTGCGGACATCATACCGGTGCGGCGGTGGCGTGCGCGGTAGCGCATCGATATCCTGAAGTTGTGTCTAAACTGATTATTCATGGGGTACCCTATTACACGGGAGATCAGCGGGCGGCCCGTGCCTTGGCTAGTCATAGTACTATGCCTATTGCGATGGATGGCAGTCATTTCACTCGGCTATGGAACACGATGAAAAAAGCTAGTGATCACCAGGCTAGCAATGAAATCACCCATTTATCCACTCTGCTCTATTTTATGGCGGGCGAAACGGAATGGCATGGGCATCACGCTGTCTACACCTATGACATTGAAACGGCAATCGAGGCTATTAGCGCGCCGACACTACTGATTTCAAATACTGGAGATATGCTTAGTCCAAGCGACAGACGTCTTGCAGCAGTTAGGCCCGATTTTTCCTTTTTAGAAATTGAGGGTGGTACATTCCAATACGTTTACGATAATGCAGAGAACTGGGCCAGAGTTGTTGGGGAATTTGCACTAAGGAGAGCTCCGTGACCTATCGCAAAGATTACTGTGAAGGACCCTTTGGACAAATTCACTTTGTTGAAGAGGGTGATGGTCCACCAGTAATCCTTTTACATCAGATGGTTTGGTCATCACGACAGTTTGATAATGCTTTACCCGTTTTGTCTGCTCGAGGACTGAGAGCTATTGCTATTGATCTCCCCGGTTTTGGTAATTCTGACGGACCTGATAAGCCCCCTGGAGCCGAAGGCTATGCAAGTGTCGTGCTCCCCGTAATGGAACACCTGGGATTGGACGTGTCAGCTGTTTGTGGCCATCACACAGGCGCAAGCGTAGCCTGCGCGTTTGGACACGCTCATCCTAAGAGGGTATCAAAGTTGGTTTTGCACGGCTGTCCTCTGTTAACTAGTCAGGAGCAGAAAGACCGCTTGTCCCGGCCACACTTTGATCAGACACCAAGAACTACTGGTAATCACTTTAAGATGCTTTGGGACACAATCTATGGAGCCACCAAGGGAGAGGCTAGTCTCCAAGCCACACATTTGGGGGTCCTGCTGACATTCTTGGCTGGTGAGAAAGAATGGTTTGGTCATCATGCGGCGTTTTCATACGATATGGAAAAGGCTATCTCTGAGCTCAAGCCTTCAGCATTAGTAATTTCCAACACAGGTGATACTCTGCACGCTGCGGACAAAAAAGTTATCCTCATAAGACCTGACTTTGGGTATGCCGAGATGCCGGGTGGGACATATCACGTCGTCTTTGACGAAGCAGAAGCCTGGGCAAATATTGTGGCTGACTACGTGCTTGGAAAAGCCCCATGATGCCGCGCAAGGGTTATGTGACGGGCCCAACAGGGCAAATTCATTACCGGACTCTTGGAAATGGTATCCCGCTCATTTTGTCCCATCAATCGCCTAGCTCGTCTAATATGTTCCAAGGTGTGTACTCATTACTGGCGGAAGCCGGTATAATGGCGATCGGCGTTGATACACCCGGTTTCGGGATGTCAGATGTGCCCAATCGGAGGCCATCCGTTGCAGATTATGCTACGATGTTTATTCCTATTATGGAGAAATTCGGGCTAGATAAGGCTAATTTTCTTGGTCACCATACCGGTGCATGCAACGTGTGCGAGTTTTCAGTTCAGTATCCGCAGCGAGTTGCGAAGCTTATACTCAATGGTCCACCTCTTTTTTCCTCAGAAGAACGCGCTCAGCGCATAGACAAGCCAAGAGCTTTACCAATAGAGTCTGACGGTAGTCACCTTAAAACCCTCTGGGACCGGCGCTGCGCTGCAACACCAGGATATTCTGATCTCGATGCTATGCAGAAAGGTGTTATGCAGACACTGTGGGCAGGGGAGACTGCGTGGTATGGTCATAAGGCGGCTTATGAATATGATATGATCCCGTCTTTCCAGAGTATTGTGGTGCCGACGCTAATCCTCACCAATACGGGCGATGACTTATACGATATTTCCAGACAAGCTCATGCTATACGTCCAGATATGGACTACACAGAACTGGATGATGGCACTCACGACATTATCGATGAACAGCCCGAGGATTGGACTGATGTTGTGGTAGCTTACCTTAAGCATTAAGACCAAGTTTGGACTAGACTAGAGCTAGAGCCCACGCGGACACCGACGAAGCATGTCAAACTATGGGCGTTACTCAAAACGGCTAGCAGTGCATTCAATGGAAATAATGGAATCAATTTCCCGAAATATAAATTACGCTCCACGTCAACATATTCAATTAGTCTGGTGGCTGGTCTATGTAATCATCAAGGTTAGAATCGACGATTTGACGGGCTATACTATATGAAAAACCGGCCCTTGCTAGGATAGAGAGCTCCCTTTTTTCTTCTCTTTTCTCGATTATAGATGCGCGGCGGTAGGGTCCAATTTGTCTCCGACGTGCAAATTTGAGAGCGGCGTCAAAAACCATGTTTTTATTCTCAGAGAAAAGATCAATGAGAACTTCTTCAACTATAGTTCTGCTGACGCCTTTGGTGGCCAGTGAACTACGGACACGAATCAGTGAGCTACCGCGAGCTAGCATTGTTATTACTTTTCCCCGAGCATACACATAATCATCTAGCAAGCCGGACTGCAGGAACCGCTTGATGATATCACCCACCCACTTTTCCGCTTCGTTGATATCTAGTGCATGAAACTGGGCCGATGTATGCACCGAGCGCATAAGAACAACACGCAAGTTATGTGCACTAGATGCAAAACGCTGTAGGTGAAAACGTGCAATATTTTCGAGAGATTTACTTGTGCTGCGTCGGGGTGTTCGGCGTGTTCGACCACTCTTTGGCTTGCGAGGCGTCTCAACGCTGGTGGGACTATTTTTAAACACCATCAATCATCTTATACCCTTGCCTTATAGGCCTTTGCAGCCTAAATGATGCACTTAGTAATAAACGAGGAAAAAGTGAATAAGAAACTGCTTCAGAGACCATTTTCCATTCCGCAGCCGCGCGATGTAGGCTCGGTCAATTGGCTTGGTCTTTGGGAATTGTATATGAAAGAAGTGCGGCGCTTTACAAAAATTCCGCTACAGACTGTAGGCGCTCCGGTTATAACTGGCTTACTGTTTCTTCTTATTTTCATGTTTGCGTTTGGCGATCTCCGTGGGTCTGTAGCTGGGGTTCCCTTTATTGAGTTTCTTGCGCCCGGCTTAATCATGATGGCTATGATACAGAATGCATTCATCAACACGTCCTCTTCAATCTTAGTAGCTAAGGTACAGGGCAATATAGTTGATGTTCTAATGCCACCCCTCAGTGCGCTGGAGCTTGCGATTGGTTGGACAGCTGGCGCCGTGACAAGAGGTCTTATGGTTGGTGCAGTCTCTTTGTTGGCTATGTCATTATTTGTCGATATTCACGTCCATAATCCTTGGATTATATTGTTTCATGCTGTGTTCGGATGCATTTTTATGGCGAGCATCGGTATTCTTGGTGCTATTTGGGCAGATAAATTTGATCATATGGCGACTGTTACAAACTTCGTTATCACCCCACTCATTTTCTTGTCGGGGACTTTTTACACCATCGATCGACTACCCGATGGATTCAGGATGATTGCTAACTACAATCCCTTTTTCTACTGCATCGATGGATTCCGCTATGGTTTTATAGGGCAAGATTCTGCGCAGCTAGAAATAGGAATTGTGGTGCAGCTCTTGATCAATTGTGTGGCTCTTTTCACAACATATAAGGTTATTAAGAGTGGCTACAAATTAAAGGCGTAGAAACAAAATACAAACTATCTGCCCCTAGCCGTTGACAAACCCCCACTGCAAAACGGTACAATAAATCTATCCGGCGGCCGATATTGCCGCCCTTACTTTTTTCGAAGCAAGTTCAGGTAAAACCCGCTTTTTTGTGATCCCTTTTATGTGTATGGGACAGGCCATGAGTATTTCCACCGTTATGCCTACTTACGCTAGGACTAATCTCGTTTTTGAACGCGGAGAGGGGTCTTGGTTGACAACCCATGATGGTCGCCAGTTTCTTGACTTTGGCTCAGGCATAGCTGTCACAGCACTTGGTCATGCACATCCTCGTTTGTTGGAGGCTCTGACCATTCAGGCGAAAAAACTTTGGCACTGTTCAAATCTTTACCGGATCCAAGGTCAAGAGCGATTAGCTGACCGGCTGGTGTCAGCGACCTTCGGAGATACTGTGTTTTTCTGTAATTCTGGCGCTGAAGCTGTTGAATGCGCTATTAAGATGGCACGTCGCTTTCATCAGGGCTCTGGTGAATCCGGAAGATCTCAAATTATCACAGCATCTGGTGCATTCCATGGGCGGACATTGGCTACCATATCTGCCGGAGGGAATAAAAACCATTTAGATGGATTTGGTCCCCCTGTTGAAGGTTTTAATCATGTGACATTTGGAGACCTAGCCGAAGCTCGTGCGGCGGTGACAGATCAAACTGCCGCAGTTTTAGTTGAGCCGGTACAAGGTGAGAGTGGTATTCAACCGGCAAATTATGACTATCTGCAGGGGTTACGGGCCATGACTAACGAACTCGGTCTGCTGCTAATTTTTGACGAAGTGCAATGTGGAATGGGCAGAACTGGTAAGCTTTTTGCCCATGAATGGGCCGGCGTTGAACCGGACATTATGTCAGCAGCTAAGGCGCTTGGGGGGGGGTTCCCTATAGGCGCTTGCCTTGCCACTGCTAGGGCTGCAAGAAATATGGTGGCGGGTACTCATGGCTCTACTTTTGGCGGAAATCCGCTAGGATGTGCCGTTGCAAATGTTGTGTTAGACGTAATTTTGGAGGAGGGGTTCTTAAACCGTGTCAATGAGAATGCTGAGAAACTTATGGCAGCTTTAGTAGGTCTTGTTGCTCGTCATCCATCCATACTCGAAACTGTGCGCGGTAAGGGTCTGATGATTGGTCTCAAATGTAAGATACCGAACACTGATCTTATTGAGTGTCTTATGGGGAACGGTATGCTGACTGTAGTTGGGGGTGATAACGTAGTTCGACTTCTTCCAGCTTTGACTATTGGCGATAAAGAAATCAAGGTTGCGTTGGAAATTCTTGAAAAATCTGCAGTGCAGTTAGAGATGTAAAATGAAGCGTACTCCGAAACACTTTCTAGACCTGGATCGGATCGACGCGACTACATTGCGAGAGATACTTGATATTGGCGTGACGTTAAAGCGAGAAAGCAATCCTTTATCCAAATCTACGGTTCTAGCTGGTAAGACGCTGGCCCTGCTCTTCGAAAGGCCATCTACCCGAACGCGCGTAGCCTTTGAAGTGGGAATGAAGCAGCTAGGCGGGGATGTCACCATCCTGTCGCAGCAAGACACGCAACTTGGGCGTGGTGAGACTATTGCGGATACTGCACGGGTATTATCACGTTACGTGGATGCTATTATGATTCGCACCGACGAACACAAAAAACTATTCGAGTTATCGGAATTTTGTTCTGTTCCGGTTATTAACGGCCTCACAGATTTGACCCATCCATGTCAACTTTTAGCGGATATAATGACCTTTGAGGAGCATAGAGGACCGATTGCGGGTAGGGTTGTTGCTTGGCTGGGTGACGGTAATAATGTTAGCAATAGCTGGATTCAGGCAGCAGCACAATTTAGTTTTGAGTTGCGTCTAGCATGCCCACCATCCATGCAACCGCGCCAGCAAGACATCGCTTGGGCCCGGTCGGAGGGTGCATCCATCATAATTGATAGTGAGCCAAGAAACGTAGTCAAGGGTGCCGACTGCGTCGCAACTGACACCTGGGTATCCATGGGAGACGAAACCGGTAATCGACTCGACGTCCTGGCGCCCTATCAGGTCAATAAAGACCTAATGAGCCTAGCGAAACCAGATGCATTGTTTATGCATTGCTTGCCCGCACACCGTGGCGAAGAAGTTGTTAGTGAGGTAATGGACGGTCCTCAGTCTGTTGTTTGGGATGAGGCTGAAAACAGGTTGCACGCACATAAGGGTGTGCTTTTGTGGGCGATGGGCTAAATCCTATTACATAGAGCGAAAATAGAAATAATTACTTTTCGTTCATTCTTCAGAATGGTGCCGTTCGGGGCCGCTTAATCCACCTGCGAAAGGTCATTGATACGGCCCTGAGGGTGTTTATGCTCGCCAGAACCTGGGTATCAGTAGCACGAATACGGTGTAAAGCTCCAATCTTCCTAGAAGCATACCGACACACAATAACCATTTTGCTAAATCAGGAAGTGAGCTGTAGGTTTTTGTAGGGCCAATGACATCACCAAGTCCCGGCCCAACGTTTGATATTGCGCTGGCTGCACCTGTCATAGCTGTAACAAAATCCAGACCGAGGCTT
>Ga0315336_1002068_pt1 | contig 33098 bp, 28 predicted proteins | sample ASW5metaG_FD_204512 | JGI IMG/M metagenome (GOLD analysis project Ga0315336, IMG submission 204512) | Ammonia-oxidizing marine archaeal communities from Monterey Bay, California, United States - ASW #5 | ecosystem: Environmental > Aquatic > Marine > Intertidal zone | place: USA: California...
TTTAAACTTAAAGCTTCCTTGTATGCCTGTACTTCTTCCTTGTGCCGTCCCAATGTTAGATAAGCGAGACCCAGTTCAAAATAAGATTGAAAATCCATTGGGTCCTGTTCGATGATGCCTTGTTGCCGAATTATTTCCTGCTGCGCTGCCTTACGATAGGTTTTAAAATTGGTTGCCTCTCCCCATACTTTTTTATAGCCTGTTGACCAAATCAGGTTCACTAAAAAAATAATGAAAAAAGTCTTCCTAAACCAAGAAGTCCTCTTGTTTTCAGAGGTGACATCAAACAAAATGTGTTTCAGAGAATCAGGAGTCATATACAAATGTAACATTTTTCTTTTTCTATTGAGACAAGATTGTGTATTCATTAATTTTCTGCCTTTTGATCTTTCTTGACTATTTTTAAAGCAAATTTTTTTAAAAAGATAAATCTGTTACAATAAGTGTTAAAAGTCGCGATCTTATGTTTGCTAAAAATCTACTGAAAAACTTTTTAAACCCCAATCAACAAGAACTCATCTTATAAAGGGAAAGGAAGCTGCCCTTGTTGATGAAGGAATTTAATGCCAAAAAATTATACAGTTACAGAAATTGAGCTCACGCCCAACCCGCGCGCCGTTAAATTTATATTGGACCAAATTGTTTTGGATTCTGGTTCAAAAACTATTGAGGCAGGCACTTATCTGGAAACAGATAGTTTTGCGACCAATATCTTCGCTTTAGAAATGGTCGATCTGATTTATTGTCGAGAAAATTTTGTCTCCATTACCCTTCAGTCTCCTGATTTATGGGTGATTTTTAAGGATAAAATTAAAAATATTATAGAAGCAGACTTAAAAAAATACGAGGAGGGAGATGACGAAGTTTCTTCCTCCATTCTCGATGATTTTGATAGGGAAAAATATCCTGAGCTCTCCGATGATGAGAAAGCCATTATTGTTGAAGCCGTTATGGAGAAATCTATCCGTCCCGCGTTGGCTAACGATGGCGGAGGGCTAGAAGTCATTGAGGTAGATGGACCAATTGTTCGAATTCGCTACCAAGGAGCCTGTGGCGGTTGCCCTAGTTCTACAGGTGGCACTCTGCGTGTAATCGAAAATCATCTAAAATCCCAACTCGATCCGGAAATCAAGGTTCACACTTATACTTAATTGATTTTCTTTTTATTGCCCCTGCATGGAGTTTCAACTAGTATGGCACGCGGAATAAATTAATTCCACCCCACCATAATTCCCCTTGAACCTTTCACTTCAATGCCCTAAAACATTAGCATGGAAATCAGAGACACCACCAAATTTGTTTTGGTACATTTTACTGGTGACCCCTCCCTTTCCTATAGTGATATAAAGAAGGCCCATCTCGACATGGGCCAGTCTGAAATTGGTTTTCATTTTATCATTGATTCTCAGGGACAAATTTTAATGGGACGACCTGCATCAAAAGTAGGGGCACATTATCCTGAATTCGATCAGACAAGCCTGGGAATTTGCATTATTGGGTCTCGACACGAAATGGAAGATTCTCAATCCGTTGCTTTAACCCTATTGCTTGAAAATCTGAAAAACGATAATCCGAATATAGAAAAAGTTAAATATATATATAAAGAAAGCTAAATCATAAAGCTTCCATAATACAGCATGAAAAAAATTATAATCATTGGTGGCGGCATCGCTGGGTTGGCAACCGCATATCGCATTCAACGTAAAATATCAGAAGGCGCCAATCTAGAGTGTATTTTACTCGAAGGAAGCGACCAATTTGGCGGTAAAATCTCTACAGAAAAGTCGGACGGGTTCGTTATAGAGCGGGGACCCGACTCATTCATATCTCAGAAGCCTGCAGCAATACAATTATGTAAACAACTTGGATTGGAAGATCGTCTTACAGGAACTAACCCTAATTCACCCAAGACTTTTGTTTATACCGGAGGCAAACTGGTGACCATGCCCGATGGCTTGAGCCTGATGATCCCAACCAAATTTTTGCCCTTCGCGCTGACATCATTATTCAGTCTCCCTGGGAAAATCCGTATGGCCTTGGATCTGCTTATACCAAGAAAGGTGGACGATTCTGATGAAAGCCTGGCCTCGTTCGTGCGCCGCAGAATGGGAGAAGAAGCGCTCAGTAAAATGGCGGAGCCCATGCTCGCTGGAATTTATGCCAGTGATCCAGAAAAGATGAGCATTGGCAGCACCTTTCCCATGTTTGTTGAAACCGAGCGTAAATATAGATCACTCATACTCGGTATGCTGGCTCGAAAAAAAGCAATGTTGATGAATGCTGGTACACGCCCTCGCACTTCCCATTCATTATTTATGACCTTGAAAGACGGGTTGGGCGAAATGGTCGATGCTGTTATAAAAAAATCGCCCAACATCCAATTTAAATCAGGAGTAAAAGTTGCTGCTCTCGAAAAAAAGAAAGATGGTTGGCATGTGAAACTGGGAGATGGATCGGAATGCCAGGCAGATGCCATAATTCTTGCCACTCCTGGAGGCGTCACTGCAAAAATCATAAAACCAATTGCTCCTGATTCGGCAGAGCTATTGGACCGTATCCACTATGTATCCACAGCAACCGTGACACTTGGGTATAAAAAAGAAGGCTTCTCCCACTCTCTGGATGGGTTTGGGTTTGTGGTTCCCAAAGCTGAAGGACGCAGCATTTTAGCCTGCACATGGACTTCTTCAAAATTTCCTCATCGCGCACCTGAGGGGTATGTAATGCTACGCTGTTATTTAGGAGGAGCACTTCAGGAGGAAATTGCCGAAAAAGATACTGAAACACTGGAAACACTGGTAAGAAACGACCTGCAAAAAATAATGGGGATCAATGAAGCTCCTATTTTCTGTAAGGTGTTTCAAAATCATAAATCAAATGTTCAATATCATGTGAACCATTCTGAGAGAATTGACTGCGTAATGGAAGATTTAAAAAAATTTCCAGGGCTTTTTCTCGCAGGCAGCGCCTATCGTGGCATTGGCATTCCAGATTGTATTCAAAATGGAAATCAGGCGGCGGAATCTGCTTGTGATTTTTTAAATGGTAAATCCCATGTGTCGGTTTAGCATCTAACAAATTGACCAGTTACAAACTATAGAAGGAGCAAATTATGAAATGGGTTTCTGCCCTATCAAAACAACCGGATATCGATGCGGCTGTACAGGAAGCCAGCGAAGAAATTATCCGACAATTGGAAAACGACCAGGCCGATTTGACCGTGATATTCGTTGCTCCTCAATATAAAGATTTTTATGACAAGATTCCTGATCTCTTGAATCGGTACCTTAAGCCCGGTACGCTGTTTGGTTGTTCGGGTGGTGGAATTATTGGAAATGGGGAGGAAGCCGAACAACAGGCCGCATTCAGCATTACTTGCGCCAAATTACCCGGAGTAAAAATTCAACCCATCTATTCTGAAACCAAGGAACTACCGGATCAAGATACTTCTCCTTCCGTTTGGCGGGAATGGTTAAATGTTAATATAGAAGATCAGCCTCATTTTATTTTTCTTGCTGACCCTTTTTCTTTTCGTGGCGACGAATTTCTTGCAGGTGTCGACTTCGCTTATCCAAATAGCAAAAAAGTAGGAGGACTCGCCAGTGGTGCACAATCCATGGGAGGAAACGCTCTTTATCTGGGAGATAAAATATATAGCAACGGCCTAATTGGAATTGCTTTAAGCGGCGACATAGAGGTTGACACCATTGTGGCACAGGGTTGTCGTCCCATCGGTGAACCTATGAAAATTACCGATTGTCAGGATACCTTACTCAAATCATTGAATGGCAAACCCACATTAGAAGTTTTGCAGGAACTCAACGAAACCCTTTCAGACTCTGATAAAAAACTTCTGCAAACTTCTCTATTTTTAGGAATCGAAATGGACCCAATGAAAGACGATCCTAAACAAGGAGACTTCCTCATTCGAAACCTCATGGGAGTCGATCGGGAAAGTGGCGCTCTTGCTATCGGTGCAATGCTACGAGCCGGGCAGCTTGTTCAGTTCCATCTTCGTGACAAAAAAATGTCTGCCGAAGACCTGGATGTAATGCTCACGCGCTATCTATCCCAAGGTCACGCTGAAGATGCCAGCGGCGCATTATTATTTTCTTGCCTAGGAAGAGGGAAATACCTTTACGGAGAGGCAAACCACGATACCAACATGTTCCGCAATAAACTGGGAGAAATTCCTTTAGGAGGATTTTTTTGTAATGGGGAAATAGGCCCTGTAGGAAACACAACATTCCTACATGGCTACACTAGTTCATTTGGCATCTTCAGAAAATCAAATCACTCCTAATTGAAAGAAAGGAAAAAAATATGGCCGTCGAAGTAAGTGTCTCAACCACTCCTAACGAAAATGCAATGAAGTACACCCTCAACTGTAATAGCATCGAATCCGGACATAAGACATACGCAAATGCTGAAGCAGCAGAAGACTCTCCCGTCGCAAAAGCCTTATTTGCTATTGATGGAGTGACCCAAGTGTTTTTGATGGCAGACTTCATTTCCGTCACAAAAAAACCTGAAATAAGTTGGGGCAACCTGGAAACATCTATTTTGGATGCCATTAAATCTTCCTATTAGCAGGTGAAAGTAACAATACTGGGTTCAGGGACAGCCGTACCTTCTTTGCAACGTAATTCCTCTGGAGTTCTAATCCAAGAAAAAAAAATCAACACGCTTGTTGATTTCGGTTACGGAAACCTTAAACAACTCCTCAATCTGGGAATCACCTACCACGATATCGACCGCATATTTTTCACACATAATCATCCCGACCATATGTGCGATCTCATCCCCTTTTTATTCGGATCGCGCTACCAATTAGATGCACGAAAAAAGGATCTCGAAATTGTAGCTGGTCCCGGGTTTCAGGACTTCTTCGATAAACTTATGGCAGCTTTCAAGCATTGGTTAAAACCCACCGAATATAAATTAAATATTTTAGAAATAGATGAAGGCTTTTACGAATTTGAATCCCTAAAAGTTCAGGTAGGAAAGGTGGAACATATCGCCATGAGTCGAGGTTACCGGTTTACAAATGACAGGGGTAAATCCGTCGCGCTTTCTGGGGATACGGATTATTGCAAAGGCATGATCGAGTTAGGCAGAGGGGTAGATTTGATGGTGCTGGAGTGTGCCTGGCCGGATGAAGAAAAATCCGAAGGTCATTTAGGACCGACCCTCGCGGGCAAGCTGGCCGCTGAAGCTGACTGTAAAAAAATCTGCCTCACTCACTTTTATCCACCCTGCGATTTGGGAAACATTCGAAAAAAGGTTCAGGATATTTATACAGGAGAACTGGTATTGGCGCGAGACCTGATGCAATTTGAACTTTGAGTTATTTTTTTCCTTCACGGCGGTCTTCAATAAAGTCTACAGTAAACATAAAGAGCTTAACCAATCCGACCATAATAAAAATACCAAGAAGCATTTGTAGCAAGGGTGGCAGATCGATAACCAATGCTTCAATTGACTTTAAAAAGTTACCCACAACAGTTTCCAATCAGAAAGATACTGAATAAAATTCTAGTCAGCATACCTAAGCAGAGTAAATTGCGCAATGGTTGCTTAGGCAATAAAAATTTCTGTCTTTTAAGATTCTAGACGGATGTTGAACCAGGGCAGATCTACCGCATTACACTTTGAAGCATGAATTAGGTGCTCCATTATTGAAAATTCGATCATTCTGACAGGCAAAAATCCGCGCAAAAAAGGAGGTTTTGTTTTTTTCCCTCTCACGGGAAAATGGTATAATTACAGATTAGTTTAAAACACAAAAAGGGGTCTTTTCATGTTGTCGAAAGCTTTAGCATATTTTGTCCCTTCCGTCTTCGTTGCTTTATTCTACTTTTCCAACCTTACCTGGGCCGGACCCTTTAAAGATAATAAAAACGGTACTATTACCGACGATGGCACAGAATTAGTCTGGCAAAAAGGCGATTCCTTTCACGACCTTAAAAAGGGAGTGAATTGGTACGATGCTTTAGAATATATCACTTTAAAAAATTCCGAAAAATTTGGCGGTCACGACAATTGGCGTTTACCCTCATTGGCCGAATTAAACAATTTATGGTCACCATCAGGAAAAGTTAAAAGCAAAGATGAGGAAACTCTAGGATTAGCATCTGAGTTTCAGGGAGGAGGTAGTTATTACCTCTGGACTGGCGAAGAAAGAGGATTGGACCATGCCTGGTATTTTGGCTTAGGACAAAAAGAAAATTATTTCAATCTAAAAGATTTGGCAGATTTGGAACAAGGTGTAAAAATGGTTCGCTAGAGCAACGCTCTCCAGTAGAGGAGACATTAATGGCGGAAAACCATAAGGGCCTTTATAGCATTGGTTGGTTTGATAGGTATCGACTTTTTCCCGCCGGGCATGGCCCCGTGCATCGCAGGAGTGAATAATGAAACCGAACAAAAATTCTTACGCTTTTATATTTGCTATAATTTTTGGAATTTGCTGGATTGCGCCCACCACTTTTTCAGAAGATAAACATATGGACCACGGGTCCATGGATCATGGCTCGATGGATCATTCAAGTTCCCCAGCGGCTTCAGGTGATGAATATCGCACCAAACCTGACGAAATGGATCATGGCCATATGGACCACGGCAAAAGCGATGGCAGTATTTTTCGAACCCAGGGCGCGCATGACGATATGGGAATGACCAAACCCGAAAATCTGGACAGCAAAGCCTTTTTGGCTCGGGGTCGTAATATCTTTATGCATATGTGCGTGTTCTGCCATGGAGAAGATGGTAATGGTGGCGGAAATGCAACTGAATATCTTTACCCTTGGCCACGGGATTTTCGCAAAGGAATTTTCAAATTCCGCACCACTCTGACGGGAACCCTGCCCCGTGATGAAGATCTGTATCGCACCATTGTAGAAGGGGTACCCGGAACTTCCATGCCAGCCTGGAAAGATGCGTTGACTCCAGAAGACACCTGGGCTCTGATCAATCATATAAAAAACTTTGCGCCTAGATTTAAAAAAGAAGCACAGGGTAAAAAAATCGTACCTAAGACCCATCCTGAATCTTCGGCTGAATTAATTGCCCATGGCAAAAAAGTTTATGGGGAAATGAAATGTAATCGGTGCCATGGAGATTCTTTGAAGGGTGATGGCGAATTAGCTGATTCGCTGATGGATGCCTGGAAGCATGCCGTATTTGTTCACGATATTACAAATCCGCAAGCTCTAAAGGGCGGCCATAAACCAGATGATATTTTCCGAACCATTTCCTCCGGTCTGGATGGAACACCAATGCGGTCCTATATCGATATCCCAGAAGAAGATCGCTGGGCTTTGGTGCATTTCATTCGCTCCAATTTTGTTAAAGAATTTAAACATGCAGAGTTTGAAACGGATGTATATTCTTTTCCTATCGGTGTGGAACTAAACACAGATCCATTCAGTCCTGTCTGGGAGGGAGTGAAAACAACCAATCTGGTATTGAGGCCACTCTCTGCGCGCCGTGACGCAATTGAAATTGTTAATGTCGCCTCAGTGAACAATGGCGAGCAACTTGCTATTCGAATAAAATGGAACGACCCTACTCATGACGCGTTTTCGGAGTTGCATTCAGATATTTTCCGCGATGGCGTTGCGGTTCAGTTCGCATTAGGAGCAGTGACTTTGCATACACATGGTCACAACGAACCCTTCTTTGGAATGGGAAACCGTAACAAACCGGTGAACATTTGGCATTGGAAAGCTGGGCTAGAAGAAGCCCTTGAAGCAGAAGATGACCTCGAATATGCCGGTGGGGGTGTCGATATGGATGCGTTAATCTATGGGGGCATCATGTCTAATCCTGTTTCTAAATTAAATCCGACGGGAGAAAATCCTGTTGAAGAATTGAATGCAGAAGGTTTCGGCACAATCACTCCACAACCTCCAGAAAATCAGAATGTTGAAGGCTCAGGAGAATGGAAAGATGGAACCTGGTCAGTTGTCTTTCTTCGTGATATGCCTAAAACAGGAAAATGGGATGTAGATCTTGCCAAACGAATTGACCCTGCTCTGATGGCGTTTGCGGTCTGGGATGGTGTCAAAGAAGATAGGAACGGACGCAAAGTTATCAGCGTTTGGCAACGGTTTAATATCATTAAACCAAAATAATTAATCCGGACAGTCTTTAAAAAATCTACCTCCTTTTTTAAAGATGGCTGAAAGTAATTTTACATAATACAACGGAGCTTTTGTTGATTCGATATCGTTCTTTAATGATCGGGATTTTCCTCCTGCTCCATTGTCTGACTCCCTCTCTTTTTGCTAAAGAAAAAATAGGTCTAGGAGAGCTAGATAGATTAATAAAAATCCATAAACCCAAAAAACCAGTTGAAGGTTTTGACGCAACAGTCGGGGCCCAAAAAAGCGTTCAACTTCTTGCCAAAGGTGACCCGACTGTTTTTTCAATTCCCGGATTTAAAGCTTTCGGTTGCAGTGGATGCCATCAAGCGAATGATCTGCTAGATCTTTCTGCAAACCGGATGCGGCAAATATTACAGCGATTAAATTCCATTCTGCCAAATCTTCCTCCGGCGCCTTTGAAACAATTTATTATTCAGTCCTGGTCCGGCGAATTGTTGCAACCCTGGCAATTTGCACACACCACCTTTGATTCTGTGCGAATTTCTCCGGGTGCGATTCTGATAGACAGTCGTGTCTATGGCAACGCAACGCACCTCCACGAGACACTTCATTTAACGCAACCATTTCTAGGTGCCGCCAATGAGTTGGAGGCTTATGGACTAAATATCCGCTCGGACCCAAAATTCCTGATACTAAATTTTCCCTATTTTTCTGACACAGTAACTGCTTATTTTTTTCCGAGATTTCCAGAAATTCTGGACCGTTTTTTTGCCAGACCCATTAGAGAAAATTTAAATATCCCCAAAGAAGTGCAATGGTTTTTAATACCTTTTGATGAAGAAAACCTGACAGTACTCTCAAACCAAATTAAAAAAATGGAACCGCTTTTAAAAGAGGTGGAACGGCTTAACCGCAAATTCCCAATTGAAGCGGCCTATCTTGGTGAACAGACGCGGGCTATGTCCTTACTACTCGACATCGCTGCGGCGAAACTATTAGTTCTGCCCGACCTGAAAGAGTTCGAAAGCGAACGTGAAGAAGCATTCTCAATCCTCGAGCAACAATTCAACAAACTTGATAACACCCGTCTGGGATATCGAATCGATCGTAAACGGGAAGCTTTAATGATCCTCACCTATAAAATGAAGATAAAAGACTCGCAAAAACGGCTGGGCCTTTATTTCCATTTTTTAAAGAACAAATATATTGGACCTGATGGAGAGGTTAATTTGAAAGTTGCAAACGTGGAAGATTTAAAAAAGTTTGTCCAAGAAAAACGTGTACAAATCATTCGAATGATGAAATCAAAATACTTCACTGATATTGAACGGCAGGGCGCAAAAACCATGCTCAAATCCCTGCCTTGAGGAAGGGAAAAATATCAGAGAACGGAAAAGAGCTATTACTAGTGGAAGTATGTCGGCTATAGTTTGCTTGCGGGGGTTACGAGTGCTGGGCCTTTGACGTGGTCTTCTAAGGTTTCGGCTTGAACCTTATCTTGAAGTTTCATTAGTGCGTCTATGACCATTTCGGGTCGTGGCGGACAACCCGGAATATAGACATCTACCGGAATCAACGTATCGATTCCCATAACCGTTGCGTAGTTGTCATAAAATCCACCAGAGACGGTACATACCCCATAAGCCACCACCCATTTTGGTTCTGTCATTTGGTTATAAACTTTGACTAGAATTGGAGCCTGTTTGTGACTGATGGTTCCCACTACCATAAGCAGGTCAGCCTGCCTAGGTGAGAAACGGGGAAACGCCGCACCCATTCGATCCAAATCGTATCTGGGACCGGCTACGGACATAAACTCCATTCCACAACATGCCGTAATGAAGGGATAAATAAAAAAGGAATATTTTCGTGCCCAGTTAATGGCTTGCGTCATCTGCGTAACGATGACATTATTGCCCAGACTCATCTCGGTTTCTGTTCTATATAATCCAGCCATTAAACCGCTCCATGAAATAATTGATACTGTATATTAGAATATTTTTCATTAAAAACCAACCCCTAAGGATTGCTTAAATAGAACAGTCCATCATCCATAAAGCTTGTAGATATCTTAGCCTCTTTAATTCTAGTTTACCAATATTGAACAAGTAGTTCTTGAGTGACTTGGGAGAAGGAGTGTATAATCGAGGGCACCCTACAAAATCAATAATTCAGGTCTAGTGGATTCATGTAGACCTTAAGTGCGTGGAGAATAAGTAAAATGGATTATAGCGGCAATAAAACAGCAATGGGACAAGATCGGGCCAGTTCTGAAACTGAAGGTATTGTGAATATGAACTTGAGCAAAGACGGTAAAACTCTTGATCTTACAGCAACTTACCTTAAGGAATACGGAGCAAAAGATATCTCGCGGATGGAAAAATTACGTCCTTTGACTAACCTTGCATTTGGCACAAACCTTTGCGGTCCCAAAGGCGTGAAATGGCTGGCTCAGTCTGAAATACTAGTTAACCTGACATCCCTAAACCTTTTTTATAATAAGATCGGCAATGAAGGGGTCAAATACATTGCTGTTTCAGATAATTTATTGAGTTTGCAGAATCTGGTCATCACGGACAACGAGATAACGGATGAAGGTGCCATAACCCTAGCGAAGTTTTTGCCTCTTTTTACCAATCTTCTGCGACTCGACCTTCGTCTCAACCGAATCAAAGAAGATGGTAAAAATGCTCTAAAAGAAGCACAAAACAATTCCTCAATAAAACATCTCCTATTGGACAAGGTAGAAGGATTTCAGGTCAAATCCTAATCCACTAAGTGGGAAGTAACGAATCTACGAATACTTCAAAGTTTTTTCTAAAATTAATTGGCTTCTCAGAATTGGTTGGGAGGTCATCAATACTAAGAGGGTGAGTTAGCCATTTATGTTTAAGGGAACAGTCTCGTTATCGAAAAGGGACTGGATATTTGCAAAGTCTATTCCTATCAATTCTACACAAATTTTGATTTCAGAACTCTGATAGATAATTTGCCAGAGTCGGTTCCCCATCTCCTGCGCATTTTGTAACAACAGTCCTAGATCCTTGGTTTCATTCTCTCTTAGAATAGAGAAAAGATCTAACTCAAGAGCTTGCCATTTTTTTTCTGTCCGCGCAACACTCTGATAAAGCTCCATTTCGTGACGAACTAAAGGGAATTTACTCTCCAGTGGCCTGGCGTTGGGAGAGTTGGGAAAGAGCATAGAAAACTCGTTTTCAATATCGCGCACCCTTCCGCCTCTAAAAAACGACCACTTATGGTGCATCCTTTCCAATCGATCTGCGAAATCGAAGCAACGATCAATCAGTTCCATGCGCATGTCGCGGATTAATAAAGCATCAGGAAATTCTTTGTGGATTCTTTCATGCAACAATTGCAGGTCTTTATATAGCTCGCGTAATACCGAGTTTAAATTGCCAATGCTGACTGGGTCATCGAGATGCCGGGTATCTTTTAAGGAAATGGTCTCGACAACTAGGTCCCTTTGTGTGGTTTCAATATAATTGATCGGGCCAATCTCCAGAAGTTGATAAAAGGTTTCTGGGGATATGGCCAGGTCGATTCCAAAACTTGCTTTGATAAAATCGCGAATCTTTCTGCATTTAGCAACATCACGAAATGTTTCTACCGCTTGTTCCAAAGATTCGCCACTAGCATCAAAGGGTCCGATCTGGATATCTGCTCCAATCAACTTTTTTAAAATTCGTTTCGGATCGCGCATTTCTGGCTTCAGTAGTGTGGCTGAAACATTATAACCATACTTGGCCCTATTCGACTTTCAGCAACCTGTTAGAGTCAAGAAAAAATCTTTTGCTTGAAAAATTGTGCTATTGCACCATATTGTTTTTTATCAAAACCTGGTAAGTCACCCTCAAATTCGGTTTCGGCAAATATCCGATCGATTTTTTTTAATAGATGTGATTCAAGGTTATTTATTATGTCCTCCTCCAAGCCCTCAACATCTATTTTCAAAATATCAATGGTTCCTTTTTTGTTCAGAATATCTTGCACCACTTCATTTGCGTTTTTAACTTGGACTTCTACTTGGTTTCTCATTTCTCTTTTATTCAAACCTCCATATCGCCCGGTTGGTTCCCATCCAAATGAGCTGGTTCCATTTTCAAGCCCCACTGCTACAGGATCCAGTTCATATCTATTTTCAAAACCGTTCAAATTCCTTTTAAGCTTTTCTATATTTTGAGAAAGAGGTTCGAATAAATAAACTTTTAACTGGGTGTTCCTTGTTAAAAAATAAAGAGCGCTGATTCCAATGTTTGACCCAAAATCGACTGCACAGGAGATATCCTTTTTTGCGGGATAATCCAACTTCCCAAAACATTCAACTACCGTTATCATGTCGTCGGAACAATAAAGAGTCACATTTTGCTTTCCTATTGGTGTTCTGATAAAAATTTCTTTAGGATAGAAACCCAATCGAAAGATGTATTCCAGAAAAATCCCAAAGGGACTATAAAAAAATCGAAAAATATTTATAAAGGCTATGTAGAATTGTTTTTTGAAAAATGCTGAAAAAATCCCAATTTTCGTTCGTCTATACATATCCATCCAATCAAATTGTTGAATTCCCCCACTTCTTATCAGATTGCTTCAATCGAAAGTAAAATATCTTACCCCGCTCGATTAAAAATATTTTTCATCACCAAAAAATCCTGTTCATTAAACGCCCGGGAACAAAATAACAATCAATAGTATTCCCAAGGGTTTGGTTATTGGTTCCTTGGCAGCAGTGACAGGTTTTCTAGCGGGAGGTATGTTTGAAACAAATTTCTACGATTCAGAGGTAGTTATGTTGCTCTATTTTATTATGGGTGTTTCTCTAGCCCAGACAAACGAAAAATCTTTACAATAGAAATAACCATTATGAATAGAGTCTCTGGTATCACTGCTGTGTGTTCAGTGCTTTTCGAAATTGCTCGTACTTATCATTTACAAACCGCGCAAAACTCTCTCGAAAAACTTCAGGCGCAAACCGTTCTGCGTTCATACGGCAAGCCGTAGGGGTAAACTTATCTTTGTTCTTCTCAAAATACTCAACGGCATCCTTTATACTATCAACTGTTTGAGACTGAAAAAATACACCCGTGGGTTCCTCAGGACCAGATAGATCGTTTATTGTCTCCAAAAGTGCACCTTTCCCATACGCAATGACAGGTGTACCACAAGCCTGCGCCTCTAAGGGAACAATACCAAAGTCTTCTTCTGCAGCAAAGACAAAAGCCTGAGCACGTTGCATATAATCTTTCAAAACCTCAAATTTTTGGTACCCAAGAATTTCAATATTCGGCCCTGCTATAGACTTCACTCTATCAAAACCGGGACCATCACCAATCACCACCAGTCGACGCTCTGGCATCCTGCTGAAAGCCTCAACAATTAACTCAATGCGCTTATAAGGCACCAGGCGTGAGGCAGCAAGATAAAACGACTCTTTATTATCCACTTGAGTAAACGCACGAACGTTAACTGGAGGATGGATGACGATTGATTCACGTCTATAAACTTTTGTAATACGTCTGGCAATAAAATAAGAATTTGCAATAAAAGAGTCCACACCATTGGCCGTGCGTGAATCCCAAAGGCGGATCTTATGCAGAACCCACTTGGCCAGCCAACCCTTCATTCCTCTATTAAGACCAGCTTCTTTAAGATACTGGTGTTGTAAATTCCAAGCATATCGTATTGGTGAATGAACGTAGCTGATATGTAACTGGTCTGGCCCCGTTAGTACACCCTTAGCTACCGCATGGCTACTGGAGATCACTAAATCATAACTAGAAAGATCAAACTGCTCAATAGCCAGTGGCATTAAAGGAAGATAGGAACGATATTTTGATCGCGCTTTTGGCAAATACTGAATAAAGGTAGTATTTATTTTTTTTCCTGAAATAAAACCACGTTGCTGGTTATCCAGAAAGTCAACAACGCAAAATAAGTCAGCATCAGGATAAATCGAAAGTATCTGTTCAAGTACTCTCTCGGAACCCGCATAGGTCACTAGCCATTCATGAATAATTGCAATACGTACAGATTTCATCGCACCTCATGAAATAAGACGAAACTCCAATTTTGATAAATCTGCCCCAAATAAGATTCTACTTTCTTAATGGAAATTTTCACTTGTAGTTTTATCCTATTACTTGCTGGAGGTTATTACCCAATTAATCATTTGGCTGAAATTGGTGAAGCTCAAACCTCAGCATCCAGAGAAATCATGAATTCAGCAAGGTCTAGACCTTTTTAGGGAAGGAATTCGGTCAAATAAGATCCATCCTGACCCGTAACCCCTGTAATTAATGCTTTTCTCAAGTTTTTCCCTTCTTTGATTTGTCCTTTTAATCATAGCTTAAAAACCTTAGAACCTCTATATTATTTGCGGATTCTTATTGGTTGCAACCTATCTTCTTTGACAGACCCTTTTGTTTTATAGAACTTTTATATTTAATTAAGAATTAAACTTCTTAAGATTTCTTTAGAAACGAGAGCCATGAATTGAGCATTTTCATCACCAAGACTGAGAAACCAGAGCAAACCATCAAACAACGCTTGGTTAAAAACTCTTTACTCCTATTTTCCGCTGAAGCTATCTCGAAGCTTACCGCTTTGTTGATTCAGATTATTGCTGCGCGACATCTGGGAAGTAAGGGGTATGGAATGTTCTCCTATGCTTTTGTCGGGACGGGCATCCTCCTTAATTTTGTAGATCATGGTTTTCGAGTTTACACAACCCGTGAGATTTCAAATGACCTTACACAAGCCAAAAGTATATTAAAAAATATAATTTTCCTGAAGAAAATTATAACTACTATTTCAATAGTTATCATTTCCACCGCATATACAATTATTCCTTTAGATTCGAAAGATCTACAGGTCATTTTTTTGATTTCTATTGCAATGATCGTTGATGGTTATTCAGAAATAAATCTGGGCGTTTTTCGTGCGTTTGAAAAAATGAAGGAAGTATCGATACTTATGATTTCACAGAGGGTTTTGTTTTTTATCACTGGTGGGTTGGGGATATTATTTTTGGACTTTGGAATTGTTCAGTTTTCCTCTGCATTTTTATTAACCACAACTCTGTTTTTTCTTATTAGTAGAAAGATGGTAAGTAGTTTGCTAGATAAAGAAATTTTTGAGCAAAAGAGCTTAAATTGGAGAAGTGTTTTAGAGAACTCCACGCCAATCTGTCTAGTAATTTTTTTCTCGTATATATATTTTCGCCTTGATGTGGTTTTTCTTTTTTTTCTACATGGCAAAGCCGAAGCAGGTTTCTACACAGCCTCTTTTAAAATTATCGAATCGTTAGCTGTGCTGATAGCTGGGATCCGTGCCTCTTTGTTTCCCCTTATTTCTAGGGATACTTTTCACGACTCTCGTCAATTAAGTAGGATATCCAGAGAATTGTACCGTGTTTTACTTTTAATATGCGTTCCTATTTCTATAGGTATTATTTTTATAAGCGAATACCTTGTAGAGGTTTTATATGGGCCAGATTATGGACCTACTTCTTCCATCATCAAAATCATGGGAGCTTCATTTTTTTTGATAGCACTAAATGAATTTTCAATTTTCTTACTATTGGCGGTCAGAAAAACTCAAATAGCTATAAAAATAACTTTGTTAGCGGCTATTTTCAATTTTACTTTAAATTGGGTTTTGATTCCAGGTTGGGGAACCTTTGGGGCCGCAATATCTTTCGCTTTTACTCAAGTATTTATATTTTTTCTTACTCACATGAAGCTAAAGAAAAATTTAGGCATCGTTTTCCCGCGTATCTGCTTTTTCCGCTGAGTTTACTATCCTTTATAAAAAATCGATGCAATCAAGCCTACTTGGAATTTAGGAAAGAAACTGTTAATATCCCTCGTCTAACAGGTTTTCTGGTAACCCTCATTTTACGCCAGGACCGTTTCAAGAACAGCCAAAAGCCGGGGTGGTGGAATTAGTAGACACAAGGGACTTAAAATCCATATATATCGACTATTTTTGTAAGTTTAAATTGACCAAGTCCATTACCAGTAAGCATTTCCTCGATTATCCCGATCTGAAAAATAACTTATAGAATACTTATAGGACCGTATTTGCTTGTAATCTTGTAATTGTGTAATTATGGAAAACGATGAGATACTTAAAAAATATGGCGACACTCCTTTGTATTTCTCGCATTACTATAATTTCTTATTCATATTTAAAAGTACAATTCTCGAGAACGGAGAACAGATAACTTTGCAATTGGGAGGGAATATGGAAAAGGTTTCTGCTCTCGTGATCGATGCTAAAGAACCTATGACTCTAAATGAAAACGGAGAGGACGAAATTGCCTTCATCAAAGATGAAGATAAAAAAGTTATCTGGAAAAGTAACCAATAATGGTAGAGTTATAGAAAAACTTATAGAACCGTAATTGTTTTGATTTTAAAATGAGTGTAAGTGCTTGTAAATAAAGTTTGCCGGGGTGGTGGAATTGGTAGACACAAGGGACTTAAAATCCCTCGAGGGAAACCTCGTGCCGGTTCGAGTCCGGCCCTCGGCATACCACTAATACATTGTAAAATCCATTAAACGAGGCTCTTCTTAACGCCTACCCTAAAACCCAAGCCAATCTGATCGGTATTAACCTATTCCTCACCACGAGAGTAGGTGATTAATAGTCCATGAGTGTACTGCCATTCAATGGTTCGAGAAAAATCCAGTCGACCAAATTGTTCTTCAAGAGTCGCTACGCATTGAGTTAGCAATTCTCTGAGTAACTCCTGATCCGATTTGGTCCACGCCATCGGGGTATCTAATAAAGCCTGCTCGAAAGATGAAAGTTTGTCTTCATCAACAATTTTTTCTTCATCCTGAAAAATACCAGCTATGAAAACAACCTTCAGAAAACTTTTTGCCGCTGAAACAGGAAGGGGTTCGCAAGACAAGGTTTTGAACAAGGTGTGTCGAGCAAATGCTGTCATGAACAATGTCAAAAGTTCCAACTTCCCATTTTTTGGGATATCGAATCCCCCCCATTTATGTTCCAATGTCTTTGTATTCAAACCTAGGCTTTGTTTTGCAAAACGGATATTAAAAGCCCAACGATCAAGAAGTTTATTGATTGCTCGAATATCGTCCAATGATTCAGGATCTCGCCAAAGAATTGCCGTATCACCCTCCCCCTTCTCTACTATTTGAGGAAAGGATAAAACAAGAGCGCCTAATTTTTCTTTTTCATCTTCCGAAATAAATTCTTCCATAAAAGAACCATTTTCTTTTAGGAACAAACTTGCTTTTGACCGAATCTGTTTTAGCTGTTCAAATCCCACTTGAAATAACGATTGCATCCAAAGTTGATGTAAAAGCGAATGACCTTTTTCCAGATCTCCCGATGCCCCGAGTTCTAAGCCGATATTGACATAACCCACTGCTTTTCTCATTGCCTTTTGGCGAATTTTCAAATCGGAAAGATCGCATTTATCTGCCACCATAATTTTGTTTGCCAAACAGACCAATTCCCAACGGATGGCATTCAATCTCTCTTCAGAATCCAGACTCTTAACACATTGCCCAAAAAAATGGGAAAGAAGAACTTGGGTCAACGGGTATTGCGGAGAAAAACTATATTTGTCGCCTGAAAAATTTTCTGATGAAGGCACCTCTTGCTTCAGGTCATCTGGGTTCAAACTGCTATAAACTCCCATTGCCTCTTCAAACTCTGGGATACCTCTTTCCGAAGTTCGGGTTAGCCTCCATTGGTAAGCTTTTTCCAAAGTTATTGTCGTAGGAAACCAGATAACTGCTTCCAGAAGTTCGCGAAGAAAAGCAATATCTTTATCCGCCAATAATAACAATAATTTTCGAATAACTTTTGATTCTTTAACTTTAAAAAACACATCATAAACCCCATCCGGGGAATAATGTTCCAAGCCTTCCACCCCTTCATAAGAATTTGTCATCTCATCTTGCTTAAAAACTTTTATTAGAGATTGTAACAGCACTACTTTTTGGTCAAAATCTTCGTTTAAAAACCACCCTAAGGTTTCCGGTTCATTGCATTGATCCAAAAGTTCTAACCACTCCATTGCTCGCTGAGGTTGAAACTTATCGCTCTGCCACCATTCCAGGTCAAAAAAATACTGCAACTGCTCGGGGGATGCCATGGATAGGATAAGTAGAGAATCTTCACTCCCCAATTCCTTGATTAAATGATAAATTTCCTCTGCAGGGATAGATTGAGTAACCTCGACCGCGTCTTCACAAAGAACCAGCAATTCTCTTTGAAACACAGCGGGTAGGCTAAGCACATGCTTCGCTTTTTCCTCAAGGGATAATGTGGATAGAATTTCCTCTACCTTGCGAGGCTGCAATTTAATCCATTCGATGGGAAAATGCTGTATTGCGCTCAAATCTTTCGCTCTAGGAATATTTTTTTCAGTCATCCAAAACCATTTTTTAAATTTTTAAAGTTCAGCGAAACTCGTTTAGTATAAAACCTTAGAACACAGTTTATCAATATTGTTAAACATGGTTTTTTCAAATCTCAACAGGTCTGACTACTGCAACATAATGAAGGTTAAAATTCTTCCGGTTTGACCTTCTCGACGGTAAGAGAAATACTTCATTGGCGAACAAAAAGTGCATTCTTCACTCAAAAATATGTTTTCTGGAAGCAACCCCGCATCAAGCATTTCCTGAGTATTAACTGCATATAAGTTCAACAAAAATTTTCCATCCCCTATGGATTTCACAAAAGGCGGATTCAACGGGATTTTATTTTTAAATGGGCCTAAACAGTTCTCAGGAATTTCATAGCAGCAACCCCTTATACCAAGACCCAGGCCCGCAACCAAATCTTCTGGGCGACAGCCGTACTCACGCTTCATAGCCATTATTGTTTTATTTACAATACTTTGGCAGGTTCCTTTTCGTCCTGCATGGATCGCCGCCGCCACTTGAAGCCGCGGATCACAAATAAGAATCGGAATACAATCCGCTGTAAAAATTCCAATCGGTATTTCAGGAAGGTGGGTTATTATCGCATCCGCTTTAACTTTTGCAATCTGTTCATGAGTTTGAGATACATCCTTCAGTACAAAAATTTGATTACTGTGAACTTGATTTAATAAATAGGGAACTTTTTTTTCAACCTGAACCATTCTCATAAATTGGATCATGTGAATGTTGTATTTTTGCAAATCATCCTTTTTTGTAAAATCATACTGCTCTATTTTTCCTAAATTATTTTTAAAATACCTAGGGCTGCTAGCATGAATAAATTCGGAAAAGCTATCAAAACGATTAATTTTGATCAAGTTGACGGAAAGTTTCATAAAAATTCAAAAAATATTTTTAATTAATAAAATACGCTCCTGATCGAATCGGAACATGCGTGTTTCTAAGTTAAATTGATCATACAGGTTTTCAGCCCCAAAATACGGGGGTTTTTACACTTAAGGATTTAATAGTGACCAAAATCAAACAAAATAAAATTTTCATTTCTTAAAAGCAACTCCAGAAAAATTAAAAATTCTGAATATTCGCTTGACAACAAACGCTTATATCATAAAATAATATATGGTATTTGGGCGCTGAAACGGATACCAAAAGATGCATGAAAGGAGATCTTGATGGCAACCAAGAGAAAAGCTGCAAAAAGAAAAGCTCCAAAAAGAAAAGCTGCAAAGAAAAAAGCTACAAAGAAAAAAGCTACTAAGAAAAAAGCTACAAAGAGAAAAGCTGCAAAAAGAAAAGCTCCAAAAAGAAAAGCTGCAAAGAAAAAAGCTACAAAGAAAAAAGCAAAGAAAAAAGCTACAAAAAGAAAAGCTCCAAAAAGAAAAGCTACAAAGAAAAAAGCAAAGAAAAAAGCAAAGAAAAAAGCTAGGAGACGGTAAGCAAGATATAGGTTACTTACTGGCTTATGCCGGTTTTAGTAGACTATCTTTAAATGTAATAGTATTAAACTTTTTCGTTTCAGCGCCCAACCAAACACCACCTTGCTACCGGAAATCAGGCAAACCACTCTTTCCAAATGGTTTGCCTTTATTTTTTATCTCCAACCCAGCCTATTACAGACTTTAAATATCCTAACTCATTGAATTTTATAGGGTGGTCTATTGCGTGCCCCGTTCTGGATATTTCCGTTAGCTTTTTTTGGACAGATGTAACTCCATAGTTCACGGCCCTATAAAAATCTTCTGCAGAAATATGTACCGAACAGGAAGCAGAAAACAGCCTTCCTCCCGGAGCAACTAATTGAACTCCAAGCTCTACTAAACGACTGTACGCTCTCAAGGCTTGCGATCGATGCTTTTTCTTTCGTGCAAATGCAGGTGGATCTAAAATAACAAGATCAAACTGAGAATTTGTCGATTTCAATTCTTGTAACTTTTGAAAAGCATCGCCCTCTATTTGCTGATACTCTAAATTACTGGATTCCTCAAAATTTAATTTCTTGTTCTGTAATGAAGATTTTAAAGCTAATCCATTACTGTCTATTTCCACAATTTTTCTACAACCACCAGAGATGGCATAAATTGAAAAACCTCCGGTATAGCTGAAAACATTCAGCACCGATAATCCTTTTGATATTTTTCTTATTTGCTGTCTATTATCTCTTTGATCAAGAAAAAATCCTGTTTTTTGCCCATTTATAACATCCACCTGAAAATTTAAATTATTCTCACGGAATCGAACTGGAGTAATGGGATCGGGACCAAACAACACTTGTCCGTCAAAGTAATAAGTAGAGGACTTTTCTAGATTTCTCGCTAAGCGCAATACTACTTGATCTACATTTTTCTCAGACTTAATTACTTCCAGCATCAGATCTAAATAATCAAACCAACTTTTTGTGTAAACTTTTATTACCCATGTTTTGTCATACCTATCCAAAATGAGTCCTGGAAAACCATCGTTTTCACCATTTAGAACTCGATATCCAGTTGTCCCTTGTTCATTCAAACCTTTTCTAAGTAAAAGAGCTTTTTGGAACCTTTGTAGAAAAAAATCCAAATTAATTTCTTTGGGTTCGAACAAATTCAATACTCGAAAACAAAGGTCTGAATCAGGGTCCCATAGCCCAATTGCCAGAAAACGGTTTTTGTGATCATAACAGACAGCAAGACTGCTGGAACCTTCAGTAACAACGTTCTCTAATTGATATTTGAATACCCAGGGATAACCCTTTCTAATCTTAGCTTCCAAGGTTTTCGAAATCTTAATTTTTACCATTTCAATTTATAGGAAAGATGTTTTCCAGTGATTGCCAGGTGAGCAAACTACGTTTAATTAAGGTATTACTTTGGACCCAACGGACCAACATCAATGGGGTCAAGGGCGGGTTTTTACTTCGTTGTCGCCTCTTCTTTGAGGGGGGGGCAAGGCGTCCCTGATCTTTCTATGAAATTGCCGTTCCTAATCTAATTTTTTTCTCCCTTCCGGTCAACTTTGTTTTAAAAGCGAGTTGTAGCCTTTCACAGTTTGTTGAAACTGCTCGAAACGATCGACCGTTATTTTTCGGGCATAATGTTTATGATGTTTAGATTTGAAGGGATTATATATCCGATCTCGGTTTTTTCTATGCTGAATTTCATAATGCAAATGAGGGGCAAAGGTCCGTCCCGTATTTCCTGACTCAGCAATTTTTTGACCTCCCTTTATAGTTTGCCCCGGTTTAACAAGTACTTTACTGAGGTGCAAATACAATGTCTTAATGCCTTTCTGGGGATGATCAATTTCCACACAATAGCCATTGGCGCGAACGTTCCAATTTGCTCGGGTTACCTTACCCTTGAAACCTGAATATACTGGTGTTCCAACAGGAGCTTTAAAATCCGTCCCAGAATGCCCTCCCAACTTTTTACGAAAATCTCCTGGCAAAGAAGTGATTTCGGTATAGGTTCGCATGGGGCTTTGTGATTCTTCAATTCGCCTAGCAATTTCGTTTCCATCGAGATCGAAATACCCTGGTTGACCCAGGCCATCGAAAAAATTTGCCACAAAGGTTTTTCCAAACCGTTGACTTTTATAAGAAAGATTTAAAATTTTGAATTGCTCCGGTCCGTCTTGCGCCTGATAAATTACCTTCATAGCATCGCCATTTCTAATATTTCTATTTATGTCAAAAAACCATGACATTAGTCGTCCAAGATGTGCGGATAATGCAGCACAACCTTCTTTGCGGGAAATAATTTTACAAACCGTAAAATTTAAGGAGTTACGAACTTTGAACTCCAAAGACTGAACTACTTTATCACCAATTTTTTTATCATCCGATATTGAGAATGATACCTTCTGAATTTTTGTAGTCGGGGGTACGATTTTATCGAGAAGAATATTTTTTTCACGATTAAGATTTTCAACTTTTGACTCAACTAAATTAAAGGATACTTCTTGTGGAATGGCTTTCGCAGTTTCTAAGGATACTTCTTGTGGAATGGCTTTCGCAGTTTCTACTGAATTTTTCCCATAGAAAAATAAAAAATAAAAATTCAGACTCACCGAAACAGCAAATAATAAAAGAAACCCAAAATGTGGCGAAAATTTCGATTTGATTTTTATTTGCTGATCTTGGAGCGAGCTTGGAAAGTCCATTTTATTTCCTTCTTTAAAGTGATAAAGTGGGTGCTCAACCATTCGAAACACCTAAACGCACCTATTATATAAAATAATGCGAAATAAAACAACAGGTTATAAGGCTTTAACAGCTGTTTATCAACCGGATGCAGTCTTTGTAGAACACAATTCCAAAGACTATTCATTGACCCGAGAAATATTATCTAGGCTTAGCCATGTACCGGTTTATGAAATTAAGGATAGAGCGCAACTGGAAAAAGAGTTTAAAGTTTCTCGATCCGATGTTTTTGGAGAGGGAAAAAAGAATCTAGTCCTATCTCGCTTCAATGGATCTTTTTTAAAGAAATGTCCCGGCGCAAGTCCGGGTATGGTGTGTTGCAATTATTATGTCGTCAACTTATCAAAAAACTGTATCTACGATTGCTCCTATTGTTTTCTACAGGATTTTTTAAATAACAATCCTTTGCAGGTGGCTTATGTAAATGTGGAAGATCTTTTTCTAGAACTCGAGAAGGTTTTTACGCAATTCCCTGACCGTGCCTTTCGTGTAGGAACTGGAGAGATCACTGACAGCCTCGCGCTTGATACACTGATACCCTATTCACAACTACTAATTCCATTTTTCAATAGACAGAAAAATGCATTATTGGAATTAAAAACCAAATCGGATCGCATTGAAAATTTACTAGACCAACCGGATCCGACTAATGTCATCGTCTCTTGGTCGATCAATCCACAACAGGTCATCGATCTCGAAGAAAAGGGAACACCAAATTTGGAAAATCGCCTATATGCAGCTAGCCTCTGTGTAAAGAAAGGTTACCGGGTCGGCTTTCACTTGGATCCAATAATACTCACACCTGGTTGGGAAAAATTATATAGGGAATTGATAGAAATGCTGTTTGATTTTATTCCTGCCTCGCAAATGGAATGGGTAAGTCTGGGAAGTTTTCGTTATCAATCATCGCTAAAACCCATTATCAAGTCACGTCACCCCGAGACCCTATTATTTACCGGAGAGCATTTACCGGGCAAAGATGGAAAGTTTCGTTACTTGCGCCCGTTAAGAAATAATGCATACGAAACCGTTCGAGGGTTTTTACAGGAAAAGTCAAAGGAACTGAACATTTATCTTTGTATGGAGACGAAAGAAATTTGGGAAGGCGTTACTGGCAAAAGTCCACGTAACGATGAGAAACTGGATACATTTTTTGATCTTTGAAGGGAAATCTATAAACGCATTGGCATTACAATGCTTTTATATTGGTCATCGCTAACTGAAGTAAACAGGCAGGAATGATTTTGATCTTTCAGGTTGAGGGTCACCATTTCAACGTCCATGACATTCAATATGTCTAGAACGTATTTAGCATTCAAACCAATCGATACCTCATCGCCATCGTATTCAATCGCCACTTCTTCTACTGCAGCACCTAGGTCAGTATTATCTGAAATCAAAGTGAGGGTTCCTTTTTGTATCTCAAATCGAACCATTTTTGATTTTTCATCTGCTAAAAGCGCGACTCTTTTTAAAGCACGGGTCAAATCTTCGCGATTCGCTTGAGCCTTTAACGGGTTGTCAGTGGGGATAACCTGGCGATAGTTGGGGAACTTCCCATCAATTTTTCTGGAAACAATAACCTGTTTGCCATGGATAAAAGCTAGATGATTTTCATGAGAAGAGAACCCAAATTTGTTATCACCATCTTCCATTAGCTTCAAAAGCTCAGATAAAGCTTTTTTGGGAAGCAAAAAATTTAATTTTTCCTTATCATGCCTGCGCGAATTGACCGGACGACTGATCAAAGCTAATCTATGCCCGTCTGTACCTACAAGGGTTGCGTTACTTCCTTCAGTTTCCAATAACAAACCATTCAATGTCTGTCTTGATTCGTCTGGTGATACGGAGAAAAAAGTTTTGCGAATCATTTCCTTTAGAATATTACCATCAAATTCTATAACAACCTTGTCACTGTATTCAGGCATTGGAGGGTAATCCTGAGGCGGTAAGCCAGGGAGACGGAACTTGGATTTCCCACATTTTAATGTGATCCAATTATTTTCTTCTTTTTTAATGTGGATTTCTTCATTCGGTAACTCCCGAACAATATCAAACAATTTCCGAGCATTTAGGGCCACCGCACCTTCAACTGTGACGTTGGCAGGGTAGCTTCCCAAAGTTCCTATTTCTAAATCCGTAGCGCGGACAAAAATACTACCTTTTTCAACTGATGAAAGGTGCAGGTGGGAGAGAATAGGCATCGCTCCTTTTGGTTCGACTATTCCCTGAACTTTTTGGACGGCCTTCAGGAACACATCTCGGCTGACTCTAACTTCCATGTAACTCCTTATTTACAACATAAGTCTTGAGGATTTTTAACACAATTGCAAAAACCTGTCAAAACAAATGATGAATTTTAACCCCATACTTTATCAGCACTTACAAAATCTCAGGAATAAAGTTTCCCGAAAGCCGTAGAACAAATACTCGAATAACGATAAAGAATTGAAAAGCAATAAATTATTGATAAAAACGTTTTAAGAGGCCTATGCAGAACGATAAAGGACCTTATATTAAAAAGTGTGTTTAAACTCAATTTTCTTTATTTAGGTAACCTCAGAAACATCGCATAAAAGTTTAGTAACGATATTGGAACGAAAAGGAAGGCTAGATCATCAATGTTGAAGGTACAACATCAATTATAAATCACCGTCTCCTCTTATCGGCAGACTCATTTCTTTATAATTTTTGTCCAGGTATCTCGGAGAGTTACGACCCTGTTAAATACTTGTGAACCGTAAGAATATTTTTGACTGTCCACACAAAAATAACCCAGCCTCAAAAATTGATACCTGCCTTTTGCATTTTTCAATGACGGTTCTAAAAGTGCCTCTTCAATTATTTCCAGAGAGTCCGGGTTCAAGCTTGCTTTTAGATCAGGACATTCTTTTTCATCTGCCGGGTTTGCATGCTTAAAGAGGTGGCTATACAACCTCACCTCCGCTTTATGTGCATGATCTGCCGAGACCCAGTGCAGGGTACCTTTTACTTTACGTCCATCTTGAGTCGAACCACTACGTGTTTCTGGGTCGTAAGTACAACGTAATTCAACGATCTCTCCCAACTCATTTTTGATCACCTCTTCACATTTTATTACATAAGCGTGTTTGAGGCGAACTTCACGACCAGGACTAAGCCGAAAAAATTTTTTAGGAGGATCCTCCATAAAATCCTCTTGCTCAATATAAACAATCCTGGAAAAAGGCATCTTGCGGGTTCCAGCATCTGGGTCTTCAGGATTGTTCACAGCATTCATCTCTTCAACTTGACCTTCTGGATAATTCATCAAAACAACTTTTAATGGACGCAAAACAGCCATTACCCGGGTAGCAGTTTGGTTCAGGTTTTCCCGGACGCAATGTTCCAGCAAAGCAAAATCAACAGCGCTATTACTTTTTGAAACTCCAATGCGCTCACAAAATTCTCGGATTGCTTCGGGAGGATAGCCTCTTCTACGCATTCCCGAAAGGGTAGGCATACGCGGATCGTCCCAACCACCAACATGGTCTTCTTCAACGAGTTGTAAGAGTTTCCTTTTGCTTAGGATTGTGTAGTTGAGACTCAAGCGGGCAAATTCGATTTGCTGTGGATGGTAAATCTCCAGTTCATCCAGAAACCAGTTGTATAAAGGCCGATGGTCTTCAAATTCTAGAGTGCAGAGGGAGTGAGTTATCTTTTCAATTGAATCCGATTGCCCGTGAGTAAAATCATACATCGGATAAATGCACCACTTGTTTCCTGTCCGGTGATGTGTTGCTTTCAAAATTCGATAAAGTACGGGATCGCGCATATTCAAATTGCCTAAACTCATATCAATTTTGGCACGTAGAACTTTTTCCCCTTCTGCAAACTCCCCGGCCTTCATTTTTTGGAATAATGCTAAGTTCTCTTCAACGGTTCGATCTCGATAAGGACTATTTTCCCCTGGCTCTGAAAGCGTTCCACGGTATTTCCGTATTTGTTCTGGGGTCAAGTCATCAACATAAGCCTTGCCCTTGTTGATCAGCTGTATTGCAAATTCAAATAGCTGATTGAAATAATCAGACGCGTAAAAAATCTGATTACCCCAGTCGAACCCAAGCCATTTAATATCTTCCTGAATGGCTTTGACATATTTTATGTCTTCTTTGTTTGGGTTGGTGTCATCAAACCTCAAATTACATATTCCTGAAAATTTATTCGCCAGTCCAAAATTAAGACAAATAGATTTCGCGTGCCCAATATGCAGATGCCCATTAGGCTCTGGAGGAAAACGCGTATGAACGGTAAACTTCGCGGATTTTAATTCTTGATCAATTTTATTCTGAATAAAATTGGAAGGGGTTTCGACTTCTGACAAGTTTTCTCTCCTCTTTCTTGCTCTTTGGCGAGAAACAAACAAAGCTATTATAACCAGAATATAACTGGAAAACCTGTTAAAAAGGTTTTTCAATAGCACGGATTCTACCAATAGGTGTTCTTGCAGACAAGGAGCAAAAATTGGTTTCCCCTTCTAGCCTATTTTAAGGTAAAAATATAAACGTTATAAGTCATTTCGTTTTCCCAAAATAAATACAATGTCTGGTAATCGAAGGTTTACGATCCTTATTATTTTTCTTGTTTGCGTTGCCTGCAGTTTCTGGCTGGTCTCCCGTTATCCTGCTTTGGATACTAAGGCTGCTCTTTCTGGAACTGAAGCTTTTGAAGATCCTCTCACCAACGAAGCCCACTTCCATGCATCCCGAAATGCTGACTTTCTTACACGCGTAACGACCACCACCTTGAACTGGTACCAAACCAATTGGCGCGGCATGGCATTTGGACTGGTTATTGCCGCAGGTTTTTTCACCCTACTGAAATACACCCCAAGACAACCCTCCGATAAACGCTTTCGAAACAGCTTTATGGGAATGTTTGTGGGCACACCACTTGGTGTTTGCGTCAACTGCGTAGCACCAATAGCCAAAGGAATGTATGAAGCCGGCAGCAAAATGGAAATGGCATTGGCAGTCATGTTCAGCTCGCCCACATTAAACATCATCGTATTGACCATGCTTTTTTCCATTTTCCCTTTTTATATGGCTTTGTTAAAACTGCTAGCAACCTTTGTGCTGATTCTTCTTATTGTTCCTCTGATATCTGACAAAAAATTGCTCCCTCAAGAAAATTCTGTTTGCGAGGTCGACACGTCTTGCGATATTTCCAACGAGTCCTGGTCAGAAGCCTTAAAAGGCGTTATTTTTGATTACCTAAAAGGACTGCAATACATTTTTATTAGAACCACTCCCCTCATGCTCTTAGCCGGGGTCTTAGGTGCCGTAGCAAGCCATGCATGGAGTTTCGACAAGTTAATTGGTGTGCCCATCAATTTAGCTAACTTGAGTTTGATCTCTTTCATGGGAACGTTCATGCCATTACCAATAGCTTTCGATTTAATGTTGGCGCAAACATTGATGATGTCGGGGTTGGCACCAGCTTTCGTCAGCACAATGTTGTTCACTCTGGGGACTTTCAGCATCTACTCCGCGATGATTATAGCACGCACGTTTTCGGTTTTTCTGGCCATAAAACTTTTTGTTATTGTCTTCGTAATTGGTGTGGGCCTGGGTTATATATCCAATGGATTCATTGAGTATCGTCATATTCAATGGTTGCAACAATACAGCCAAGTCGTTGGCAAAACTTCCATTAAAAAAGCATCGTCTCCTACAAACAACTTTTCGCTGACTCCGATGAACCGGTATGCGCCTCCTATTATTTTTAAACAGGAAAACATCACGGTTCAAGCGTTACAACATCAACAACGCAACTCACAAGAAGGCAAACCCTTTACCCTTCAAAAGGGTACCGACATAGGAATCACCTATTCTAATGCCCTGACCCCAAAGATTTTTCTGGATCCCTTATTTTTCGGGCGGGGTATTGCTTCGGGGGATTTTAACCAAGATGGATGGACAGACTTTGCCATTGCCACAGATAATGGATTCGAGCTCTACCAGAATTTGTATGGAAAAAAATTTAAAAAAGCTTTTAGCAATATCACCCAACTGAAGGATAAGCAGGCGATTAATATTGCACTTGTTGATTTGAATAATGATGGATGGTTAGATATCTTCCTAACGACTTTCAACGAAGGCAATTTCGTTGTTTTAAATCCTATCCCAGTGGAAGGGGAAATTACTGTAAAAAAAGTTCCCAATGGGGATGCTCTTCTCACCAGCGCCGTGGCCTTTGCAGATATAGATCAGGATAGCTATCTCGACATCCTTAACGGAAATTACTACTTGGGGATCCTGACTCGTAAACCTATAAAACAAGCAACTGATCAATTGGTCTTGAATCGCAATTTGGATTTTAAGATTCAGAATATGGAAGGAATCCCAGGACAGACCCATTCCACCCTATTTTCAGATTTCAACCTGGATAATTTACCTGACCTAGTTATCGGGAACGATTATCGTGTCTCTGACACTTACTTTCATGGCAAAAACAGAGGTGAATTTAAAAAAATACGCCATCAAGACAAAGTTGTTCCACTCACAACCCAGAACACCATGAGCATAGACACAGGTGATTTTAATAACGATTTAGTTCCTGATATCTATTTGGCTAATATTGGAATGTCACGTGGACTGGATATCGTCTCAAATATTTTCGGCGATACAATGAAAAATGTGGGACTCGATTTTTGTGAATCTGGGAAAAGTGTCCTCGACAAAAATTCCTGCTACCGACTTGTAAAACTGGCAACCCTGTTGAATCCGGAAAAGCAGGATATCTCAGAAAAATGCTCGCTTTTGGGAGATCCAGAACAAATTCAGGAATGTATGGTTATGCGTATGGTATTGGTAGCAACAACTCGAAAAAACAAATCGCTCTGCGAAAAAATTTCTGCTCCTTTTATACTCAACAATTTGGTTTGCAATAAATACTTTGAAGCACAACATCTCAAAATTTCGACTGATGAAGAAATTCCCATGCAAACTCAGTTCAACTTGCTTTTATCGGGTCAAATCGATCACACCTTTAAAGATGTTTCCAAACAAGCTGAAATCTCAACAGCAGAGTGGAGTTGGAACGCTCGCTTTGCAGACCTAGACAACGACCAATGGCAAGATCTTTATGTGGTCAATGGTGTGCCCATCACTCAAGAATTTGCGGCCAATAATTTCTTTCATAATCAGAAGGGGCAAACGTTTAAATCATCCGAACAGAAATTTGGGCTAGATGATTACGACCACAGTTCCTCCTACACCTATTTGGATATCGATCGTGATGGCGACCTCGATATCATCGCGAACACTTTATATGGTCCGTTCAAAGTGTATACTAACCATGAGTCTCAAAATAATAGTGTGACTTTTAAACTCCAAGATAAAAAGGGAAACCGATTTTGTCTGGGATGTAAAATAATAATCCGCTATGGACTAAATGGAGAAAAGCATCAGTTTCGTGAAATAAAAACCGGGGGCGGATTTCATTCTTACGATGCGCCCTTGGCACATTTTGGTTTAGGAAAAACAGATACTATTAAGAGCATTGAAATAACCTGGTCAACGGGAGAAGCGACTCAAATTGAGAGGAACCTCCCTGCCAATCATGAATACATTGTTAAAAGAAAAAATAACCAATGAAGAAGTTAATCGGCACATTATTTATTCTGGGTGTCATAGGGGCAACTTTCTGGCGTATAGCGACCCACGAAGAACCCATGCACGCAGAAGACTATCTTCAACTAGGAATTGAAAGGGGTGCCTCTGGCAAACATGAAGATGCTATCGAGGCATTTAAAAAAGCCCTTAAGGAAAATCCGAACTACATTGATGCATATTTGAGTTTGGGGAACGCATATGGTAATACAGGACGCTATAAGGAATCAATAGCTTCCTATAAAGAAGGAATTCAACTAAATCCTAAGCATCAGGAAGTGCCGCAGATGGAAATGAATATTGCTTGGATCGCTCATAAAACAAATGATAATAAAACGGCTGTCCTTTACGCCAAAAAAGCCATCCAGTCTTTTACTAACCGAAATGATTATGCGGGTGTCGCTATGGCTGGAACTCGACTCCGCATGATCGAAGAAAAATCACGAAATATCATAAAATAATCTAATGTCAATTTGGTTACTAGTCGGATTGGGAGGTTTTGTCGGAGCAATTTTACGTTATTGGCTCAGCGATTTGATTCAAAGTGGCTTTATCACCTTCCCTGCTGGAACTCTTGGAGTCAATTTTCTCGGTAGTTTTTTATTGGCTCTGATAATGTATGCCTCTGAATACCGCGGAGTATTTAATGAAGAGGCCAGGATATGTCTGACCATTGGGGTGCTGGGCTCTTTTACTACAATGTCTACATTTAGCTATGAATCAATGAAGCTTTTAGAACAAAGTGAACACATGATGTTTGGACTCAACCTTCTAGGTAATATATCTCTGTGTTTGCTGGCTATATATCTCGGTAAATTTTTGGTCGTTGGAATGGGAATAAAATAATTTGTATTTAATATATTGCGCCTGTAGCTCAGCTGGATAGAGCAACGGACTTCTAATCCGTAGGTCGTAGGTTCGAATCCTACCAGGCGTACCATTTATTACAAGGGCTTATGGATTTCCATTTTTTTGGGGTATATATGTTTGTCATACTATTCCATAGGCAAGCATTGCCTTAGCAACTTTAACGAAACCAGCAAGGTTTGCTCCTTTAGCATAGTCAATTTCTCCACTTTTCTTTCCATAGTCAACACATTGCTGGTGAATGTTATGCATAATCGTTCGCAATTTCTCATCAAGCTCTTCTCCACTCCATGAAAGACGGATGCTATTTTGAGTCATTTCAAGCCCCGAGACTGAGACGCCTCCAGCATTCGCCGCTTTTCCAGGAGCGAAAATAACATTAGATTTCTTTAAAACTTCAACCGCCTTGTTAGTGGTGGGCATATTGGCTCCCTCAACAAGGGCAATACATCCATTCTTTATAAGCTGGTTCACATCCGAGATATCAACTTCATTTTGGGTGGCACAAGGAAATGCCAGATCAGCTTTTATAGCCCAAGGTTTTTTGTCTTTATAAAACGTGCATTTAAAATTTTGAGCAAACTCGGAAAGTCTTCCGCGACGATTGGTTTTTAAATCAATTATGTATTCAAGTTTTTCCTCATTTAAACCATCTGGATCATGAATAAAGCCAGAAGAGTCCGAGAGGGTTAAAACTTTTCCCCCTAGACCTATTATTTTCTGAGCAGCAAATTGGGCCACATTGCCTGAACCCGATAAAATACAGCTTTTCCCTTCAACAGAATCATTTTGATGTTTCAGTATTTCTTCCATAAAATAAGCGCAACCATAACCTGTTGCCTCTTTTCTGATAAGGCTCCCACCAAACTCAATAGACTTCCCAGTCAACGTTCCAGTAAATTCGTTTTTCAATCTCTTATATTGACCAAACATAAAGCTTATTTCTCTTGTCCCAACACCAATATCTCCTGCTGGAATATCCACGTTTTCACCAATATGCTTTGCCAGCTCTATCATAAACGCTTGGCAGAAACGCATGATTTCCCGTTCCGATTTTCCCTTTGGATTGAAATCTGCTCCACCTTTTCCAGAACCCATAGGAAGAGTAGTCAGACTGTTTTTAAATGTTTGCTCAAAACCTAAAAACTTGAGAATGCTTAGGTTGACTGAGGGATGAAAACGAAGTCCCCCTTTGTAGGGACCGATGGCGTTATTAAATTGTATACGGTAACCTCTATTTGTGCGAATGCATCCTTTATCATCTTCCCAACATACTCGAAAAATGACTGTGCGATCTGGTTCTGTCATTCGTTCAAAAATTTGATTTTCAATATAATCTGGGTGCTTGTTGACAAAAGGAATGATGTTTTTAGCAGCTTCTTCAACTGCCTGATGAAACTCTATCTCACCAGGATTCCTTTTGATCAATCCATCCATGAATTTTTGTAAGTCTAACTTTTTTCTTTTAGCCATCTATTTCAATCCATTAGTTAACTACAAGTTAATAAGATTAGGGCCATTAAAAAATGGGATATTTCCTCTATATATGGAAGGATCGGGCTATTTTATGTTAATTGGCAGATATAAGCAAAGTGGTGGGATGGATGGCATGAATGGAAATTCTGTGGGCCAAAAATAGGCCACTTAACCATAAATAATGGCAATAGTCTGCAAAGATAAACAACTAAATATTTCCAGCAATACATTGAATTAGTTGTTGCTATCTATGGCTGCAAATTGTCGCTTATTAGTTGGATGGGACTTCTAATCCGTAGGTCGCAGGTTCGAATCCTGCCAGGCGTACCATATAGTATAAGGGCTTAAGGAATATTACTAAAACTTCGGATAGAATTTTCCAATATTAAA
>Ga0315336_1002069_pt1 | contig 33096 bp, 28 predicted proteins | sample ASW5metaG_FD_204512 | JGI IMG/M metagenome (GOLD analysis project Ga0315336, IMG submission 204512) | Ammonia-oxidizing marine archaeal communities from Monterey Bay, California, United States - ASW #5 | ecosystem: Environmental > Aquatic > Marine > Intertidal zone | place: USA: California...
GCGCTCGGCGCGACCGCTGCGTCGTAACTCTTTTCCGAGATCGCATCGCCGAAGAACTTCAATTGCCCCTTGCGCGGAATGCCGAGCCGGATGCCGGGCGGAAAGCCCGTCACCGGGCCGACGAAACGATCGCGCGAATACGGATCGGCGGCGTCGTATCCGGCCATCACGTTGAGCGCAATCATCGCATCATCGACATTGAGCGAGAAGATCGACACGCAATCGAGGGTGCGGCAGGCGGGCAGCACGCCGAAGGTCGACATCAGGCCGAGCGAGGGTTTCAGCCCCACGATATTGTTGAGCATCGCCGGCACGCGGCCCGAGCCTGCGGTGTCGGTGCCGAGCGACAGCGGCACAAGGCCTGCGGATACGGCCACCGCAGATCCCGAACTCGATCCGCCGGGCACCAGATCGTCGTTCACGGCGTTTTTCGGAATCCCGTAAGGCGAGCGCACACCGACCAGGCCGGTGGCGAACTGGTCGAGATTGGTCTTGCCGATCACGATGGCGCCTGCGGCGCGTAACCGCGCGACGGTGTTGGCGTCCTGCGTTGGTTTGTAGGAAAACGCCGGGCAGGCGGCGGTGGTCGCAAGCCCCAGAACGTCGATGTTGTCTTTCACCGCCACCGGCACGCCGTAAAGCGGCAGCGACGTGTCGCCTTTTGCCATCAGTGCTTCGGCCTCAGTAATCGCTTCGGCCTCATCGCGCAGGCTGATGAAAATCGCGGGATCTCCGTGGTCGCGAATGCGCTGGAAGCTGCGCGCAACGGTCTCGGCAGGTGTCGTCGTCCCCGCACGATGCGCGGCGACGATCTCGGCAACAGTCTCGGTCACAAATCGCTTCCCGTCATTTTACTGATTGATCTTATTCCGCCGGCACGGCGGCAGGTTTTGGCATTGGTGCCGCCGCAGCACCTGATCTGGCATAGGCGAAGAAGCCCGCCGCCACCAGAGCATAGGCCAGTGCGACACCCGGCGTCACGGCGATGCCGACCGCCGGTCCATGCATGAAGCCGAAGAATGTCAGCACTGCGCCTGCCGCTGCGAAGGCTGATGCCTTGACGAAATCGCGTTCGATCACGAACACCGCCATCGCAGCCAGCACCAATCCTGAGAGAATCGAACCTTCGCCGAGAATTTCGAGGCCGTGATACAGCACGCCGGTGGCGCCGAGCTTGTCCATGCCGACCGCTGCAGCACTTGTGCCCGCAGCGGTGAGCGCGCCATCCACCAGCGTCTTGCCCCACGCGGCCAGATGCGGCGTCAACGCCAGAACGATGGCGGGTGCATGGCTTGCAGGCGTGGCCTGAAACGCCTGCGCGCCGACCAGCATGCCGATGTAAAGCAGAATGGGGAGAATGGCGACGACCGGCACCAGATTCAGCAGCAGAGAAATGACCCCGAGCCACGCCAGCACGATCACCATCAAGCCGGTTGCCGCCGAGTAGCCGATACGGCCGCCCATCGCCTTCCAGCCGGGATGGCCGATGTACACCGCGTTGATAAAGGGATTACCCATCAGCGCGCCGATCAGACTGACGACGCCATCGGCGGTCAGCACGCGTGTGGTCGGATAGTGATCGCCTGCGGCTTCCGCGCTTTCCACATTGTCCATCGCCTCGACCAGATCGTAGACGCCGAACGGAATTGCGGTGACGAGAATGATGCCGATAAACTCGAAGCCCGAGAACACATGGCCGATGGCCGGGATCGGCAGCGAGAAGCCGATATTGCTGAACGACGCCGTCAGCTTGGCCAGACTCATGCCGCCGACGTTGAGACCGAATATATTCGATCCCCACGCAATCAGGCTGCCGACAAAAATCGCGACAAGCCCCGCCGGAATGCCCTTGGGATATTTCACGCCGCCGAACCAGCTTGCGAGAATGATCGCAAAACATGTGAGCCCGATCGCTGGCGTCATGAACATCTCGAACGCAGGTCGCATCGAAATGAACGCGACAGACACGCCGGCAAGCGTGCCGAGCAATGCCGCGCGCGGGGTGATGCGCTGGATCAGAGGCGCGATGAAGCCGCCTGCCATCAGGATGAAACTCTGGATGAACACCCAGGTCAGGCCCGCTTCCCAGGCCTTGATCGGATCGTTGGTCTTGAGAAGGATCGGCAGCATGATCACGAAGGTGACGATGAACATGTGCGGCACGCTGACGCCTGACGGCAGGGCGCAGACATCGCTGCGTCCGGTTTTCAGCGCAAGACGATAGGCGAGCCACGCGTAATACATCGTGGACAGAAACATCATCAGGCCCAGCGCGGGCAGGATGCGGCCGAACACCAGCGAGTCCGGCATCTTGAGCACGAAGCGCAGCAGCGCGGTCAGCGTCAGCATGTTGACGAGAATGTTGGTACCGAAACCGAAGAAGGCGTTCCAGTCGCCGGGTGCCCACAGGATCGGTTTGACAGTCGTCGATGTCGCAGTCCCTGAAGTGCTCATCATGCGCCCCTATGCAATCATTTTTGATGGTTCGGAATTCAGTGCCGCGAGTACCTCTGACGATGAACTGACCCAGCCGAAGATGCCGCCCTGCGCCTTGATCATGCGCAGGCCCATGTCGTGGAATTCGGGAAAGTAGGACGCGCAGCAATCCGCCAGCACGATGCAGCGGTAACCGCGGTCGTTGGCTTCGCGCACGGTGGTGTTGACGCAGACTTCGGTGGTGACGCCGCACACCAGAAGATTTTCGATGCCGTGCTGTTTGAGAATGTCGCCCAACTCGGTCGCGTAGAACGCGCCCTTGCCGGGCTTGTCGATCACGATCTCGCCCTTGATGGGATAAAGAGCTTTTACGATGTCGTGACCCGCTTCGCCGCGAATGAGAATGCGTCCCATCGGACCGGGATCGCCGATGCGCAATGACGGCGCACCGCGTTCGATCTTGGCGGGCGGCGCATCGGACAGATCGGGCAGGTGACCTTCACGGGTGTGAACGACCAAAAGCCCTGCTTTACGAAACGCCTCGAGCACATTGGCGCAGGGCTTCACCGCGCGCGTGAGTTGCGAGACATCGTTGCCGAGAGTTTCGCCGAAGCCGCCCGGCTCCAGGAAATCGCGTTGCATGTCGATGATGACGAGCGCGGTTTTCGACCAGACCACATCGACCGGCGCCGGCTCGGCAGCGAGCAGATTTTTGGTTGGCGGCATGGCGGCACCCTGTTGGTTCGCCTTAACGAAGCAAGCGGTGTGCCATTGTGTACAAGGCGTGAGGTGACCTGCGCGCCGCTCGATTGCCGAGATGAAACAACATGTTGATGCGGGCGCGGTGGCCGCGTCAGGTCGCGCGGGTTGTGCTTGATTCAAACCTTCGATTAAATTTTAGGCGGCCTGCTGCCGCAGGCGCGATGAGCTGACGGCGATTGACAGGTTCTCATCAATCTGCATTATATTGCACTAGTCGTCGAAGAGCGGCAGGAAGAACTGCATTATTATTCTAAAGCTGCAGTCGCCAAGGGGAGGGATTCGATGCCTGCGTTCGCAGTACCTGCGGCGAAAGAAGCGTCGGCTGGCGTGCTGTCATGACGGCGGCGTCCGCCCAACGGCAGGCCAGTGCGCAGGCGTTGTTCGCGGCTCCTCATATTGTCGCCGACCGCAAGGCCGATGGCAGCATCTGGCTGAAATCGGCGACCCCGTTGCAGCCGTTCGCGCGTTGCGTCGGGGACTGGCTTGAGCAATGGGCGCGCGAGACGCCGGACACTGTGTTTCTTGCGGAGCGCAACAATTCAGACGCACCGTGGACCAAGCTGACCTATCGCGAGACGCTGCGGCGCGTGCGTGCGGCGGGCTCCTGGATTCTGGCGCAGCGCATGAGCGCGGATCGTCCGCTGGTGATTCTGTCCGACAATTCGATCGACCACGCGGTCTTCATGCTGGCGGCGATGCATGTCGGCGTGCCGTCGGCCTCGGTGTCGCCAGCCTATTCGCTGGTGTCGAAGGATTTCGACAAGCTGAAAGGCATGATCGCCCTGCTCGATCCCGGCGCGATCTATGTGTCCAGCGCGAAGATGTTTGCGGCAGCGCTCAACGCCATCGCGCCGCTGCACAAGGCGATCATTGTTGCCGGCGATCCGGACGGCCACGAGGCCGCGATTGCGTTTTCGTCCCTGACGTCAGTTGCGGAAAGCGCCGACGTTGCGCGCGCTTTTGCCGCCGTCAGTCATGACACCATCGCGAAGTTTCTGTTCACGTCGGGATCGACCGGCACGCCGAAGGCCGTCATCAACACCCAGCGGATGCTGACCTCGAATCAGATGGCGAAAATTCAGGTCTGGCCATTTCTCGGCGAGCCCAATCTCACCACCCTCGACTGGCTGCCGTGGAGTCATACGTTCGGCGCCAATCACAATTTCAACTCCGTGCTGCGCAATGGCGGCACAGCCTATATCGACAGCGGCAAGCCTGCGCCGGGCCTGTTCGCGCTGTCGCTCGCCAACCTGCGCGACATCATCCCGACGGTGTATTTCAACGTGCCGCGCGGCTACGACATGCTGATCGCGGCGCTGCGCGAAGACGACGATCTGCGCCGGCGTTTCTTTTCCAATGTGAAGCTGATGTTCTATGCGGGCGCAGCGCTGCCGCAGAATCTCTGGGAAGCGCTGGAAGCCCTGTCGATCGCGACCGTGGGTCATGCCGTGCCGATGGTGTCGTCATGGGGCGCGACCGAGACCGCGCCGCTGGCCACCGATTGTCATTTTCAGGCGCAGCGTTCGGGCAATATCGGCGTGCCGATTCCCGGCACCGAGATCAAGCTGGTGCCCGCGGGCGATAAGCTCGAGGCGCGGGTGCGCGGCCCGAACGTGACGCCGGGATACTGGAAAGCGCCGGAGCAAACTGCGAAGGCGTTCGACAGCGACGGCTTTTATCTGATGGGCGACGCGATGATCTTTGCGGACAATGCGCGCCCCGAACTCGGGCTGTTTTTCGACGGCCGCGTCGCCGAGGATTTCAAGCTCACCTCCGGCACCTGGGTCAGCGTTGGTGCGTTGCGCATTGCGGGCATCGCAGCCCTTGCGCCATTGGCGCAGGACATTGTGGTGACCGGTCACGACGCCAGCGAAGTGCGGTTCATGGTGTTTCCAAATATTCCCGCCTGCCGCGCGCTGGCGAAACTGCCCGATGCCGATGTTGCCTATGTGTTACGTGCGCCCGCCGTACGCGAGGCGATGGCGGGAGGGCTCGCGCGTCTGAAGGCAAAAGGCGGCGGCTCATCGAGCTTCGCCACCCGTGCCTTGCTGCTGGTGGACCTGCCATCGGTGGATGGCGGCGAGATCACCGACAAGGGTTACATCAACCAGCGCGCGGTGCTGTCGCGGCGCGCTGCGGATCTTAAAAAGCTCGACGACGATGAATGCGGCGACTGGATCGGATGTCCGGGCTGATTGCTGCATGACGATTCAAATATAAAAACCGGAGGGAGACGTTGATGTCCAAAATTATCAAGGTGAGCCGCAGGACGCTGTTGTCGGGCGCGGCAGGAGCCGCGACGCTGGCTGTGACGCCGCGCCTGTTCAGCCCCGCGATTGCGCAGAACGCGCCGCTCAAGGTCGGCATGATGCTGCCTTATACCGGCACCTACGCCAAGCTCGGGCAGTTCATCGACAATGGTTTCAAACTGTATGTCGAGCAGAAGGGTGGCAAGCTCGGCGGCCGAGCCATCGAGTTCGTGCAGGTCGACGATGAATCCAAGCCCGAGGCAGCTACCGACAACATGAACCGGCTGGTCGGCCGCGAGAAGGCCGACATTGTGATCGGCACCGTGCATTCCGGCGTCGCCATGGCGATGGTCAAGGTGGCGCGCGATACCAAGACCATGATGATCATTCCCAACGCGGGCGCCAACGACGCGACAGGCGCGCTGTGCTCGCCGAACGTGTTCCGCACATCGTTCTCGAACTGGCAGGCGACGTTCCCCGCCGGCAAGGTGATGTTCGATGCGGGCATCAAGAATGTCGTCACCATCACCTGGCGCTACACGGCGGGCGCCGAAATGATCAGCGGCTTTACCGAAAATTTCACCAAGTCGGGCGGCAAGATTGTCGAGGATCTGACGCTGCCGTTCCCCGAGGTGGAATTCCAGGCGTTGCTGACCCGGATCGCCACCTTGAAGCCCGACGCGGTGTTCTCGTTCTTCGCCGGTGGCGGTGCCGTGAAGTTCGTCAAGGATTACGCCGCAGCAGGCCTCAACAAGACCATTCCGTTGTATGGCGCGGGCTTCCTCACCGACGGCACCATTCAGGCGCAGGGCGAGGCCGCCAACGGCATCAAGACCACGCTGCATTACGCCGACAACCTCGACAATCCGGCCAACCTCGCGTTCCTGAAAGCGTTCAAGGCCAAGACCAATATGGACGGCGATATCTATGCCGTGCAGGGCTTTGATGCCGCCGCACTGTACGACATCGGTTTGACGGCCGCCGGCGGTGATGCCAAGGCGCAGGACAAGATGATCGCGGCCATGGGGGCGGCGAAGATCGATTCCCCACGCGGGCCGTTGTCGTTCAACAAGGCGCACAACCCGATCCAGAACATCTATCTGCGGGAGGTCCGCAACGGCCGCAACGAGATGGTGTCAATCGCGCAGGCCAACGTCGACGATCCGGCGCGCGGCTGCAAGATGGCGTAAGACGATCTTCGAGGCGGGTCGCTGCAGATCGATCCGCGCAAGATGTGTCATGGCCGGGCTTGACCCGGCCATCCATCTAAAGAGAAAAGTTCATGAGGGATGGATTGCCGGGTCAAGCCCGGCAATGACGGCCTCTTATTGTTGAGTCTTGCGCCGAATGATTGCTTTGCCCGGATTATCGCCATGGACCTCGTAACCCTCGGCATTCAGCTTCTGAATGCCATTCAGTATGGGATGGTGCTGTTCCTCGTCGCCAGCGGGTTGACGCTGGTGTTCGGCATTCTCGGCGTCATCAATCTCGCGCACGGCGCGTTCTATATGCTGGGCGCCTATCTGGCCTACTGGATCGCAGCCTATACCGGCAGCTTCTGGATCGCGGTCGTCGCAGGCGTCGCCATTGCCTTTGTGATCGGCATGCTGCTGGAGACCGTCTTCATCCGCAGGCTTTATGGGCGCGATCATCTGGCACAGGTGCTGCTGTCGTTCGGCTTGATTCTCGTCATCGACGAAGTGCGTCAGTTGCTGTTCGGCAAGGACGTGCATTCTGTGCTGCCGCCGGAGGGACTGCGCGGCGCGATCCAGCTCACCGATAATCTGTCCTATCCGGTCTATCGTCTCGCGATCTGCGGGTTCTGCCTGATCGCGGCGGCGATCATCTTCCTTGTCATCACGCGAACGAAAATCGGCATGATCGTGCGCGCCGGTGCCGAGAACCGCGAAATGACTCGCACGCTCGGCATCAACTTCGATACCGTGAACCGTTACGTGTTCGCGGTGGGCATTGCGCTCGCAGCGTTGGGCGGCATCGTCGTGGCACCGGTGTCCACGGTCTATCCGGGCATGGGCGACGGCATGCTGATCCTGTCGTTCGTCGTGGTCGTGCTTGGCGGTATCGGCTCCATCGGCGGTGCGGCCATCGGCGCACTGCTGATCGGGCTGACGGACACCTTTGGCAAGGTATTCTTCCCCAGCGTGTCGAGCGTGTTGATTTACGTGCTGATGGCGGCAGTGTTGTTGTGGCGGCCGAACGGCATTCTCGGCCGGCGGGAAATCTAGCATGGGCGCACAGTCCAATCCCCGTGTGTGGCTGGTGCCCGGCGTTCTGCTGGCACTGGCGATCGCGCTGCCGTTTATCGCGCCCACATACTATGTGCAGTTCATCAGCAAGGCGCTGATGATGGGCATCCTGGCGATGTCGCTCAATCTCGTGGTCGGCTATGGCGGGCTGGTGAGCCTGTGCCACGCCGCATTCTATGGCATCGCGGGCTATATGCTGGCGCTGGCCTCGCCAAAATACGATCCGGCCTCGCTGTGGTGGACTTTGCCGCTGGCGGTTGCCGCATCCGCTGTCGCAGCCGCGGTGATTGGTTCGCTGGCGCTGCGCACGCGCGGAATCTATTTCATCATGGTGACGCTGGCGTTCGGAGAAATGCTGTTCTTCCTGTTCCATGACAGCAAGTTCGCCGGCGGTTCCGACGGCGCGTTTATCTACAACAAGCCGTCGATCATGCTTGGCAACATCGTATTGCTCGATCTCGAAAAACCGCTGACCTATTATTTTGTCATCCTTGCCGTGCTGATCGCAGTGATTGCGCTGCTGACCATGCTGGTGCGCTCGCCGTTTGGTCATGCGCTGGCAGCAGCGCGGGACAATGAGCGCCGCGCCCGCGCGCTCGGCTTTCCGGTGTTTCGCGTGAGACTCACGGCGTTCGTGATCTCGGGGGCGATTGCGGGTATCGCCGGATATTTTTCTGCGGCGCAGTTCGGCTTCGTTGCGCCGCAGATGCTCGGCTGGCATCTGTCGGCCACCGTACTGGTGATGGTGCTGATCGGCGGTCAGCGCTCGGTGGCGGGGCCATTGGTCGGTGCGCTGGTGCTGATCGGGCTTGAGGAAGTGCTGAAGGCAACCACCGAACACTGGAAACTCGCGGAAGGGCTGGCCGTGATCCTGATCGTGCTGTTGCTGCCGAATGGCGTGCGCGATCTGCTGTCACTTGTGCTGGGTCCATCCGGCGAGCGCTCGCACCCCCAACGTGAAGCCAAAGCTGTGACGGAGGCGGGTCATGGCTGATGCGAATGTCGCGCTCCGCGCTGTGGGGCTAAAAAAGCATTTCGGCGGTCTCACCGCCGTCTCCGATGTCTCGCTCGATGTTCACACCGGCGAAATCCATGCGGTGATCGGGCCGAACGGCGCCGGTAAATCCACGCTGATCAACTTGTTGTCCGGCGATCTGTCCGCGAGCGCGGGCGAAATCATGCTCGGGGGTAGCGACATCACGCGCCTTGCGCCGGATCGCCGCGCGCGTGCCGGCTTGGGCCGTTCGTACCAGAAGACCACGATCTTTCCGCAGTTCACCGCAATGGAAAACGTGCGACTGGCGGCGCAGGCCCATGCAGCGTCGCCGCTGAAAATGTTCGGCAACGTCACATCGGACCCAGACGTCAATCGCCGCACCCGCGACGCGCTGGAGCAGGCGGGGTTGTCCGCGCGCGCCCAGATGACGGCAACGCATTTGTCGCATGGTGAACAACGGCAGCTTGAGATCGCCATGGTGTTGGCGACGCAACCGCGCATTATCCTGCTCGATGAGCCGCTGGCGGGAATGGGGCAATCCGAAGCGCGCAAGGTGGTCGATCTGATTGCGTCGCTGAAAAAGGGCCGCGCGGTGATGGTGGTCGAGCACGACATGGACGCGGTGTTCGAACTGGCGGATCGCCTGACGGTGATGGCGGACGGTCATGTGATCGCGAGCGGCTCGCCGCAGCATGTTCGCACCGATCCGGCGGTGCGACTTGCTTATCTGGGCAATGAGGAGGACGCGGCATGAGCGCACTTCTCGGTGTGCAAAAGCTCGAGGCATTCTACGGCGCGGGGCAGGTGCTGCACGGCGTTGGTTTTGAGATTGCGCGCGGCGAACAGGTGGCGCTGCTCGGCCGCAACGGCATGGGCAAGACAACATTGTTGCGTTCGCTGATGGGGCTGGTCGCTGACCGGCGCGGGCAGATCAATCTCAATGGCCGCGACATCATGCGTGCGGCACCCGAAGCGATTGCGCGCGCGGGCGTGGCGCTGGTGCCGGAAGGCCGCGGCGTGTTCGGCTCGCTGTCGGTCGTTGAGAATCTCATCATGGCCGCCCGGCCGGGTATCGACGGGCGCCGGGTGTGGACGCTGGAAAAGATTTACGAGCTGTTTCCGCGATTGCACGCGCGGCGCACCAATGGCGGGCAGCAACTCTCCGGCGGCGAGCAGCAGATGCTGACCATCGGTCGCGCGCTGATGACCAATCCCGATTTGATCCTGATCGACGAGGCGACCGAAGGGCTTGCGCCTCTCGTTGCAAAAGACATCTGGAAGACGCTTGGCGTCATTCGCAGCGAGGGTGTTGCGACCATCGTGGTAGATAAGGATTTTCGGTCGCTGTCGAAGATTGCCGATCGCATGGTGATGTTGTCGAAGGGTACAGTGGTGTTCGATGGCACACCGACTGAACTCGCTCAGGAGCAGGATCTGCTGGAGCAGCATCTGGGGGTGTGAGGGAGCTGTGGTGCTCGCTTCATATTCAATCGTCATCACCGGGCTTGACCCGGTGATCCATCTAAAAAGACAACTTTCGAAGAAGATGGATTGCCGGGTCAAGCCCGGCAATGACGAGTTGATTATACGGCGACCACCAGCCTCGGATCGTTCGCTTCCACAATGTCCTGCACCATCGGCTGCGGCCATTGCACCACAAGCGTGCCGATCAAATCCTCAAGTCCCGCCTCGTCGAAGGCGTCGTAGAACACGGGCGTGGCAGCGCGCGCGATGAAGGCGTGCAATAGATGTGCTGCGTCATAATCATAGACAATGTCTGTCGGTACGATGCCTTCGCGCCGCATCAGAAACCGGCGAAAACCGGTCAGTCTTGTATGGCCGTCCTCGAGCGCAGCAAACGATAGCACCAGGGTGTCGTGCGCGATGCGCGGGCCGTCCTGCATGCGGTCGAGCATCGGCAGCGCATTCGCATCGATCACGTCCGTGAGGGTGCGGAAGTCCCTCGATATATCTTCGGCGTGAAGAGTGTTGCGGATGGCGACGATGTTCGTGGCGTCGAGGCCGCGCGCGGCGAGCAGGTCACCAAGCGTGCGTGCCGGCTTCGTAGTGGCGACTTGCGATGGTGCGATAATATCGAGAGCCGCGCTCATTGCACGGCGACGGCGCGCGGCGCGAACGCGGGCGATTGTTTCGCCAGCACCGGCGCGACGGTGTCAGCCAGACGCTTTGCGGCTTCGTCGATAGTCAGCCCGGCGGTATCGACCTGCGCGGAGGCGCGCGCATACAGCGGCTCGCGGCTGATCAGGATGGTGCGCAATTCCTGCATGGCGGAGCGGTCGTCGGCCATCGGCCGCAGGTCGCCCTGCTTGCGTACGCGTCCCATGTGCTCCTCCGGCGCAGCTTTCAGCCAGACCGTGTAGAACGACGACAGCACCAGATCGAACGTCACCGGCTCGGACACGATGCCGCCGCCGGTCGCGAGGACTATGGGTTCGTTGCGTGCGAGCAGTTGCGCCAACGCCGTCTGCTCCATACGGCGGAAACCTTCCTGGCCGTAGAGCGCGATGATCTCGGCGACCGACAATCCGTTCTGCTGTTCGACCTCCTTGTTCAACTCGACAAAGGTCCAGCCGATCTTTTTCGCCAGCATTTTGCCGAGCGTCGACTTGCCAGCGCCGCGCAGGCCGATCAGCGCGATGCCTGCGAACGTATTGCCGTGCCGCGATCCGTTGCCGGAGAGAACGTCCTTGGCTTGTGCGATCTGCGGCGGTGTCGCGTTGCGCATCAGGTCGCGGATTACCAGCCAGTCCGGCGTCGCGTCCGTGGTCGGGATCAGATCCTCGACATGCGCGCCCATCGCCGCCGACACCCGCCGTAGCAGCACGATGGAGACGTTGCCCTTGCCGCTTTCGAGCTGTGCGATGTAGCGCTCCGAAATCCCCGACACCTTGGCGAGGACCTTGCGCGACATGCCGCGCAGCGCGCGCATGGTGCGGACGCGTTGCCCAAGTTGTTCAAGAAACTGGCTTTCCGGTTCTACCTGCGGGGTCATCTCGGTTCGACTCGTGACTGGACCTGAAACATAATGCCGGAAAAGGTTGACAGCAAGCTCATGCGGTGACTTTATATGAATTATAGTTCTAAAAACTAATCGACGGGGAGAGCGGCGTGTTGGTGAAGGGTAGCCTGGGCATCGGCCCAGCGTCGAAATCATGACCGGAGTCATGAGCGATTCATCCGGCGGATACAATGCCGTGACCTATCTGCTCGACCGCAATGTCGCGCAGGGCCGCGGCGCGAAGGTTGTGTTCAAGGACCCGGTCGCCGAGATCACCTATGGCGAGTTGCAGGCGCAGACACGCCGTCTCGCCAATCTGTTGCGGCGGCTCGGCGTGCGGCGCGAGGAACGCGTCGCCATGATGATGCTCGATACGGTCGACTTTCCGATTGTGTTCTTGGGCAGCATCCGCGCGGGCATCGTGCCGGTGCCGCTCAATACTCTGCTGACGCCGGAGCAATATGCCTATGTGCTGGCGGATTGCCGCGCTCGGGTGCTGTTCATTTCAGAAGCCTTGCTGCCGGTGGTGAAGGACGTGCTCGGCCGCTTGCCGGATCTTGAGCATGTCGTGGTGTCCGGCGCGAACGCCAGCGGCCATCTGTTGTTCAGGGACGAACTGGCGAAAGAATCCGATCAGTTTCAGACCGCCGCGACCCATCCGGATGAACCGGCGTTCTGGCTCTATTCGTCAGGTTCGACCGGGATGCCGAAGGGCGTGCGTCATCTGCATTCCAATCTCGAAGCCACCGCAGAAACCTACGCCAAAAAAGTTCTCGGCATTCGCGAGGATGATGTGGGTCTGTCGGCGGCGAAACTGTTTTTCGCCTACGGTCTCGGCAACGCGCTGACCTTTCCGATGTCGGTGGGTGCGACGACGATCCTCAATCCGGAACGCCCGACGCCGCAGGTGATGTTTGAACTTATAAGAAAGCACGATCCGAGCATCTTCTTCGGCGTGCCGACATTGTTCGCGGCGATGCTCAATGACGACGCGTTCAAAAGCGAGCCGCGCACCAAACGTCTGCGGGTCTGCACGTCAGCTGGCGAAGCGTTGCCTGAACTGGTGGGCCAAAGCTGGCAGCAGCGTTTCGGCGTCGATATTCTTGATGGCGTCGGGTCGACCGAGCTGCTGCATATCTTCCTGTCCAACGCACCGGGCGACATCAAGTACGGCACTTCGGGTAAGCCAGTGCCGGGCTATGCGGTGCGCCTTGTCAACGATACAGGCATGGACGTGCCCGCCGGCGAAGTCGGCGAGTTGCTGGTCAATGCGCCGTCGGCCGGTGAAGGCTACTGGAATCAGCGCAGCAAAAGCCGACAAACCTTTGAGGGGGGCTGGACCCGCACCGGTGACAAATACACCCGCGATGCCGAGGGCCGTTACACCTACTGCGGCCGGTCCGACGACATGTTCAAGGTCTCGGGCATCTGGGTCTCGCCGTTCGAGGTCGAGAGCGCGCTGATCACGCATCCGTCGGTGGCGGAAGCCGCCGTGGTGCCCGCCGAGGACTCCGAAGGCCTGTTGAAGCCGAAGGCATTCGTGGTGTTGAAGCAGGGCGCGTCGGTCAGCGATCTCAACGGCGCCTTGAAGGAGCACGTCAAACAAAAGATCGGCCCGTGGAAATATCCGCGCTGGATTGAGGTCGTGGAGTCCTTGCCGAAAACCGCGACCGGAAAAATCCAGCGCTTCAAGTTGCGCAGTCAATAAGAAGGATAACGATAATGACGCTGCAACCGTCCGGCGCGCTGACAATCGGTGATGCGCAGCTTGAATATCGCATGATCGGGCCTGCGCCCGACAAGGCGCCGACCATCGTGATGCTGCATGAAGGGCTTGGCTCGGTTGGGCTGTGGGGTGATTTCCCCGACAAGCTGCAGGCCGCGACAGGTGCCGGCGTGTTTGTGTACTCGCGCGCGGGTTACGGCAATTCGTCGCCGGCAAAACTTCCGCGCCCGCTGAACTTCATGGAGATCGAAGCGCTCGATGTATTGCCGAAGGTGCTCGATGCCATTGGCTTTCGCCGCGGGCTGCTGCTCGGCCATTCCGACGGGGCGTCGATCGCGACGATTTACGCGGGTGGCATTCAGGACCATCGCGTGCGCGGTGTGCTGCTGATCGCACCGCATTTCGTGGTCGAGGATTTTGGCCTCGTCTCGATCGAAAAGACCAAACAGAATTACGACTCTGGCGATCTCAAACTGAAGCTCGCGCGCTGGCACAAGGATGTCGACAACGCATTCAACGGCTGGGCCGACGTCTGGCTCGATCCGAAATTCCGCGAGTGGGATATTTCCGAGTCCTTGGCCTATGTGCGCGTGCCGGTCGAAATCATTCAGGGTGCGGACGATCAGTACGGCACCCTGCGTCACATCGAGATCGCGCAGACCGAATGTTACTGCCCCGTGGACGCAACGATCATTCCCGGCGCGGGCCATTCTCCGCATCGCGAATCGCCCGAAGCGACGCTGAAGGCTGCGGCGGATTTCGCCAACCGGCTGTTGTCGCTGCACGGCGAGGGCACCCTGGAGCGGGCGGCCTGATAAGCAGAAAAGTGCAAAATAATGCACTTTAAAGCTGGACAGGCATAGTTGATCGCATTATCGTGCATTATAATTCAGATTTCAGCCGAAACGAGGGTGGCCTATGGCCCAAGCAGACCGAAAACTCGCCAACAGCGCGACCTTCATCGACTTCCAGACCGAGCCGTCGAAGTACCGGCACTGGAAGATCGATGTGACTGGCGATGTCGCCACCCTGACCATGGACGTGGACGAGAATGGCGGCCTGTTCGAGGGCTATCTGCTCAAGCTGAATTCCTACGACCTCGGCGTGGACATCGAACTTGCGGACGCCGTGCAGCGGCTGCGCTTCGAGCATCCGCAGGTGAAGGTGGTGCTGCTGCGCTCGGGCAAGAACCGCGTGTTCTGCGCTGGTGCCAACATTCGCATGCTCGCCGGTTCGACCCACGCGCACAAAGTGAACTTCTGCAAATTCACCAACGAGACCCGCAACGGAATCGAGGATTCGTCGGAGAATTCCGGCCAGCGCTTTATCTGCGTCGTCAACGGCACTGCGGCTGGCGGCGGTTACGAACTGGCGCTCGCCGCCGATCACATCATCATGGCGGATGACGGTGCTGCTGCCGTCGCACTCCCCGAAGTACCGCTGCTCGCGGTGTTGCCGGGCACCGGCGGGCTGACGCGCGTGGTGGACAAGCGCAAGGTGCGCCGGGATCACGCGGACTTCTTCTGCACCATTGAAGAAGGCATCAAGGGCAAGCGCGCGGTGCAGTGGCGGCTGGTGGACGAGATCGTGTCCAATTCGAAGCTCGAAGCCAAGGTCACTGAGCGCGCAAAAGAATTCGCCGGTCAGTCGAAGCGCGCGGGCGAAGGTGATGGCGTCGCACTCAAGCCATTGAAACGCACGATGACTGAGGATGGCATTCGTTACGGCTTTGTCAGCGTCGATCTCAATCGCGCCGGACGCATTGCGACCATTTCGATCAAGGCGCCGGAGAACGATCCGCCCGCCGATGTTGCGGGAATGACCGCGCAGGGCGCTGATTTTTGGCCGTTGCAGGTCGCGCGCGAACTGGATGACGCCATCCTGCATCTGCGCATCAACGAGCTCGAAACCGCGATGTTTGTGTTCAAGTCCCACGGTGAGCGCGCGCGTGTGCTGGCTTATGATGCGTTCCTTGAGGCCAACAAGACGAACTGGCTGGTCAACGAAATCAAGCATTACTGGAAGCGCGTGCTCAAACGCATCGACGTCACCTCGCGCACACTGGTGACGCTGGTGGAGCCGGGCTCCTGCTTCGTCGGCACGCTGGCCGAACTCGTGTTCGCAGCCGACCGCTCCTACATGCTGATCGGCGAGAAGCAGGGCGATAACCGCGCGCCCGCCGAGATCGTTCTGAGTGCCGCGAACTTCGGTCCCTATCCGATGAGTCACGGATTGACCCGTCTTGAATCCCGCTTTCAGGCCGATCCGTCCGACGTTGATGCCGCGAAGGCGAAAATCGGCGAGGCGCTTAATGCAGAAGCTGCCGAAGAACTGGGCCTTGTGACGTTCGCTCTCGATGACATCGACTGGGACGATGAGGTCCGCGTGTTCTTCGAGGAGCGTGGCAGCTTTTCGCCCGACAGTCTCACCGGCATGGAGGCGAATTTGCGCTTCGCCGGACCGGAGACCATGGAGTCGAAAATCTTTTCGCGCCTGACGGCGTGGCAGAACTGGATTTTCCAGCGGCCGAATGCGGTCGGCGAAAACGGCGCGCTGCAACGCTACGGCACCGGCGAGCGCGCGCAGTTCGACATGACGAGGGTTTGATGAGCATTACGCGCGCGAGAGGCGCCCCACCCGGCTGACCTTTGGTCAGCCACCCTCCCCATCGAGGGGAGGGATGGGCATTTGTCGCGCGAGCGATTTCTTTCTTCTCCCTCCCCCTTGTGGGGAGGGTCGGCGCGTAGCGCCGGGGTGGGGGTCGTCCCATCGGATCAGTTCAAAGAGTTGAGGAGCACGCCATGAACATCATGAACGTCGACTACACCACCAAGATTCCGAACAACGTCAATCTCGCCGAGGACCGTCAGGTGCTGAAAGCGCTGGAGGGCTGGCATCCGGGCTATCTCGACTGGTGGAACGACATGGGGCCGGAAGGTTTTCAGGAATCGCTGGTCTATCTGCGCACCGCGATCAGTGTCGATCCGAAGGGCTGGGCCAAGTTCGATTACGTCCGTATGCCGGAGTATCGCTGGGGCGTGTTGCTGGCACCGCAGGACGAACAGCGTCAGGTGAATTTCGGCCAGCACAAGGGCGAGAAGGCGTGGCAGGAAGTGCCGGGCGAATATCGCGCGATGCTGCGCCGTCTGGTCGTGATTCAGGGCGACACCGAGCCGGCGTCGGTCGAACAGCAGCGCTATCTCGGCAAGACTGCCCCGTCGCTCTACGACATGCGCAACCTGTTTCAGGTCAATGTCGAGGAAGGCCGCCATCTCTGGGCGATGGTTTATCTCTTGCAGAAGTATTTCGGCCGTGACGGTCGCGAGGAAGCCGACGACTTGTTGCGTCGTCGTTCCGGCGACGAAGATGCGCCGCGTATGCTGGGTGCTTTCAATGAAGCCACGCCTGACTGGCTGTCGTTCTTCATGTTCACCTTCTTCACCGACCGCGACGGCAAGATGCAGCTTGAGTCTTTGGCGCAGTCCGGCTTCGATCCGCTGTCGCGCACCTGCCGCTTCATGCTGACCGAAGAAGCCCATCACATGTTCGTTGGCGAGACCGGAGTGAGTCGGGTTCTCCAGCGCACCTGCGACGCCATGAAAGAGGCCGGCATCGAAGACCCCAACGAAATCGAGAAGGTCCGCGCGCTCGGCGTCATCGACCTGCCGACCATGCAGAAGAAGATGAATCTGCACTACTCGTTGTCGCTCGACCTGTTCGGTTCGGAAGTCTCGACCAACGCCGCGAACTTCTACAATTCCGGTCTCAAGGGCCGCTTCCAGGAAATCAAGATCGACGACGACCATCGCCTGACCGATGACATCTACAAGGTGCTGAAGTTCGTGGACGGCAAGATCACGCTGGTGGATGAGCCGGCGCTGACTGCGCTCAACATGCGGCTGCGCGACGATTACACGCTCGACTGCGAAAAGGGCGTCGAGCGCTGGAACAAGGTGATCGAAAAGACCGGCGTCAAGTTCCGTCTGGAATTGCCGCACACCGCATTCCATCGCCAGATCGGCGAATTCACCAACGTCAACGCGACGCCGAAGGGTGTTATTGTCAGCGATGCCGAATGGGCGAAGATCAAGTCCGACTATCTGCCCTCGACAGCGGACGGTGACTTCATCTCGTCGCTGATGGAGCCGGTTTCCGAGCCGGGCAAGTTCGCCAACTGGATCGCGCCGCCGAAAGTCGGCATCGACAACAAGCCCGGCGACTTCGAATATGTGAAGATCGCGGCGTGAGGATTCATAACTCGTCATGGCCGGGCCTGACCCGGCCATCCACGTCTTTCTGTTTTCGAGACAAGGCGTGGATCACCGGGTCAAGCCCGGTGATGACGACTGAATATGTTGGTCGATCATGAGCGCTACGACAGAATTTCTCAAGCAACATCTCATCGACCCCGAGATATGCATTCGCTGTAACACCTGCGAAGAGACATGCCCGGTCGATGCGGTGACGCATGACGGCAACAACTATGTCGTCGACGCGAGCATCTGCAATCACTGCATGGATTGCATTTCGCCGTGCCCGACAGGCTCGATCGATAACTGGCGCGTGGTCCTGAAGCCTTACACGCTGGAAGAGCAGTATTCCTGGCAGGATCTTCCGGCGCAGGAAGAAGTCGTCGCCAATGCGGCCGGCGGCGCCGTCGAAGCGCTTGAGGATGAAGTTTCCAAACTGCTGGAGGAAGCCCGCAAGGGTCTCGGCGGCAAGCCGGTCGCACCGCATTCCGCCAGCAAGCCAACGGTCAATCTTTACAACCGCGCGAAGCCAGCGACCGCGACGGTCACCGGAAATTTTCGCCTGACCGACACCAGCGCCGATTCCGACGTACGCCATATCATTCTGGATTTCGGAGATCAGCCATTTCCAGTGCTGGAGGGCCAGAGCATCGGCATTGTCGCGCCGGGGATGGACGCGAACGGCAAGCCGCATGTGGCGCGGCTCTATTCGGTCGCAAGCCCGCGCGGCGGCGAGAAGCCCAATACCAACAATCTTGCGCTGACCGTGAAGCGCGAAGACAAGGGCGTCTGCTCGAATTATCTCTGCGATCTGCCGCGCGGCGCGAAGCTCGAGATCACCGGCCCGTTCGGCGCGACCTTCCTGATGCCGGAAGACCCGGCAGCCAACATTATTATGATCTGCACCGGCACAGGTTCCGCGCCATTTCGCGGCTTCACAGAGCGGCGTCGCCGGGCGATGCCCGATGCGGCGGGACGGTTACTGCTGTTTTTCGGCGCGCGACGCCCGGAAGAACTGCCGTATTTCGGGCCGTTGCAGAAGGTGCCTGAAAAGCTGCTCGGAAAATACTTCTGCTATTCACGCGTGCCGGATCAGCCGCGGGTCTATGTGCAGGATCGGATTCGCTCGGAGATGGCGCAGATCGCCACACTGCTGCGCGACGACAAGACCCACGTCTATATTTGCGGGTTGAAAGGCATGGAGAGCGGCGTCGATGAAGCCTTTGCTGATGCCTGCCGCAGTGCTTCGATCGATTGGGCCGGGCTGAAGCCGAAGATGCGCGAGAGCGGCCGTTATCACGTCGAGACGTATTAGGCTGGAGCGCGCGAGACGCGCGCCCCAGATATCAGGTGCTTACTCGCCCGAAACCGGCAGGCTGAGATTCGCATAGACGATGCCGCCGTCGACCGCGATGGAGTTGCCGATCACATAGTCTCCGGCGCGCGAGGCGAGATAGATAGCGATGCCGGCCATATCCTCCGGCGTGCCGATCCGCTTGTTGGGAATTCGCTTGGCGACCGCGTCGCCGTGATCGCGGGCCGCGGTGTTCATGTCCGACTCGAACGCGCCGGGGCAGATCGCCGTGACGTTGATATTGTCGTGGATCAGCTTGGCGGCCATGCGGCGGGTGAGATGGATCACCGCTGCCTTGCTCGCCTGATAGGAGTAGGTCTCCATCGGGTTGACCGACAGGCCGTCGATCGACGCGATGTTGATGACCTTGCCGGGCTTTTCCTTGGTCGCTGCGGCGCGCAGCGGCTTCGCCAGCGCCTTGGTCAGGAAGAACAGCGACTTGACATTGAGGTTCATCACCTTGTCCCAGCCGGCTTCCGGGAATTCGTCGAAGGCCGCGCCCCAGGCCGCGCCTGCATTGTTGACGAGAATGTCGATCTTCGGCTCGCGCTTCATGAGTTCGGCGGCGAGTTTGTTGCAACCTTCAACCGTGGACATGTCGATCGGCAGCGCGATGCACTCACCGTCAAAAGCGGCAGTCAATTCCTTGGCGGTTTCCTCGCAGGGGCCGGCCTTGCGCGCGGTGATGTAAACCTTTGCGGCGCCTTGGGCGAGAAAGCCCGAAGCGATCATCTTGCCGATGCCGCGCGAACCGCCGGTGACGACCGCGATGCGGCCCTTGAGTGAAAACAGATCCTTGAACATGCATCCTCCTTTTGCTTTGGCGGCGATATAGCGCCAGCGGCCGGGAGTAAGTCAAGGAATGGCAGGGTTACTCTGTTTGAAACGCGGCTCAGGCTGCGTCGACCCGGCGAAAGCCGTTCCACATCGCTGTCGCGGCCCCCGATGTCAGCACCGACAGGAAGCGCGTGGTCTGGTAGTTGCCGTTCAGCGAAATGCGCGGCAAGGCCGTAAGATGCTCGGTGTTGCCGGCGAAGAGCATGCCAGGACGCGTGGTCACGGCGGTCGCAAATCCAAGCTCCCGCGCCATCGCAAATTCTCGCGCGGCAGCCGCAGCCTTGTCGCCGTATGGATAGGCGAAATGCAGCGCGGGTGTCTGCAACTGGCTTTCGATCCGCTCGCGGCTGACGCGCATCTCGCGCAGCGCGTCGGGTTCGCTGTCCCTTGCAAGATTGCAATGGCTGACGGTATGCGCGCCGATGGTCACCAGCGGATCGGCGGCAAAAGTTCTCAGCTCGTCCCACGACATGCATAACTCGCGCGCGATCGCCGCATCGTCGACGCCATGCTTTTCACACAGCTCGCTCACCGCACGCTGGACGTCGGCGTCGTTGGGAAGCGTGCGCAGCCAGTCGTGGATCTGGTTGAACGCCTGTTGCTTTGCGGCGGCGTTGGCCGTGTCGAGCCGGAGCACCGCGCCGTCGCGCATAATTTCGATAGCATTCGCTTTTGCAACGACGCGCTCCAGCGCCACCCACCACAGCCGTCCGTTGCCCTCGGCGAAATCGGTGGCGACATAGACCGTGAATGGCGCGTTATGCGCGCGCATCACCGGCAGCGCATGATCGCGGTTGTCGCGATAGCCGTCGTCGAAGGTGAAGCAGGCGAAGCGGCGGGCGAAGTCGTGCTCGCGCATCCGGCGATGCGCCTCGTCCATCGACACGATATCGACGCCGAGCGCACGCACATGTGTCAGAACCTCGTGCAGGAAATCCGGGGTGATTTCGAGGTGGCGATTGGGCTGGAACATATCGTCGCGGGCCGGGCGAACGTGATGCAGCATGAAGATGGTGCCGACGCCTGCCAGGATCGGACGCAGCACATGATGCGCGCCGGTGAAATACAACGCGTCGAGGCCGGCGCGGATGACGTTATTGCGAAGCTGCTTCATGGCGATGGCTCGGGCTGGTCCCGAAGGACCCAGCCCCGAGATTTGGCAGAAACGGTTGAACAAACGGTTATCCGGACGGTTGAAACGGCGATGACGGACCGGAATCCGGCCTTTGGCGTCGAGACAGCAGCACCGCCCATTTCCAGTTTGACACCTCGGCAAGGGTTTGTTTTGTCTGCACTCTGTCAAATAAAGGTCCGGGATGAGCCGTCTAGCAGGTTGGGCACGTAAATGGTGGCCGGGGTTGATCCCCTTGGGCTTCCTGTGGATCGGCGCGATCTGGACCGGCACCGTTCCGCTTGAGACCGATTTGGCCGCGCGGTCGACCGGTGCGCTGAAGGATACCGTCCTCGACAAGACCCGAATTTCGGTCTCCGGCCGCGATGTGTCGCTGTCTGCGGAGGCGTTTTCGGAAGAAGGCCGCCGCAGCGCCACGTCGCAGGTCGAGGCCGTCACCGGCGTGCGGCTGGTCAACGATGAGACCAGCCTGATCCTCGAGGCCAAGCCGTTCGTCTGGTCGGTCGAGCGCGACGTGGTGCGCGTGACGCTCAGCGGTCATGCGCCTTTGCCGGCGATCAAAACCAAGCTGCTCGATGCGGCCCGCACGTCGCTCAAAGGCACGGAAATTTCGGACCAGATGACGATGGCGCGGGGCGCGCCGCCGCGATTCGACAATGCAGCACTGCTGTTGATCGATCAGGTCAGCAGGCTGAAGGACGGCAAGATTACGCTGAGCGACACCGGCGTCAGCCTGACCGGCATGGCGCGCGAAATCGGCAGCCGTGAAGCGATTCTCGCGGCGCTGAAGAACCTGCCCGAAGGTTATTCGGTGAAGGAAAACGCGATCAAGGCGCCGCCTTACATCTTCCAGGCCAACAAGGACCCGGTGGCGAATACCGTTACGCTTGCCGGTTACGTGCCGGACAATGCGGTCCACGCCGCGATCGTTGCGGCGGTCGGCCGGAAGTTCTTTTCCGAGAAGCTGGTGGATAATCTGAAAGCGAGCGTCGGCGCGCCGCAGGGTTTCCAGAATGCCGCAGTGGCGGCACTGGGCGCGCTGTCGCGGGTCTCCACCGGATCGCTCGTCATATCCGACCGCGAGGTCAAGCTGTCGGGCGATGCGCTTTACGCGGTCGCGGCGGACCAGATTCGCAGTGGTATCGGCGGCGAGTTGCCGCAGGGCTGGGCTGCGAAAGCGGACGTGTCCGTCAAGCCGGTGGCCAGCGCTGTCGATCCGACCGTTTGCCAACAGCTGTTTTTCGAATTGCTCGGCAAGGCGAAGATCAGGTTCGATTCCGGCCGCGCGTCCATCGACAAGGATTCCATGGGCCTGCTCGATAAACTGATTGAAACCGCGTTGCGTTGCCCGACCGCCAATATCGAGGTGGCCGGGCACACCGACAGCGATGGCGACAACACTGCGAACATGGCGTTGTCGGAAAAGCGCGCGCAGGCGGTGGCGGAGTATTTGATCAAGGCTGGATTGCCGACTGACCGGTTGAGGGCCGTCGGCTACGGCAGTTCGCAGCCGGTTGCCGCCAACGATACCGACGAAGGTAAGGCCAAGAACCGGCGCATCGATTTCGTGGTGAAATGAGCATGATCTATCTTGCGACATTCAACTGGGGCTGGTTTCTCGCATCGGGCGTGCTCGGTCTGGCGATGGGATGGATCGCGGTGGTACAGCGGGGGCAGGGCTGGTCTGCCGTGATGCTGCGCAAGGTTGCGGTGCTGATCGCGGCTCTCGTTCTGGTCTCGCTGTTTCATCTGATCCCCGGCCGCGTCGGCTATTGGCTGGATCTCGGTCTCGCCATGCTTGCTGTCTATGTTGCAGGTTGCGCGGTTGGCTCGTGGCTGCGTGCGCTCGTCGTCTCGCGTCCTGCATCGGCGGATAAAGCGTGATGGCAACCGATCTGACGTCGCACTACCGGATGCTCGGTCATTACAACGCATGGGCAAATGCCCGGCTCTATGATGCAGTCAGCCGTCTCGACGAGACGCAATACAAGGCCGATCGCGGCGCCTTCTTCAAGTCCGTCCACGGCACACTGAATCATCTGCTGGCGACGGATATGATCTGGATGAAGCGGTTTACCGACGAAGGCGATGCGCCGGACAGGCTCGATGCGATCCTGTGCGAGACATTCGATGCGCTTCGTCCCGCCCGCGAGGCGCAGGATGCCCGGATCGTGGCCTATATCGACGGGCTCGACGACGCGCGCATTGCCGGAACCATTTCCTACCGGCGCGTCTCCAGCCCTGAACAATTCGTGCAGAAGTTGGCGCCTGCGCTGGCGCACTGGTTCAATCACCAGACCCATCACCGGGGCCAGGCTCACGCGCTTTTGACAGGGCTTGGACAGCCGGGCATCGAACTGGACCTGCTGTTTTTTCAGCGGGAGCAGGCCAAGGCAGCTTAGTGACAGATTGGTGGCAGCCTGACGGAAGCGTAACGGCCGTGTGACGCAGTGCGGTGTGGAAGGAAACAGTATTATTAATGTAACTTCCCGGGCCTGAATGGGTCCAAATCGGTGCCGCCGCACTCGCGGTTGTGCAGCCGGTCTGCTAGGACTTCATCTGCTGAAATGGCGATCGAATTTTGAGGTCTGGATGCTGGAGACACTACGCGGGGCCATCGCGTACATGCGCGAGAAGCAAATCCTGCACAAGCTCGGTGTTGCGATCAGCATCGCGATCATCGCGACCGCTTGCTACATCCTCTATCACATGCTCGAGGGTCTCGATGTCGATGACCTTTACGAGGCCTTGCGCGGCACCGAAATGCGCACCGTGGTGCTCGCCGGGCTTTGCGTCGCCGCCGGTTATTTCACGCTGACATTCTATGACCTGTTTGCGCTGCGCGCGATCGGCCGCACCGAAGTGCCTTACCGGGTCGCTGCTTTCGCCGGTTTCACCAGCTACTCGATCGGTCACAATGTCGGCGCCAGCGTCTTTACCGGCGGGGTGGTGCGCTATCGAATCTACTCCGCATGGGGCCTTTCGGCGGTCGATGTCGCCAAAGTCTGCTTCCTGGCCGGATTGACGTTCTGGCTCGGCAATGCCGCCGTGCTCGGTCTCGGCGTCGCGTATCACCCGGAAGCCGCTGCCTCCATCGACAAGCTGCCGGTCTGGTTGAATCGCCTCGCGGCGGTCTGCATTTTGATCGGCCTGACCGCCTATGTCGTATGGGTCTGGATGAAGCCGCGCGAAGTCGGCCGCGGCAGCTGGACCGTCACACTTCCCGGCGGCCCGCTGACGCTGTTGCAGATCATGATCGGCATTGTCGATCTCGGGTTCTGCGCGTTGGCGATGTACATTCTGGTGCCGGACGAGCCCCATGTTGGGTTTGTCGTTGTCGCGGTGATCTTTGTGTCGGCGACGCTGCTCGGTTTCGCCAGTCATTCGCCGGGCGGCCTTGGCGTGTTCGACGCAGCCATGCTGGTCGGGCTGTTTCAGTTCGATCGGGAAGATCTGCTGGCCGGGATGCTGTTGTTCCGGGTGCTGTATTATCTGGTGCCGTTCATTATTTCTGTCATCTTGCTCTCGCTTCGTGAGCTTATTGTCGGCCTTCGGGCGAAACGGGTTGCCGCGGCACTGCAGAGGCTCGACGACGCGGCGAAGCCCACACCGGCCCCGCGCGGAACAGGATCCCCGGTCTCGTAACAAGTGCTGGCGTCAGCTCGCGCGAAACAGGTACGGCGCATGACGATCACATCACCGAATTCGGGTTTCGCGCCGTGGCCGGATCGCCTGCGGCGGTCGGCGATCATTCTCATCGCGACCGTGCTTGGCTTGGCTGCAACCGTGGTTTTCGGCGGCCTGACGTTGCCGCAAGCCGGATTGATTTTCCTAGTGATCGCGGGTGCAGCGCTGGTGCCGTGGCATCTGCATCAATCTGTTCCTGCGACCGAAGACATGATCGGCGCGCGTCCGGCGGAAACACCGGTGGTGCAGGCGCTGGTCGGCGGGATGCCGGACGCCGCAGTGTTGCTTGATCGCGCCGGGCGTGTACTGCATTTCAATACCGCCGCCGGACAACTGGCGCCCGCATTGCGCAAGAACGAGCTGGCGCTGTTCGCGTTGCGCTCGCCTGAAATCATTGCCGCACTCCGCGAGGCCATCGCCAGCCGCCAGCCGCAGCGTGCCAGCTATGTCGATCGCGTTCCCGTCGATCGCTGGATGGAACTGATCGTGACGCCGTTGTCTCTGCCGACCGCGTTCGGCGGCAGCGAGTATTGCATCCTGATGACATTCCAGGATCAGACGCCACTGCGCCGTGTCGAGGAAATGCGCGCGGATTTCGTCGCCAATGCGAGTCACGAGTTGCGCACGCCGCTGGCGGCACTGTCAGGCTTCATCGACACGCTGCAAGGTCCGGCGCGCGAAGATCCGAAAGCCCGCGAGCGATTTCTCGGCATCATGCATACCCAGGCCACCCGCATGGCCCGGCTGATCGACGATCTGCTGTCGCTGTCGCGCGTTGAACTGAGCGCGCATGTGCGTCCCGAGAAGATGGTCGATGTTGTGCCGTTGGTCCGTCAGGTGGTCGATGGATTGGAGCCGCTGGCCAGCGAGCGGCAGGTTGCCATTGAGCTTGTGCTGCCGGAGGAGCCCGTTGTTGTCGCGGGCGATACCGAGGAGTTGTTGCGGCTGCTCGAAAACCTGATCGAGAACGGTCTGAAGTATGGCGCATCGGGTGGCCGCGTGGTGGTGACGCTTGCCGCACCTGCGGATGGCGAAAACGGCAGCGAGGTCCGGCTCGCGGTGCGCGACTTCGGTCCCGGCATTGCGCCCGAGCATCTGCCGCGCCTCACCGAGCGGTTCTATCGTGTCGATGTCGGCGACAGCCGCGCGCAGGGCGGCACAGGTTTAGGTCTGTCGCTGGTCAAGCACATTCTCAATCGCCATCGCGGGCGGTTGGCAATCGAAAGCGTGCCCGGTCAGGGCGCGACATTTACGGCGTACTTCCCATCGACGAAAACAACCGCCAGCGAGAAGGTTTCTTCGAAGGAATAATCACGTCACGAGGTCTGCCGCCACTGCGCAAAAAAAAAAGCCTCATCGTTTCGATGAGGCTTTTTTCGCATCGTATGTGGCTCGCGACGTTGAGCCTTTCTGTTACTCGCGGCTACTTGGTCGGCCGCGAGGTGCGGCGACGGTCGCTTGCCGGTTGATAGGCGACGCGCGAGTGATGCGCGCAGTAAGGCAGACTGTTGAGCGCCTTGCCGCCGCAGAAAAAGAAGTCCGCGCTGCCCGGATCGCCGACCGGCCAGTGGCAGGTGCTTTCGTTGAGTTCCAGCAGGCTCAGCCGCTGGCTCATCGGCACCACGTTGTCGTAAGCGATCGGATCGGCTTCAACCTCGACATCGAAGGCATGGGCGAGCGCCGTATTGCCGCGCGATACCGGACGATTGATCCGCATCATATGCTGCGCGGGCCGCGCGGCCTTGCGCTGCCGTGGTGCCGCCGACGACGGGCTCTTGGCGCGGCCGGACAGACCGAGCCGATGCACTTTGCCGATCACCGCGTTGCGGGTGATGTTTCCGAGTTCGGCAGCGATCTGGCTCGCCGAAAGTCCGGCTTCCCAAAGCTTCTTCAACTGTTCAACGCGATCGTCGGTCCAGCTCATCACCGTCATCGCACTCTTCCTTTTGATATCGCGCCGGCCATTTTTGACGCGGCGTCGCGATTGCAAACCGTCCAAAATCCCTGTCGGCAGAATCCCTTAGCCCTCGCCGGTTGCATGAAAAGCGACCGGGCGTTTACGCCGTACCGAAGACAAGCGAGGATCAGAACTACCGCACGAGATGTCGTACCCAACGTCAAGAATGCTACAATATGCCGTGACTCACGCGCAAGAGTCGGCCGCAGCGCGTCCACATGTTCCGGCTAAAAAGCAAATAAATTCGATCTTTGTGCGACGTCCGCAAATGGCATTTTCACGCTTTAGCGGGGTGCCGGGATCCCGGAATGGGTCAGAAAATGCCAAATTATGCGGTTATTACAGCGGCAAACGGCCGTTCCACCGATCCCTGAAGGGGCGCGCGTGGATTGACACCACACAACCCGCCAATAGAATAACCGCCACGTGCCGCCTTTTCGGGCGGCACGTTTCGTTTCCGGGGCAGGCAACGGAGCGACAAACGCTAAAGCGGTCGCGATGCTGTTCGTCCCATATCATCGATCAGGTCACCATGAGCCACGCTGCCAAGCCACATCTCGACTCTCACATGTTGCCGGTTTTCGCCCGCGCCGATGTCGCTTTCGAGCGTGGTGAAGGCCCGTGGCTGATCGCGACCAATGGCGACCGCTATCTCGATTTCACCAGCGGTGTGGCGGTGAATGCGCTGGGGCATGCCCATCCGCATCTGGTTGCGGCCATTCAGGAACAGGCCGCGAAGCTGTGGCACGTCTCGAACCTGTTTACGATTCCGGAAGGCGAGCGGCTGGCGATGCGGCTGTGCGATGCAAGATTTGCCGACGTGGCGTTCTTCTGCAACTCCGGCGCGGAGGCGATGGAAGCTGCCATCAAGATGGCGCGCAAGTTTCAGGCGGTGAACGGCAGGCCGGAACGCTATCGGCTCATTACGTTTGAAGGCGCGTTTCATGGCCGCACGCTCGCGACACTCGCCGCCGGCGGTCAGCAGAAATATCTCGAAGGTTTCGGCCCGCGCGTTGATGGTTTCGATCAGGTGCCGCTCGGCGATCTGGAAGCCGTAAAAAAAGCTATCGGCCCCGAGACGGCGGGCATCGTCATCGAGCCATGGCAGGGCGAGGGCGGCGTGCGCGCGGCCGATCCTGCATTCTTCCGCGCGCTGCGGCAGCTTTGCGACGACAACAAGCTGGTTCTGGTGTTCGACGAAGTGCAGACCGGCATGGGGCGTATTGGGACGCTGTTCGCCTATGAAAAGACCGGCGTTGAGCCCGACATCATGGCGCTGGCGAAAGCGCTTGGCGGCGGCTTCCCGATGGGCGCGTGTCTTGCCACTGTTGCGGCCGCAGCGGGCATGACGCCGGGTACGCACGGGTCGACGTTCGGCGGCAATCTGCTTGCGGCTGCGGCGGCCAACGCTGTGCTCGATGTGATGCTGGCGCCGAAGTTCTTCGAGAATGTGCAGCGCTCGTCGCTGGTGCTGAAACAAAAGCTCGCATCAATCGTCGATCGTTATCCGGATGTCGTCGATGAGGTGCGCGGCGACGGGCTTTTGATCGGCCTCAAGGCGGTGATCCCGGCAGGCGATCTCGTCGGCGCGCTGCGCGGTGAGAAGCTGTTGACCGTCGGCGCCGGTGAAAACGTCGTGCGATTGTTGCCGCCGCTGATCGTCACTGAGGCGGACATCGACGATGCGGTGTCGCGCATTGAACGTGTCTGCGCGAAATTCACGCGCACCGCGGCGCGGCGCGAGGCTGTGTGATGAGTAAGTCCCCGCGACACTTTCTCGATCTGTTCGACGTGCCGACCAAGGAGTTGCGCGCGATCCTCGACGCCAGCGTGGCGATGAAGAACAAGCGCAAGGCCGGCGATACATCCAGCAAGCCGCTCGATGGCAAGACGCTGGCGATGATTTTCGACAAGCCATCGACGCGCACGCGCGTGTCGTTCGATGTCGGCATGCGGCAGCTGGGTGGCGAAGCCATCATGCTCACGGGTGCTGAAATGCAGCTCGGGCGCGGCGAAACCATTGCCGATACCGCGCGGGTGCTGTCGCGTTTTGTCGATGCCATCATGATCCGGATTCTCAATCATGAGGCGCTGACCGAGCTTGCGGCGCACGCGACCGTGCCTGTGATCAACGGCCTGACCCGCCGTTCGCATCCCTGTCAGGTGATGGCGGATGTGATGACCTTCGAAGAACATCTCGGCCCGATCAAGGGCCGTACTGTGTCCTGGATCGGCGACGACAACAACGTGCTGGCGTCATGGGCCCATGCCGCGGATCGTTTCAGCTTCAATCTGCGCGTGGCGACACCTCCGGAACTGGCGCCGAACAAGCTGCTGAAGGACTGGATCAAGTCGACCGGCGCGCCGGTCGTGCTCGGAACCAAGCCCGAGGAGATGGCGCGCGGCGCCGATTGCATCGTCACCGATACTTGGGTGTCGATGGGCGACAAGGAAGGCGAGCATCGCCATAACGTGCTGAAGCCTTATCAGGTTAACGCCAAGCTGATGTCGCTGGCCAATCCGGGCGCGATCTTCATGCACTGCCTGCCGGCGCATCGTGGTGAAGAAGTCACCGACGATGTGATCGACGGCCCGCAGTCGGTGGTGTTCGACGAGGCCGAAAACCGCCTGCACGCGCAAAAGGGTATTCTGGCCTGGTGCCTGGACGCGATTGGCTAATTGCGTCCCAGTGCGCGTTTTCTGGATGCCCTTGTTCCCGATCCGCTCCCTTTTTTGTGCAGCGAGGCGTCCTATATTGTGCGGACACCTTAGCTGACCCACCATTGCCTTGGGGCCGAAAGTCAGACCCGAACGGGTTTGAGCTTTCCACTGCGGCAATTCGGTTTCTCCTGACAAGAACGTGTCCGATATGACTCCCGAAAGCCAAATTCGTGCCCCTTCCGCAACGCCGGTGGACGATGCGGTGCTGCCTTTCGAGGTCAGCGCGCTCGATGTGCGCGGCCGGTTGACGAAAATGGGACCGGCGCTCGACGACATTCTCACCAAGCACGATTATCCGGCTCCCGTCGGCAAGCTGCTCGGCGAGGCCATCGTGCTCACCACGCTGCTCGGCTCGACGCTCAAGTTCGAGGGCCGCTTCATTCTGCAAACCCAGACCGATGGACCGGTGTCGCTGATCGTTGTCGATTTCCAGGCACCCGATCGCCTACGTGCTTATGCGCGCTTTGACGCCAGCAAGCTCGAGGCTGGTCAGGACTCTGCTGCGCTGCTCGGCCACGGGCATCTGGCCATGACCATCGATCAAGGTGCGGACATGAGCCGCTATCAGGGGCTCGTGGCGCTGGAGGGCGGTAATCTGGAAGACGCCGCGCATGAGTATTTCCTGCGCTCGGAGCAAATTCCGACGCGGGTTCGGCTGGCGGTCGGCGAGGAATTTCGTGGCGGCGACGGTCCGAAGCACCGCTGGCGCGGTGGCGGCATGCTGATGCAGTTTTTGCCCAAGGCGCCTGATCGCGCGCGGCAGCCTGATCTCCATCCGGGGGATGCGCCGGAAGGCGCTGTCGTGCACGACCTGCCCGAGGATGACGCCTGGGCGGAGAGCCGGGCGCTGTTCGGCACGATTGAGGACCTGGAACTGATCGATCCCGATTTGTCGGGAGAGCGGTTGTTGTTCCGGCTGTTTCATGAGCGTGGTGTGCGGGTATATCCGATGCAGGCGATACACGCGCAGTGCTCCTGCTCGCGCGAGGCGGTGGCCGGAATGCTCGCGAGTTTCACGCCGAAGGACCGCGCAGATATGGTCGAGAACGGCAAGGTGGCCGTGACCTGCGAGTTCTGCAGTTCGACTTACGAATTTACGCCGGATGAAGCGGGCGTGGTGCCGGAGACGTCGGCCCGCAATGATGGCGGGGAATCACCATCGCCGTCTTGACATTTGCCTATCTAGGAATATAGTCCGTATCGTCCTGTTCGTGAGGGGCGCTTCTAGAGGCGTCTTGAATGCGGAGCAGGATGCGGCGCCTGCGCGATGTGGTTCGCAGCCACACGTCCGGGAGGCTGGGGTCACCGTCCGGGCCAACTACGTGGCTCTGCCGTTCGCGGCTGGACGCGGACAGGATGAAGGCTGGCGAAAGCCAGTTGGATAAAGGGTCGCTCGGCACCCGTCCTGACCCGGAAGTACGGTCCTCTCGCCCAAAATCGCCGCAGATGGAGCGCCGCAAGGCGACGCGCTTTCGGGATAACATCGCCTCGCACGCGATGCCGGAAGCGAAACACCACATTTGCGCCTCGCGGCGCTCCATGCCCCTCATGAATTTTGGGGCAAGGCTGAAACCGCAACTCGCGCGATGCGCGCGAGGACGAATACGCGTGTCTTCGTTGGCGCGAATGGGCAAGCCCCACACGCGCATGCTGTTTGAAAACTGAATCTGGAAATCGAAGTGAACCACGCGAGCGCTACACCCACGATCGTCATCACCGGGCTTGACCCGGTGATCCACGTCTTGCTTGCGAATGTCGAGATTAAGCCGTGGATGGCCGGGTCAAGCCCGGCCATGACGATCTACAACTAGGCCGCGCTCAGTGCGCACGCTAAATAGAAATGTCCTACGCCGCCATCGTTTCGCGTGGCTGATAGATTGCAATATGCTGGCAATGCGCGATCGGTGTTGAGCCGTTCGCTACGATCAGGCCGTCGAGTTCGACAAACTTGTGGCCCTTGCGATCGTAATTGCCGGTGACCTTGGCGCGCACCGTCAATTCGTCCTCGACCGAAGCCGTCGCCAGATAGCGGATCGTGCTGCCGACATGAATCCACGGCCCGAGAACGGCGTTCTCCATCAGCGCCCAGTTCATGGTCCGCAGCAGCATGCCGGTGTGAACGAGTTTCTCGTTGGCATAAAGCTGATCGGCTTCGCGAACATCGCGCAGATAATCGGATGAGCCTTGCGTACCCAACGTAAACGGCGGAATGCTGAGCCACTTTCCGGTCCGGTATGACTGTTCACTGGCGGGGGCAGTCTTGCCGACGACGGCAACGCTCTGGAAATCTCCGAGCGAGATTTTCGGCGCGTCCGACGGCATTGATGCGGTGCCGCTCGCGCACAGTTCGCCACGGCTTTCGACCTTGATGGCGATGCCGCCGCCGGTCTCCTCCGCCGTCACCAGCGCCACCTCGCCGTCATAAACCGGCTTGAAGAACCGGCCATCCATTTGCCCGCGCTCCAGGAACGCCCGGCCCCATTTCGCCACCGGCATATGGCTCATATAGGCGAACACATCGACGCCGGGGACTAGGCCGCCTTGAAATCCGAACCGGCGCGCGACCGAATCGTCATGCATTTTGTTTTCAGAGTTCTTGGCGAGATTGTAGGCATCGACGCTATAGGGCTTGGGCGCGGTCATGAGTTTCCTCGGGTTTCCTCGGATTTTTTGCGTTCTTGGGTTGAATGGTACGCGACGGAGGAACCAAGGCAAGCTGCACCCGTGCATGCCTCGCAAGCTTACTTACGCGTTCCACTCGCCATTTCGGCGGGTCTGGGTTACCAGCAGCCGCCTGACGAACTTTTGCCAACCGAATGAGTAAAGCTTGACCCCCACGACCCGTATTTATGTCGATGCCGATGCCTGCCCGGTCAAGGACGAGATTTACCGTGTCGCCGAGCGGCACCGCCTGCCCGTGAGCGTTGTCGCAGGTAATTTCATCCGCGTGCCGAACGATCCGCTGATCGAGCGCATCGCCGCGGGCAGCGGCATGGATGCCGCCGACGACTGGATTGCGGAACGCGCGCAAAAAGGCGATATCGTCGTCACGTCCGACATCCCGCTCGCGGCGCGCTGCGTGAAGGCCGGTGCGGATGTGATCGCGCCGAACGGCAAGCCGTTCTCGGAACAATCCATCGGCATGACGCTGGCGGTCCGCAATCTGATGACCGATCTGCGCTCCAGCGGCGAAGTCACCGGCGGGCCGCGTTCGTTTTCACCGCGCGACCGCTCCGCGTTCCTGTCGACACTCGACCAGACCATTCGCCGCATCCAGCGCGCAAGAGACCAGAAGTAAGGTATTCCGACCCCATGGCGCCTCCCCTGATCCAGTTAAAAGACATTGCGCTGACCTTCGGCGGCACGCCGCTGCTGGCGGGTGTCGAGCTTGCCGTGTCCTCGGGCGAACGCGTCTGTCTGATCGGCCGCAATGGCTCCGGCAAATCGACGCTGCTGAAAATCGTCGCAGGACTGGTCGAGGCGGACAAGGGCAGCCGCTTCGTGCAGCCGGGCGCGACCATTCGCTATCTGCCGCAGGAACCTGATTTTACAGGCTTCAGGACGACGCTCGCCTATGTCGAAGCAGGCCTCAATCCCGGCGACGATTCCTATCAGGCGCAATATCTGCTGGAGCAATTGGGGCTGACCGGCACGGAAGATCCCGCCAACCTGTCCGGCGGTGAAGCCCGGCGCGCGGCGCTG
>Ga0315336_1002070_pt1 | contig 33083 bp, 37 predicted proteins | sample ASW5metaG_FD_204512 | JGI IMG/M metagenome (GOLD analysis project Ga0315336, IMG submission 204512) | Ammonia-oxidizing marine archaeal communities from Monterey Bay, California, United States - ASW #5 | ecosystem: Environmental > Aquatic > Marine > Intertidal zone | place: USA: California...
AGGCGACGAGGACGAAGAAGAAGGCGACGAGGACGAAGAAGAAGGCGACGAGGACGAAGAAGAAGGCGACGAGGACGAAGAAGAAGGCGACGAGGACGAAGAAGAAGGCGACGAGGACGAAGAAGAAGGCGACGAGGACGAAGAAGAAGGCGACGAGGACGAAGAAGAAGGCGACGAGGACGAAGAAGAAAATGAAGATGAGGAAGAGGTTGATAAAACCAAGAAAATTAAAATAGGTTCGTTTACTCTTCCTATCTCCCTTCCCACCACTAAAAATGGAAAAATTATTGCAATAGGCTGTGTTGCCGCTTTATTACTGACCGGTGGCGGATTGTATTTCGGATGGAAAACCTTCGCTCCGGAAGAACTTGTGGAAGCGAAAAAAACAGAAATAGAAATCCCTGATGAACTAACACCAAAGCCAGAAGAAGGGGCTGATGTTGTTGAACCAGAAGAAGATAAAGCATCGTCGGAGAAACCTCAAGATTCTGAAGGGGAACCAACGAAAGATGAAACCCGTCCAACAGGTGTTTTAGGAGGAGAGGAAGATAAGGATTCGGAACTCTCCAAGGAACTGAAAAATTTAAAAGCCCTTGGAGGAATTGAAGTTGAGGGCGACCTAGGCCCGGCTGTTGACCCCGAAGAACTTCAAGTCACTCTTTCAACCATTATGCCCGTCGCATTTAGTTCGCAAGATATTAAGGTCCTTAGCTTCACATTGACCATAGAAACGTTTGACCCATCAAGCGCCCAGGTAATTAGAGAAGCATTACCGATATACCAAAAAACAACCACGAATACCGTGGAACGATTCCTTAAAAATAAATTTTATAATGACATTTTTTATGTAAAAGAAAAACTCCAAAGGCGACTTCAAACCAACTTCAATGCTAAAATGGAAGGTGGTCAAATCAAAAAAGTAAAATTTACTGAATTTGTACTTAAATAAAAAGGGTACAGTGGCTCCTTGTTTATTTTTTTACTTGGGTCGGTTCGTTAGCGATAAAAACTCAACTAGGCGAAACTAATTCCTCTCTTAGTCCACCCAATAGCTCCTTTATCTTCCATAACAGTTTCGGCACTCCTTCACCAGTCATAGAAGAAATAGCGTAAACTCGTGGATTAATCTCTTTTAAACGACATTCATAGGCCTGAAATTTTTTCAAGGCTTCGGAATGGTCGATTTTAGAGGCCACAATAATCTGGGGTCGCTGATGGAGCCTTTTGCTAAAACGTTCTAACTCGTTCTGAACAATTAGGTAATCATCCAACGGATCGCGCATATTACTAGATGAAAAATCTAGGAGATGCACTAATAAACGACTACGCTCAGTATGTTTAAGAAAGCGAATACCTAGACCTTTTCCCTCATGAGCACCCTCAACAAGACCGGGAATATCGGCTGCCACGAAGGTAGAAAAGTCATCCAATTGAACAACTCCCAAGTTAGGAATCAAGGTGGTAAAAGGATAATCGGCTATTTTGGGGCGGGCATGTGAAATTTTTGAAATGAAAGTTGATTTACCTGCATTTGGAAGACCTATGACTGCCACATCAGCTAATAGTTTTAACTCAAGAAATAGTTTTTTTTCTTCGGTCGTGATACCTGATTCAAATTTTTGAGGAGCTCTGTTCTTAGCCGATTTAAACCGAGCGTTGCCACGTCCACCCTTCCCTCCTTGGGCAGCCAAAAACTGCGACTTGTGTTCTGTGAGATCGGCCAGAAGGTCCAAAGATTCTCTATCCCTAATTAACGTTCCCACCGGAATTTTAATAATTAGGTCCTTCCCACTTTTACCAGTCATCATTTTACCTTTTCCTGGGCTTCCACATTTAGCTCTGTAGAGGCGATTATTTTTTAACTCTATCAAGGTCGATGAATGGATGTCGGCTTCAAAAATGATATTACCTCCATCCCCCCCATCACCTCCATCAGGGCCACCCAAAGGCACATACTTTTCCCTTCGGAAACTACAGCAACCGTCACCTCCAGCACCAGACTGGATTGAAATAGTGATTTCGTCGATAAACATGGAATTGGTTCTCAGATTGACGACGGATCAAACTCCGCCATTATTTTTTTTTGAAGTTACAAGCGGTGGGGGAAATGCTACAAACAGCCAGTGAATCGAGACACTTGCTAATTAGCGGGATAGACGCTTATCTTCTGTCTTTTGCGGGTCATATTCTCAAACTTAACCATACCATGAATTTTAGAAAAAATAGTATAGTCACTGCCAATTCCTACATTAGTACCTGGATGGAATGTCGTGCCACGTTGACGAACGAGGATCTCACCAGCTTTCACAGTCTGCCCTCCATAACGCTTAACACCTAAACGTTTGCCAATACTGTCCCTTCCATTAGATGTACTACCCTGTCCTTTTTTATGAGCCATGAGGGTTCCTCATCTCTTGGTTATTTCTGTGATTTTTAGTTGGGTGAATAATTGGCGGTGTCCATTTTTTCTACGATAGTTTTTTCGGCGCTTCTTTTTGAAGACAATAATTTTAGCACCTTTCCCATGCTCAATCACCTTACCCGTGACTTTACAACCCAGCACGTATGGGGAACCCACCTCAACATTTTCGCCTTCGCCAACCATCAATACCTGATCCAAAGTAACTGTATCTCCAGCATTAGTTTCCAGTTTTTCAACCTCAATAAGGTCGCCCTGAGATACCTTGTATTGCTTGCCACCTGTGTTTAAAACCGCAAACATTAAAAAAAACTCCTCTCGACGTAATTTCTATTTTAAACAAGACCCGCAGACCGATAGAAAGCCAATTGTATTAACCATCATTGGACAAGCCTAAGATATTAGTTAATCTGGCCTTTGGTGTCAAGCTTTTGCAAGGACTCCCGATAAGAAAAAGTGGATTTTTTACCGGAATCTTCCCAATTTCGTTGATCTTTCAAAAACCTAGCCAGTATCAAACTAAGCTAAGAAAAACCGTTCTCTTGACCCAGTTTTGGCGTGGATGTATAAAAGAGAAACTTCTTTAACAACTTGAGACCGCATATATGTCTTTGAAGGACAAGGAAAAGTGGGATGCCAAATATGGAGTTTCTGAATATATCACCAGTAAAGAACCCTGCGAATGGTTAAATAGCAACGCAGGTTATCTACATGGGAAAGGGTTGGCACTCGATATTGCCTCAGGCGAAGGCAGAAACGCTATTTTTGTTGCCGAAAAAGGCTATCAAACCCTAGCAATCGATGCATCAGCCGTTGGACTCGATAAGACTCGAGCTTTAGCCGAAGAAAAAGGTATTACTATTGAAACCCGTGTTGTTGATTTGGATAATTGGAAGTTTGAACAAGACGCTTTTGATCTTGTTCTCTGCTTTAATTTTCTCGACAGGCGAATATTTCCGGGAATCAAAAATACTCTTAAACCAGGCGGCTTGCTTTTTTATGAAACATTTACAGTTGACTACCTTAAATATAGCAACTTTAAGAGGGAGTGGGTTCTGAAACATAACGAACTGTTAGACGCTTTCAGCGAATTCCGTATATTAAGATACCGTGAAATAGACCACAATAACAAGGCCTTTGCCTCTCTAGTGGCATTAAAAAATAATGACTCGTAATACCAAGATAAATTACTTATCCCAAGTAGGGTCTGCAATATTCTTCCTCTTTGTTGCATTGCTTCTAAGTTGCTCTGCGCCAGAAAAACGCTTGGAAAAGGAACGACTAACTCTTGTATATCGTCCCCAATCTGCATTAAGTTATGAGATCAAAAACCTTCGCCTGAAACACCCCATTAAACTTTCACAAAAACAGGTTATGAACCATCTGCTTTCTATGCATTATGAAGAATTAACTTTGTTGGGAAAAAAAAAATACGTTTTCTCATCCAGTGACGCAGTCGCGGTGACTCCTTTGATCACAAAAGCATTGAATCGGATGAAAGGTAATCAGATCTTATATTACAAGGTTGAAACACCAAAAGGAGCGACATCGGGGACTATATTTCAAACTAAAGGGAAAGTTCATTGGCGATTTAACGCCATAAACGGAGTAAGTTTTGAGAACAGTTCTTTCCCGGGGTTCAGAGGTTCTACTTGGAGGCTTTTACCCAAAAACGGTCAAAGCTATAATGTTGCAAAGAACACATTAGGCAACGCACAACAACAGAATTGGATTGTTTCCAACCTTAACTTGTCAGTAAAGTCAAAACGGGGTGTTCGGCGTTCTCCAAAAAGTTTTTCAAGAAACACGTCCCGCGACCTGAAACATAAAAGACCTGAAAGATCCGTTATCAATCAGGGCGAACTTAAAAAGCGTCTACTTTTTTTAAAAGAACTTCTCGATAAACAATTGATCAATGACGAAGAGTATGAGCGTAAAAGGAAGGAATTATTAGATCAATTCCTTTGAGAAACCATTTTTATGGCTCACCTGATGACTATCACTTATTTCGATCGGTTCGCAGCTTTTTCTAGAATCTCGTCCACCTTGTCCATAAAATTATTCCGTTCCTGATTGGTCGTATCGATAATACGCTTAGTCTTTACTATTTCAGCGTCGGGCAAGTCATCCTGTCTGACCCTATCCTCAAGGTGCCATAGTTTAATGTTGCTCATTGCCAATTCGCTCACCACTTCTCCCAGCTGGTTGATACCTTCTGTTGAGGTGACGTTGAGATTTTTGTAAAGTTTCACCTTTTCATCGCGAATCCTAACTTTACCCGTAAGAGCAGCATCCAAAAAGGCATCGATTTCCTCTAACAGCTCTTTTCGTTGTCGATCCACCAGATCCATTTTAGCTTGCAGTTCCTCAGTTTGAGAATCAGATGCATCCTTGCCCTGAATAACTTCATCCAGATGCCAGTAGCGTAGGTTTTTTATTGAGAGCTTGTCTATCAGACTTCCTAGTGTTTCAGCCATATGCCAATTTTTATATATCTAAAAATACTGGTTAATAATTTAAGAAAGCGTTTTCTGCTTTTCGGATAAGTCCAATATATCAAGTTCGGCGCTAAACTAGCATATTGATTTAACCATCATCAACAGATTTTCCACTCCATACTAAAATTAACGTTTTCTAAGTAGGGATATTCCGTCTCTTATTGTAAGCATGACCTTTTCAACGCGATGATCCCATGAAACTCTTTGGTTAAATTTGTGAATAGCATGGTCTGAAGTCTCTTTCGGGTTTAATACTCTGCCACTCCATAAAACATTATCCACCACGATTAATCCGCCAGACCTCAACATAGGGAGCAAAGCTTCATAATAATTTATGTAATTTTCTTTATCAGCATCGATAAAAGCCATGTCGAAAGGACCAGAAAGTGTTTTTAAGGTTTCGATTGCATGGCCTTCTTTCAAAACTATCTTTCTTCCATGTGGGCTTTCGTCAAAAAATCGTTTTGCAAATTTGATCGCCACAGAGTCTACTTCACAAGTGACGACATAACCATTTTCTGGAAGAGCCTCCGCCATAGAAATAGCACTGTAACCACCAAAAGTGCCTATCTCGATGATTCGTCTTGCCTCTAAAAGTTGAACAAGCATCTTAAGTAGTTGCCCTTCGATACGTCCCGTAAGCATTTGTGGAATTTCTAACTGATCATATGTTTCCATCTCTAAACGCCATAGGAGATCGCTCTCAATTTGGGTATGGTCATAAGCGTAGTTTTCTATATCCTCGTTAACGAAGTCCATAACAATCTCCCCCTAAATCACCATCAATAGCTGACGATTTGCTCATCCTGTGTTCGCCAAGCATACCAGGTGGCAACGGTTTCAAGTGGATGCCATTTTCGACCCAAAGCTCGCATTCGTTTTATTGTCGGCAATTGACGCATCCGATACAACTTTTTGAGCGCCAGCTGCAGACCTAAATCGCCGACTGGCAAAATATCAGGTCTGTTGAGTGAAAATATAAGAAACATTTCAGCAGTCCATCGACCAATGCCATGAACTGCCGTCAATTGCTGAATCACCTCTTCATTTTCCATATAGTGCAGGCGGTGTGGGCGAAGTATCTTTTCATGAAAGTGATGACTCAAGTCCTTTAAGTAGGCAGCTTTCTGCCCTGAAAGTCCAACCTCTCGTAAAGTGGTATCTGATAATTTGATCACACCTTCTGGAGTTGGAGAACCTCCGCTAAAGCGTGCACAGAAACGGGCCGTAATCGTATCTGCCGCAGCGACAGAAATCTGTTGAGCAATAATCGCCTTACACAACACTATAAAATAGTTCCGGTTGCGTTTGAGCTTCATCGGACCAACTCGACGAATTACCTGAGCCAAGATTGAATCATTTTCGTCGAAATGAAGGAGAATTTTTTTTCGACTTGGAATGACACGAAAGTTTTCTATCATAATTCATTCTGAAAGATCAGTTTGTTTGCAAGGCTCTTAAGTGTTTTAAGCATGGCGAGTTTTTAATAATATCCACAGCTTTATCACCAATCGGATTACCATATAAATCAAGAGTCACGAGTTTGGGGAATGATTTTGTTTTTGCTAGTATTTTAGCAGCCTCATTGTCCAAGTTGTTCTGCGCTAAAGATAAAGCTGTAAGATTAGTCCATGGTTTACCGCTGCATAACGCAGATAATCCATCATTGCCTAATTGTGTCCGGCCTAGATACAATTCCTTTATATTTGCAAAAGTAGATGAGTTTGCTAGGGCCTTGGCTCCATTAGGGCCTAGTGGATTCTGCTTGAGATAAAGAAACTCTAGAGAAACCATAGATTTAGATTGGCCAATGGCTTCCACGCCTTCAGATCCTAAAAAGTTAATTTGAACAAATAAGCGTTGTAACGTAACCAAAGTCCTAGAGTTTGCCAACGCGCATAATGCACTGTTAGTGAGTTTATTGCCTGCAAGGGAAAGCACTCGAAGTCTGCTCAAAGCTTCAGCTTCGGATATCAGCCTAACCCCTTCATCACCAAAATCGTTTCTATCCAACCACAGCTCCCTTACATTCTTAAGCCGAGAATATTCCATAAGGTCCTCCACTTCTTCCAAATTGATATCCTTGTCATCAAGTTGAAGCTTGAATTGAGGTTCTTCTTTATTCCCTACCTGTGTATAGTTTTCCATTTCTCCCCCCTCAAGAGGATTCTCGTTATCCAACTCCAAGGGAAGTAAAGTCATACTATTGTTTATAAGACTCTCAAACAAGGCACTCATTATTTTTTTCAGACCCAGCCTTTCTTTTTGAAATACTCGATGATTTTTATCGCCGTCTGGGGTGGTTTCCGATAACTAGTGTCAAAAATACAATCAGCAGCGGCACGATATTTTGGTTCGCGTTCACTGAGAATCTGGTGTTGTTCTTCTTCGAAACTGAGGTTACCTTTAAGAGGAGGACGGTTTGTGCCCTTTATCCGTTCTAGAATTTTTTCTGGGCTTGAAATTAAAAGAACCGCTTTGCCATTCCGTTTGAGATCTAGAACATTACGTTCATCCAATATTACCCCACCTCCACAGTCGATAACTGAGTTTACGGCTTCTGTGGTTACCTCCTCAACTATTTTGCGTTCAATTTCACGAAACCGCCCCCATCCCTCTTGTTCTGTAATCTCTAAAATCGATTTACCTGCCTTCCGAACAATCTCTTCATCAATACTGTAACGTCGACAATGGAGGGTGTCCGCCAATATTCGTGATATTACAGATTTTCCAGTACCACGATACCCTAATAAAACAATATTCATGCAGTAAGTTTCCCCTGATATATTAATCAATATTTAATTCTATCTCTTTCAATTAATACGTCCAAATAATACGCCCAAACCAATAAGTTTGAAGGTTAAAATACTTGGCAACTTGATGCAAACAAAACTCGTTTATCAGAAAACCATACTCAAACCAAATATATAAATCAGATTATGCTACAATTCCAACTTATTGAAAAAGTATGCGTTTTTTTTTGGGAACATTAACCTTTCAAGAAAGGGGTTCCACTTTGAAAAAAAATATTTTAACAAATATTTTAGTTCTTGGGCTGTGTACGTTTTTTGGATCCTTCGCGTGGGCCGAAGACGACCCGCTAACAGCAAAAATGAGAGCAGCCTGCAAGGGTGGCAACTCCGCTGCCTGTTTTAAAATGGGTGAAAGATACCGAGTAGTTGAACGTGATAATAAAACAGCTGCCGGATTTTACCGAAGCGCCTGTGAAGCGGATTATATGACTGGTTGCACATATGGTGGAAACCTACTATTTATGGCAGGAAGTCATGGCAGTGCGAAATGGAAAGAAGCAAAAAAAATGTACCTGAAGGCATGCGAGGCTGATGAAGACGCCAGTTGCTATATGTTGGGACAACTGACCTACAAGGAGGGAAGGCAGAAAAAAGCGGTCAAATACTTTAAACAGGCTTGTGAAATGGGCAACCAAGGTGGGTGCGCTAAGGCAAAAAGATTAACACGATGAAAGATGTCCAAAAAACTTAAAAATTGGGAAGATCTGGTAAATGATGGGGAACAATATGGAGACATTAAAAGCGAGCTGACCCCAAACCAAAAAATAATTTTCGAAAGTATTAAGGACCAGAAAGTTCTCAAGCTTCAAGATGCCTATGCCTTTGTAAAAAGGGACGAGGTTACAAGAGAACACGGTATGAGGCTTGCTCAGTTAATTAAAGATTTTGAACTATTAAAATCCATCCACACTATTATAATTACTCATAACAACTTAGGGCCAGAGGGAATTAAAATTCTCACAACATCAAGCTTATTGCCTAAGGTAGAGTATTTGCATCTTGGTTCTAACAACCTTGGGGATGAGGGGATAGAAACTATTGCGAACTGTGATCTATTCTCGGAAGTACTAACGCTTAACCTAGAGTGCAATGGAATAACCGCAAGAGGGGCTAAGGCGTTGGCGACATCTTCGGTCCTAACTAAGGTGACCTCTCTCAACTTGGTTGACAACAAAGTCGGCGACGAGGGTGCATTGGCTATCGCAAACTCAGATAATTTGTCAAACTTAACCTATCTACACCTTGGGGGTAATAGGGTAAAGTCTGAGAAAGCAAAAAAAGCCCTCTACGAATCCAAAAAATTAAACCAACTGGGAAAAATTAAAGTCTTCTAAACTAGCAATCTCTCAACGAAACGCTTATCGTTTCATTTGCGTCGAAAGCTTAGTTAACGTTCCAATAGGTAGTATGCTAACTATTGCTTCCACACACCCTGGGCCAACAATGAAATTATTCTCCTGGACGCAGTAATTCTGGGCGGGAATAGTTAACCAAACCTGGCGTGGTCTCTACTCCTTCCTTAAGGACAAGTGTTTTAAGCTGAGTCAGCGTTTTGGTTTGATGAATTGCCTTGGCTCCTTCTGAACCAAATTCATTTCTTCCTATATAGAGATGGGTCAATCCTCTTAAGTGCGTTGAGGCCCCAATAGCCATAGCCCCTTCATCTCCGATCATATTCTGCGATATATTGAGAACTTTAAGGTTTTGCAAATTGGTGGTTGCAGCGATGACTTTAGCACCCTCATCGCCAAGTTTATTTGCAACTAGGTTTAATTCTTCTAGGTTGCTAGCAATCTCACCGTCAGTTAGCGCCTGAATGCCTTCCGCATTCAAATAACTGCGATCTAGCTCCAATTTTTTTAGATGAGGTAGAGTTTGGGTTTTCCCAAGCGCCTTCGCGGTTTCGTTCCCAGCTTCCATCCAACCTATGTCCAGCGATTCCAGTTGGGAAAAGTTTGATGATTGAACTAATTCTATCAGAGAGTCGTCAGTTAGTTTGTTGTCAGACAAAGCAAGTGTTTTAATGTTTTTCAAAGTAGTACCTGAAGAACCAGCCCACTCTTTCACCCCTTTATCGGTTATAAAATTGACTCCCAGGATTAATTTTTCAAGGCTTAGCAACTGTTCTGACTCACTTAAAATTTTTAGCGCTTCATCACCAATTTGATTATCTCCCAAATCTAAGACTCGAACCTGCTGTAACTGGCTTGAACGTGCTAGTAAAGTGACCTCATCCGTGGAGTAGTATTTCCCTGATAATTTTAGAATAGTGGAGTCAGATTCTAACTCATTGGTTATAGCTTCTTCAATCCGAGGAGCCAACTCTTCCAAGGTCGGTTTACTCTCGTCGTATTCGGCGTTACCACCTCTAATAATACCCATTAAACTTACTCCAAAAAGATCTAAAATCAGAGAACCTCCAACCAAACCTTCCATACTGTACTATTACAATTTCATCTAGGTCCCATTCTAACAATCTGTTGTCTCCAGTCCCACATAAATCCACAAGTCTTTCGTATGAAATAAGCATCGATATTTGGCAAGACACAAAATTTTACTTCATAACTAACCGCAAAATCCACATAAGCCTATAAAATTTTAAAAATTGATACAGTAGACCTAGCCTTATTATTTTCAGTTATTAACACTTATTTTTCCTAAAACCTGCCTCGGCAGGAAAATTAAAATCAATTAATACCCTGTTAACTCCATTTTAATTTTAACTTTTTATAATTAACATAGCTGAAGGAATGAGTTTAAAAGTCTATATAACTTCATATGGAGGTGCTAGACATGACCATTTTTAAGTCTTTAGATATACGTGGACTTTCATTTTTTAATGGCTACGAACAGACCTTAGAAGCCATTCGAGAAGTTAAAATTAATGGTGTGCTGGAACTTATTCTAGACCCGAAAAAGAATTTCACTCAGGCATTTAAAAAGTGGGCCGACTCTGAAGGTTATCGAGCTACGGACGTGAATGATGATAGCCAAATAATCCGTTTGTTCATACGAAAATTGAACTTGCAAAAGAAAAAATAAAGGATTTTTTAAATTAAACTCGAAATACCACCTTGCCTGATAATTTTAGTTCATAATGGGACTAATTCTCCAATTATGCTTAATATCTTAAAAAACACCTCTGATTTCTTTTCCAGGCCCTTGTTTATACCGAGGCTTCACTCCAAGCCTATGTGGTAATCACCATTATTTAATAAAAGCTAAACGATCCAGGTTATTTTTTCTGGTTTTGTTGATGTATGATTCGGAGTCCTTCAAGAGTCAGGAAAGGATCTATAGTATCTATGGATTTAACTCGATTAGCAATCAATTGGACGATTCCTCCTGTCGCAATTACACGTGCCGTTTGATTAAGTTCTATCTGCATTTTAGAAATCATTCCATCGATCATGCTGGCAAACCCGTGGATCGCGCCCGAATGAATACTTTCTACAGTGGATTTCCCAATAACGTGCTCGGGTTCTGCTAATTCTACACGGGGCAGTTTGGCGGCGTTTTTAAATAAAGCTTCCATTGATAGTTCAACCCCTGGGGAAATAGCACCCCCTAAATATTCCCCCTTCTTGGAGACTGCGTCGAAGGTTGTCGCCGTACCAAAATCTACGATAATGAGGGGGCCACCATATTTTTCATAGGCGGCCACAGAGTTTACAATACGATCGGCACCAACCTCAGCAGGGTTTTTATAAAGTATAGAAATACCTGTTTTTATCCCTGGACCAACAATCAAAGGTTCGCAGAAAAAATATTTTCTGCTCATTTCCTCTAGAATAGGAACCAGAGGAGGCACTACACAAGCTATAACAATTTCATCAATGGTTTCAGCCTCCACATTATTCAACAAGATAAATTCTTTGATGAGCACCCAATACTCATCGGGGGTACGGGCCCATTCAGTTCGAATACGCCAGTGAGTTAAAAGCTTCCCTCCTGCGAATAAACCTATGACATTATTTGAGTTTCCGACGTCAATTGCCAATAACATGATATACTATCCCCACATTCGCAAGGATGTCCGCAAACCAGTGAATAATTTGAGAAAACGGAACCGTATCAAATCCATAATGGATTGGCAACCTGTAAAACCATGAAGTCCTTGCACCAAATGTTTCTCTTGTTATAATTTTCTTCTAGCTTACAATATTTTTTATAATCAGGGCCCGAGAAAAGCTTCATTGCCATTATTTTTTTAGGTAAGAGGGCCAGCAAACATGACCAAGGATCAGTACAACATTGAGATGGAAGACATTTCCATGTATCCGCTTGAGCGGTCAGCCGATTATTGTTTTTGGGAAGAGATATCTTTTGCCGAGCTGAGCGAAAATATTCTTGCAAAACTCTCTGATGAAAAAATGAAAACATTTTTTAGTGTTATCCGGAATGGCAGTGCGTTCAGGTTAAATAATTATTTTTATAGAATTAGTACAGACTGAACACCTGCTCTCAATTTTGCCCAGCTTTTTTTAGAATAAATATCTTGATTTTGTTTATGAGCGGGTTTTTATAAAGCAACAAAAGTTTCTACTCTTAACCAACAGACCTTTGCTTTATATTTATTAGAAGATACTGTATGGATGCTCCTTCCTCGAAACGTAAATTCTCCTTTGGCCAGCAAATCCATCACAAATTATTCGATTATTACGGGGTAATTATTGGGGTCGATTCTTATTTCAAAGGAGATGACCAGTGGTATGAAATGATGGCCCGCTCACGCCCACCAAAAGACAAACCCTGGTACCATGTTCAAAAGATAGATGGGGCGCTTACCTACGTCGCTGAACGCAATTTAGAAAATGACCCAACAAAAAATAATTGAGATAGAGAAGTTTAAAAGTTATCCTGGGACTCGTTTCTCACCCCTGCCACTCACCGAGGTAAAAGGCCGCAAGAAAAATCAAAAAGCCACCCCATAAATTTCTTGCTAATGCTTGGCTATGTTTAAACGCTTCAAAATCATCTAATGATTCCTCGGTTCTATCAAACAACAACCAGTACTCAAGGATTAACCAAGTCGGTGGCAGGACTGCCCACGCTGCAAATATTATTTCTCGTGGACACGCGTCCATATGAGAACGATATGTATAAAACAATCCTAATATTGCCAACGCGGGACCTAAAATCTTGCGGGTTTTTATTTTTGTCCATTTATTCGTCACCTTATTATCATGCATCTTAATTACCCTCTATCCAGTAATAAATAACTCGATTATTTTTTGAAACAAAACTAACCGAAATACGCTATCTCACTATCTATCATTCACTTGATATTGAGAAAACTCCTATAACGCATGCGGTGATAAATCATCGTAAGCAAAAATTGTACTACCAGTAAAAACGCTAACGGCGTAAAGAAAAAAGCCTGTGTTCCAAAAATAGAGATCAATACTAAGAGAAAGATTGGCAAATCAACCCCATTCCAACTCCAGACAGTCATTAAAGTTCTATTTTTTTTTCGATAGCTTTCCCTTTGGTCAGAAGTCAATATACTATATTTATAAATTGAATCATTATTTTTATCAAATCTGTTGAGATTTGAAAATCGACCACAAAAAATGAACCGCTGAAACTGAAGGTAGTAAAAATAAACTTTGAGAATGGTTGAAGAATTTTTTGAGATTTTTAGATAGGTATCTAATATCTCTTTTTGATTACCATCATATCCCGTTTGGATCATAGTTATCATAGTTAGCTTACAATAATCATATGATATCGCCCTCAAGATGGTAAGAACACCGATTGCAATAAGCGCCCCACAATACTTATTCAAACCAACCATTATTCCAATAAGCACAGCCAAGTAAATAATATAACCAGCAATACCATCCAAAAGGCGCCCCCAGTCGCTTGCACAGTTTTTAGCTCGAGCCAATTGCCCATCCACGCAATCCAAAATCATCACCAACTCTAATAATAGGCCAGCAAGGAAGAATGATTGAGTTGTCCCTGAGCTAAAATTATAAGCGGCAACTGACCCTATAAAGACAGAAACATATGTTACCTGATCTGGGGTTGCCCAGGTATCTTTTAAAACTTTAACAATCCTTGCCGCGATAGGATTATGAAAATAGCGATTGATTGGTTCTATTATTTCATTAACAGGTTGACCTTGATCCAAGAATGCATTCATTCTTCATAGCCAGTTATATTTTTTGCACCATTCAATAGTTTCATACAAGCCTTTATCTAAATTATATTTTGGCTGAAATCTATGTGATTCAAAAAATGACTTAGGAGAGGCAACCCAAGATGTTTGGCGAATATCAATCATTCTTTGCCTATCAATAAGTGCTGGTTTGGATCCAAACCAAGCTACAGCTTCGGCAATATTCGCTACAAAACCAAATAGTGTTTCAGGAATTACCAAGGTCTTAGTACTTTTATCAAGTATTCGTATTGCAGAGTCTGCCACTTTGTCCCAATTATAGGAACATCCATCAGTAACATAATATATTCTTTCACCTTTTGGAAAACAAAGTGCTGCCTGCACCATCGCTCTAACTAGATCTGCAACATAAACTAAAGATAATTCCCGGTTAACTCTTCCAATCTTAAGTTTCCAACCTTTATTCAACGCTTTTAAATAGTTAACGAAGTTTAATTCCCTTGGTCCATAAACCAGAGGGGGACGAATAACAACGATAGGGAGAGATAAAGCGTATCTAATCGCTATTTTCTCTCCTTCGAGCTTCGATTCTCCATAGTAAGTTACAGGCCTGCATGGAAATTTTTCTTGAGCAGCGACGTACCGATCACTCGGCCCAGCTGCTGCCAAACTGCTTAAATGTACGATTGCTTTTAGGTTAGTCCCAGTTAATGCACATCTTGAATAAAGAGCTTCACAGGCATACGCGTTGCTATTAAAATATCTTTTTTTCGTTTTAGCTCTAGTTAGACCAGCACAGTGAAATAGGTAATCGGCATGTTCTAGAAATGGCAGGGAAAGAGGTTGCTCTTGCTCTAGGTCGACTGTGAATAGTTTAACCTGATCAGATTTATTCAACCACTTATGATCACTGGTTTTACGGATCAAAGCATGGACAAAACAACCATGCTTTACGAGATAGTCGACTAAATGGCTTCCGATAAATCCGCTGGCTCCAGTAACAATGACGGTGGAATTTTCAAGAGAGGATATTCCGTTCATAAATTCGATGTCTTTTATAAATAGTCCCACCAATGCGTTCCATCGGGTTAAGAATATCCTTGTTTTCTTCAAGCATCCAGGACATATCGCACCACTTTATTTTTTTCTCCAAAAATGTCTTATAAGTCTCGTAATATAACCCAGCGTCAATACCGAGGCGTCGATATTGTTTCTTTACCCCCAAAGCTACAACCCGATATAATTTTATATTACTTTTATTCCATAAAAACCTAGCCCAACCGAATGGGAAAAGTCTTCCGTTCATTTTTTTTAACACTTCATTAATATCGGGCAAGGCAATTGAAAATCCAACAGGTTTTCCTTGAACCTCTGCAATAAAACAAAGCTCTGGCTGAATAAAGCTTTTCATTTCATTAGCAGAGTATTGAAACTCCTCTATGGACATCGGCACGAACCCCCAGTTACTGTCCCACGACGAGTTATAAATTTCCCATATTTTCCCCAACTCTTTATCAAACTCTTTCAATCGTATCGGCCTTATCGAAAAACGATTTCTTTTACGAAGGCGTGTAACCCCCAGCTCTAGGTATTCTGGAATATTTATCAAATCTAATCTCAATGAAACAAGGTCCTTTACTTTATTCAAGCCCCAGCTCTCAACAAAGTCCACATAGTATTCTGGGTTATAAGGAATACCAATGACTGGCAGAGTATCGAAGCCGTCAACAAGCAATCCACATTCATGGTTGGTTGATAAGTTTACTGGTCCTAAAAGTTTATTAAGTTTATTTTTTAAACACCATATTTTAGTCGTATTAAGCAATAAGTCTGAAACCTGCCTGTCATTAATTGTTTCAAACATGCCAAAAAAACCCGTTCGCTCAGAATAAATTTTATTATGCGCATGGTTTAAGATGAAGGCAATTCTTCCTACAGGCACTTTATCATCAGAAATAACTAAAAATAATTCTACTTCTGATTCTCTTAAAAATGGGTTGATCTCAGAGTTTAAAAATTTTTTACGTTCACTGGTTAGTGGAGGAACCCAAGAAGGAAAATTGTTATAAATCTTCCATGGTAAGCGAATAAATTGATTTTTATCGGCAGGGGTTTTTACTTTTTTAACGCTGAGAGCCATTACTACTATAATATGCCCAACTGTCTCAGGTTTTTTTTGAAAGAACTCAAAACTTTTTCCAAATCCTCTCGAGCATGAGCACAAGTATAACTGGTACGAATCATAGCCTTTAATGGTGGAACCACTGGCGAGACAGCTACACCCGCAAATATTTGATCATCAAACAAGAGTCTATTCATATAAAGAGTGAGTGCTTCATCACCTATCTGGATTGGCACGATGGGCACCTGGTTATTATTAACTTGAATTCCCAAATCAAAAAAAGCCCTTTTTATATAGGCTGTATTTTTATATAACTGGTTTCTACGTCCAGCATCATAAGCCAAAATAGAAAGTCCTTCTATGACCCCTGCAACAGAAGCAGGGGGTAAAGCAGCAGTAAAAATAAATGCAGCGGCTTTATGTCTGATGAATTCTGCTATACTTGACTTAGCAGAAACAAAGCCTCCGATAGAACCCAAACTTTTGGAAAAAGTCCCCACATAGATATCGACATCCTTTTCCACGTTAAAGTATTCACAAGCTCCTCTTCCACCATCACCCAAAACCCCCATTCCATGAGCCTCATCTACCAACAGATTAGCTCCATAATTTTTAGCGAGCTTAACAATCTCAGGAAGATTAGCAATATCACCGCTCATACTGAAAACGCTGTCTGTAATAATAAGCTTTCCTTTAACCCCAGAATTGTTTTTAAGTAGGTACTCTAGGTGATCCATATCATTATGCCGGTAACGCAAAGTCTTACCTGGAGCGACTGCACAACCTTCATAAATACTCGCATGATTTTCACGGTCAGAAAAAGCAACGTCTTTCCTCCCTAAAAGACAAGCGATAGTTCCTTGATTGGCCTGAAACCCAGTCGACATAACGATCGAATCTTCACGTTGGAGGAAATCTGAAAGATTATTTTCCAAAGTACGGTGCAGGCTCAAAGTGCCGTTAAGAAATCGACTGCCAGTACACCCTATTCCAAACTTCTCAATAGCTTTTCTTGCAGCTTCAATGACTCTGGGTTCTTTGGCCAACCCCAAGTAGTTATTACTTGAAATAGTCAAAACTTTTTTTCCACCAATTACAACATGGGAACTCCCCGTTTCCTCTATCTCACGAAAATAAGGGTATATTCCTAAATCTCTAGCTTGTGTTGGAGCCTGGTAATTAAAACATTTGGAAAGAATATTCTCGTCACCTTTAAGAGATGTTTTTAGATGACCACTCTCAAAATCGAACTTTTCTTTTATCTGAACTATCTTTTTATTGGCTTCCGAGTCGTGAGATGTTTTTAGCATAAATGTTCAAGATCCATAGAAAAAAACAGCCTGAGGATAATATGGGATTATAAATAAAAAGGTATTGCTTTAGAAGGCTTTACAACCAGTTACAACCATAACATTAATAACATTTCTTAGTAAAGCATAAAACTAAACCTTCGTTTCTTGCCAAAGACGCTTCAGGGTAGAACCCAAACTCCCAGACGTGGTCTGAATATATAGTTCTTTTTCAGGGAATCTCTCCACAAGCCTTTTATGGGTTTTACCAAGAGAATGATATGGCATTTCTGGAATAAGGTGATGAGTAGCGTGAAATCTCAATCCAACCGGGGCCCATAAGACGCCAAAGAAACTCTCCGGAATATTTACGGAGTCAAGGAGTTGTTCCGACATATCAAGCACTTTATTTCCAGGGTAACGGTAACAATGTGCCGCCAAAGTTCGTAAAGAATTGACAAAAAAAACTACTCCCAAAGTAATGAGCCACAGGCCAAGAACCGTTTTGGGAAAAATTTCCTGTGTAACTAATAATAGAAAGGTCCATCCATACAAACATGTAATTATTTCCTGCGCTTGCCACATAGGCACAGAGTCTAATGACAAACGAGTTCTTTTATAATTCAAATTGATTGAAAGAGATGACGCCTTTTCCAAAACAAAGGATCTTATACTTGCATGACAATAAGAAAGAGGTGTTAAAACAACGAACCTGATAAAAAGGAAAACTGGCGACACAAAAGAAACTAGAACAAATAAAATAATTTTGAATCTTCCCTTATGAATAAACGGGAAGTATTCGCCGTCATCCTTAGTGCCATAAAGATTCATATTATGATGATCATTATGAACTCCCTGATATAAAAAAGAAGGTATCATTAAAGGAAAACCACATAATAAATTCCAAGTAGTTCGGAATAAAAGAAATGTTCCCTTGCGTAAATGTGTTAGTTCATGAATAAAAATAGCAGACCTGAACAGAGCAAAAGTAGAAATAAAAAAGAAAACCCACTGACTTAGGGAGAGAAAATCTGAATTAAAGCAAAAATAAAAAGAACTCCACCCAAGTATAATATGAAATAGAAAGTCGACCCAGTATATAAAGGCATTAGGCGGTATTAGATCCTTGACCATTTCTCTAGCCTCCCTTATCGGGAACTTAGTTCCCACCTCGATATTAGACACAAAACCACCTCATCCAATAGATAAAAAAACTTTTGACCTACCAAGTATTGATTGTTAAAAAACTTTATTCAAAATATATCAAATCGATCAAACGTCGCCGGCAATATTTTTCACCTGTTAGTTCCAGCATCTGTACCACTCCCCACACTCACCTCTTTTGTTTTGTGGATTCCCAGCTCGAATAACGCAGGAAGCATAAACAATGCGCATATCGTGCAGGCCAAAATTCCGATTTCTACCATAGTTGCAATAGAATTGACCCCAGCGTGATGGGCAATGTTAAGACTCGCGTATCCTGCCAAGCTTGTTAAGGCTGATAAGATTATGGCACTTCCCGTTTGCTGAACAGATTTAATTGTTGTACCCATTGAATGGTCTAAAATATGATGGCTCAAATAAATACAACTGCCAATCATAATACCTATAATAGATGGAAGCATAACAATATTTATAAAGTTTAGCTTGACCTGAAAAAACGCCATAATAGCTCCTGTCAGTGCTAATCCTGTAGATAGCGGCAGAAAAGTTTTGAGAGCAAGAATAAAGCTCTGAAGGTCAACAATTAGGATAAGCAAAACAACAACTATCGCCATGAACATTGCTTTAGGACCTTTCTCTCGGACCCAGTTCATTATTTCTGCAGCTAGTAGATTTTCATTTAATATCGACACGGATACATTATTTTTCACAAGAATATCTTTCACATCTTTCATCTCTCTCGACAATTGATATACATTCTTTACGTTAAAAAAGTTTTTAGCTGAAGGGGAAAACATGAGCAATAAGTACTCGTCCTTAATAGTAAGCTTATTTCTCAAATTTTCAGGAATTGCAGACTCATCGAATGGACCACTGGCGAGCATTTGTTCAAACTTGCCAAATCTGTATTTTCCCAAAGCAAGCCTTATAATGTCCTTTTCCTTATAAAATAAACTACGAATTCGGCTCAGAATTTCTTTTTTATATTCATATTCCTGTCTACTGAAATGGTTTAGGGAATATTGCATGCCTATAGTTGAGTTTTTTCCATTTTTCTCTCTGACTGTCTCTAATGCCTGATGGACATAAAACAGATTATTTTTGTTAGCAGCAAGAATAACGGTTGGTGAAAAAGCAAACCCGAAATCATTAGTGCTTTCTGTCTCATATTCTGCTGCCGGCGACTCGCCCCTTAATTTTTGAAAATCATATTCAAATTTAATCTGAGGTAAGAGAAAAAGACTTCCTATGAATAGGAGAATAAATAGTGCTGAAAGAAAGTGAGGCGTATTTGAGTAAATATTGTAAATTTTAAATACAAATAACCTGGGCTTTGGTTTACCCAGCCACTGAACCCTGTCATAAAAAATAGTTTGAGCAGGAAATACAAAAATATATGTAAAAAATGCACTAACAATTCCAATGGTTGCTATCTTCCCAAACTCGGAAAACCCAAGAAAGTCAGAAAAAATTAATATTGAAAACACACTAATGGTCGTTAGCATCGAAATCATCCCAGAACGCCCTACCTGAGTCACTACAGTCTCGGACGCCTCTGGAATAGATTTCCCATGAAGCAATTCCTGCTTGAAACGAATATAAAGATGAATTCCATAATCAATACCAAGTCCTATTAAAATAGCGACAAGAAACCCGGAAATAATATTAAGATGCCCAATAATCAGCTGCGTTAAGGCAAAGGTATAGGTCATAGACAGCAATAAAGGAAAAATGATAAGCGGAATGGAAAACCAGGATCTCGTATAAATTAAAATTATTGCGATAACTAAAAATGCGGCCAGTAAAGCCGCTTTTTCTAAGTCACGCTTAATAAATGCGTTTTCTTCTAGGCGAACTATCATGGACCCCGTGAGTTTAATTTTCAGACCGGGAATTTTGACTTCCACACCAGAGTTATCTATAGTTTGCTGGATATCGCCGACAAAAGTTTCGGTAAATGCGGTGTCCGTAACCGTTCCCCTTGGTTTCACAAAAATATAGTAGTTTCTCTGATTTTTCCCTTTGTGGTAAGGATTTATTTCATCAAAAAGCTGATAGTTCTCAGAAAATTTTTGAAGCTTTTCCGGATTAAAAAATTCCTTTTCAACCGAAAACCCTGTCAGTTGATCACGAGCGTATTGAATTCCCTGTTCTATAAGCAATTCAAGTTGAATCAATTCGTTTCGAGAAAGCATGAGAAGCTGCCGGTTATTCAAAAATTCTTTTGGAATTTGTGAGTCAACATATTGCGTTCCATTAACCTTTTTTAGTGATTGTGATAACTGGCTGATAACACCTGGAGCCTTACTTTGATCCAACCCTTCAAGCACAACCACCAAAGGCCCGGAACCTCCTGTTTTAGCAACTACTTCATTAAACTCTTTAATCAATGGAAGGTCTTTTGGAAGTAAGTTGTCCATCCGAGAGTCATAAGTTAGAAACGAAGAAACAAAAATGGAAAACCCACTCAAAAAGAGAGCGCCAATTAATATCGTGCCAGGATATTTTTGAGTGATATTTTTAAAGCACCACCGCAGAATATTCTTCATAACTGGTAATTTCAGCTCGAAAAATGCTTATAAATATAAACAATCTGTTACTTGCCACAGCATTTTTTATATTTTTTTTTACTTCCACAAGGGCATGGGTCATTGCGACCTACTTTAGGTTGATTTCTGGTAAAAGGCTCAGTTGAAGGGGTGGGATCGGAAGTAATAACTCGCGACCCGTGTTCATCGTAATACCACTTTCCATCTTGCTTAATAAAATTTGATACTTCTTGAAGGTTTTTTTTTTCTCCGTTTTCTATATAATGCGCTATAAAGCTGACTTCGCCTTCCTCATCAGAAGCATTGCCATTTTTAGAACCAAGAATATCGAGTTTTGTCCAAGAAATACCATCGTGTAAAAATTTTGTTTTATACCATGCACTCAATTCCTGACCATCAGGGAGTCTAGTTTTTTCTATATAGTCCCATAGCCCTTTTGAAAATGCGGTAAACCGCGATCGCATTAAATCTTCCGCTGTATCGGCAGGACTTGCACCACGAATTAATGGTCCACAGCAATCTGTATAAGGAAACCCAGTCCCACAGGGGCAATCTATCATAATATTAAATCTATTCCTTAGAAGGCCTCCACATGGGAGATTGGAGTTTTAGCAAATGGGTCGAATCCATTTTTAATTTTTTTCCAATCCATTTTTTCAGATTCCTTCTCTACCCGTGAAGCATCAAAAGGAAAAATAATTAATTCTTTTCCCAGATTTCTAACAATTCTTCCCTTAAGCTCCTTAGGGTTCTCAATCCAAAGTACTTTAGTTTTTCTATCTTGGTTTTTAATAAATCGCTCTACTTTTAAAGCAGTTCCCACAGTATCGAAGAGTCTCCAGCATTGAGCAATTCTAATGGGCTTAAAGCTACGAGTGTACCGAGCACTTTGTTTCCCTTTTCGATGCTGATAATAGCGGATAGCAAGGTTTTTAGTGTAACCAGTATAGAATGATCCGTTCTCACACTCTAGCACGTACAACCAAAAGCATTGATCTATTCCCATAGTTTAACCTTGGTAAACTTAAACCTTATCACTCAAATACTTCCATCTATTTTACCACGATACAACTTAATTTAAAAATGGCTAACAAAATTCGCCTGTAACGGAAACTTTAAAATTACCTAATTTATATTCAGGATAAAGAAAACGAGAGGCTGACTGGATAAACTAATATCAAAAATAAAAAACCCTTCTTAAATAATAAGAAGGGACTACAATCCTATAGAAAAAAAACCACGATATATTGGACACCCTAGAAAAAAGAACAGCTCTTTTGCCCGCTTGCTACCGCAAACTCTAAATAGAAAAGTCTAATAGTTAGCCTCTTTTCTGTTTTTTAATATTTTTTTTTCCATTAGCAGATTTTACCGCTGAACGATTTCGTGAAAAAGAAGAGCTTTTGCTTTTCCCTGTGGATCGAACAGTCAAGCCATTTCTTCTGCCCCGAACTCTACTTTTTACAAGGTTCCCTGGATCAGGTCTTCCAGTACTTTTTTTATTAGCTATTAACTTAGAATGATAGGGGTGATCTTGATCGACATTTAAAGGGCAATCAATTTCCCTCTCAATCCTTTTTAGATATGATTTTTCGCCCGCATCACAAAAAGATACAGCAATTCCTTCAGTACCAGCACGAGCAGTCCGCCCTATTCTATGAACATAGCTTTCCGACTCCTTAGGCAGTTCATAATTTATCACATGAGTGATGCCATCGACATCCAATCCACGCGAAGCAATATCTGTTGCAACCAGAACACGTACCTTACCTGACCGAAACTTCTCTAATGCTTGCAACCGAGCTGGTTGAGATTTGTTACCATGAATCGCATCTGTTGAAATCTTCAGTTTACTTAATTTTTTTGCTATCCGATTAGCTCCATGCTTAGTGCGAGTAAAAATAAGGACTCGTTGAAAATTTAAATCCTCCTCAAGAATAGACTCTAGTAAATAAAATTTATTTTCGCGATCTACGAACATAACCTTTTGTTTGATTTTTTCAACCGTACTTGATGGAGGATCAACAGAAACTTTAACTGGGTTGTTTAAAAATTTTTCAGAGAGCTTAATTATATCGGTCGGAAGTGTCGCTGAAAATAACATGGTCTGTCGATTAGATGGAATTGCTGAGCATATTTTTTTAACGTCAGGTAGAAAACCCATATCAAGCATTCGGTCTGCCTCATCCAAGACAAGCACGCCAACCTTATCCAAACGCAACTGTCTCTGGTTAAAAAGATCCAGAAGTCTACCAGGGGTGGCAACTAAAACATCAACACCGCGGGATAAAGCGCGTATTTGTGAATTTGGCCTTACCCCACCGAAAACGACAGCTTGTCTAATTTTTAAATAACGCCCATAGATTCGAAAACTTTCACTGATCTGAGCAGCTAATTCTCTAGTTGGGGCAAGCATCAAGGTACGAACACCTTTCGGGCCTGCAACTCCTTTGTTTTGCTCGAGCCATTGCAGAATAGGTAGAGCAAATGCCGCTGTCTTACCCGTTCCTGTTTGAGCACACCCTAAAAGGTCTCGACCCTGCACAAGATGTGGAATGGCTTGCTCTTGGATCGGCGTAGGTAAAGTATACTTCTCTTCGTATACAGCCCTGCAAATAGGGTTAATAAGATTCAACGTTTCAAAACTCGTTTGTACCGATTGCACGGATGCATTTACTAACATAGTATCCTTATTAATTTTAGAAATGAATTGGCACTGCGCACGAACTCAAACACGGAAAATACATGCTAGATTTTCAAGCGCAGCATTAATTGATATGATTGATTTTTTTGTTGAGAAAAATGGAGGGGGGGGAAGTGAAAAAAACCATCAGGATCAAACTAAGACCCTGATCTTCCTCAACCAAAAATGGAAAACTCTCATCTATTCGACACCACTAATTCTCCCGACGGCTTCAACCACCAACCGTCTTCTTACAGGAACACTTTACTCTAAAGTTGCTCTAAACACTAGCTTTAATTTATTTAAAATCTGATCCTCACTAATATTAAAAAGTCCTAATACATAAAAAAATTAATCTCATGGTGAGAAAAATTCATAAAATATCGTAATTGTAGGTTAAACTCAAACCGGATCAAATCAAAATATTGGCAAATTCTAAACACAAAAGAGAACTACATAAATAATGAGTGGCTTACCCAAGAAAACCAATCCCAGATATAGGTTAGGGCTTTTATAATACTAGTAAATCTATTTTACAATCTGGACATCTAAACTTAAGCCTACGTTTTTTAAAAAGGACTTTATTTTGCAAATAACCCAGATCGAGGAAACACCCAATCCCGCCGCACTTAAGTTCATCATGGACGGTCCCGTGGTAACTAGTGGCTCGCTTTCTTTTTCTGCAGAAGAAGAGGACGACGAGTATACGGGAGATAACCCACTAGCCCAAGCTTTATTCAAAGTTGGTGCGATAGAACTATTTCTATGCCAAAATTATGTTTCAGTGACCATGTTTTCTTCCAATGCTTGGGAGCATTTCACGGATGATGTGAAAAGTGCTATAGAAACAAACCTTCTACCACCAGGAGAAAAACCTGCCTCAACTGAGAAAAAGGACTCTTTTGTTAATACCATCGATCGCGAAACCTTTCCTCAACTTCCTAATAACGAAAAAGAATCAATCATTGAATCGTTGATGGATGAAATAATTCGACCAGCCTTGGCGAATGATGGTGGCGGGTTGGAGTTACTCAAAGTCGAAGGTAACGATGTTACAATCAAATACCAAGGTGCATGTGGAAGCTGCCCAAGCTCCACTGGAGGAACACTAGCAGCTATAGAAAGAGCACTAAAGGGTTATTGCGACCCGAATATCGAGGTTTCTATAGGGAGCTCTTGACCCCCTAAACTACCCCAAAAAACCTCGACCTACAAAGCTAAATACTCGCCATTTGTACCGCTTTAAAAAAACTGTCGTTTAAACCAAGTTCAGTTATTTAAACTATCCAATATTGAGTTGAAGGTTGTACTTCTTCTCATTGCAGTCTCAACCTTATTTGGATCTGGGCGATAATATCCGCCTAAATCCTTAGGTTGGCCATTTGCAGCGCTCATTTCCTCAAAAATAACACCTTCTTTTGCTTCAAGGTCCTGGGCAACTGGAGTAAAACGGTCTTTCAAATCTTGATCTTCGTTTTGTGCAGCTAGCTCCTGTGCCCAATAAATTGATAAGTATATATGCGTCCCCGCATTATCCAAATTACCGACCTCGCGACCTGGTGATTTTTTATTTTCCATCAACTTGCCCGCTGCTCTATCAAGGGTATCCGCTAGCACCTGGGCTTTTGCATTTCCGGCATTTCTACTAAAATGGGCCAAAGATTCCGTAAGGGCCAGAAACTCACCAAGTGATTCCCACCTCAAGTGCCCTTCTTTAACAAACTGTTGAACATGCTTGGGGGCAGAACCACCAGCACCGGTCTCGAAAAGGCCACCACCTTGAATAAGAGGAACGATAGATAACATTTTTGCACTGGTTCCCAATTCAAGGATCGGAAACAAGTCCGTCAAATAATCCCGTAATACATTTCCCGTGGCGCTGATGGTGTCTTTCCCTTCTTTTGCCCTTCTCAATGAATGATTCATGGCATCAACAGGAGACATGATCGAAATATCCAGACCATTTGTATCGTGGTCTTTTAAATAGGTATTTACTTTTTCAATCAGGTTAGTATCATGCGCTCGGTTTTTATCGAGCCAGAAAACAACCGGAGTTTCAGACAATCGAGCTCGCTTGACAGCCAGTTTAACCCAATCTTGAATGGGAATATCCTTAACCTGGCAGGCACGGAATATATCGCCTTCTTCGACAGTAATTTCATGCAAAGTTTTACCCGCTCCATCGAGGACGCGAACCGTACCATTGCAGGACATTTCAAAAGTTTTGTCATGCGATCCATATTCCTGAGCCTTTTGTGCCATGAGGCCGACATTTGGAACAGTTCCCATCGTGGTGGGATCGAATTCACCATTCTCCCTGCAAAAATCAATCGCCGACTGATAAATACCTGCGTAACTATTATCGGGAATCATGGCCAGTGTGTCGGCCTCGTTTCCAGCAGGATCCCACATTTTTCCAGATGTCCGGATGGCAGCAGCCATTGAAGCATCGATAATGATGTCACTGGGAACATGTAAATTGGTAATACCTTTATCCGAATCTACCATTGCCAGATCAGGGCCGTTTGCTATGCAGGCTTTGATGTCTGTTTCAATTTCCGCTTTTTGATCAGCGGGTAAGTCCTTGATCTTTGCATAGACATCACCTAAACCATTATTTGCATTGACACCGAGTTCTTTGAAAAGTTTTTCGTGTTTGGTGAACACATCTTCAAAGAAAACAGTCACGCCATGACCAAAAATGATGGGATCAGAAACCTTCATCATTGTAGCTTTCATGTGAAGGGATAAAAGAACACCCTGCTTTTTGGCCTTGGCAATGGAATCTTTAATAAAACTGCGCAGAGCCGTGCGGCTCATCTTAGTTGCATCCACTAAATCGCCTTCGCCCATTGCAATGTTGTCTTTAAGTAAGGTGATATTTCCATCGGTACCCACAAATTCAATCTTGCCTTTTCCAGCAGCCTGATCAGAAATGACAGCAGATTTTTCATTAGAACAAAAATCCCCACCATTCATATGAGCGACATTGGTTTTAGAGTCTTTGGACCATTTACCCATTTTATGCGGATTGCTTTTCGCATAATTTTTAACGGACACAGCTGCTCTACGATCTGAATTTCCTTGTCGAAGAACCGGATTTACTGCACTACCCTTAACCTTGTCGAACTTTGCCTTTATTTCTTTTTCCTCATCCGTTTTTGGATCTTCCGGGTAATCCGGTAAATTGTAACCCTGGGACTGGAGTTCTGCAACAGCGGCTTGAATCTGTGGATTCGACGCACTGATATTAGGTAGCTTGATAATATTTGCATCGGGCTTCATAACCATTTCACCCAGAAGAGCAAGGTCATCCGGTTGTTGTTGTTCTGGCTTTAGACGTTCTGGAAACTGCGAAATAATTCTGCCTGCAAGAGAAATATCCTTCGTGCCAACTTTTATTCCCGCTACCCCTGCGAAAGATTGGATAATTGGGAGAAAAGAGCCACTGGCAAGCTGCGGCGCTTCATCAACTTTTGTATAAATAATATCCGGTTGTTCCGACATTTTTCTACCCCTAATTAAAAAGTTCTTTAACTCTATTTTTTAATGGAAACTATGAAATAATTAAAGAAAATCGTTGTGCTGTCAACTATTTTTTTAAGTCTAACCACAAGGTTGACCAAAAGTTCCGATTTTCAAACAATGTGAGTTTTTGAATGAATTCTTCTTTCAGAAACACGGTTAGATCGACTGCCACACGGAAGTAGTTAATTTTTGATAAGTTCTTCTATTCTTTCTTGGGTCGCGGGGTGAGTCGAAAAAAGGGAAGTTTTTGGGTGATCCGAACTTTCAAGGTTTTTTTTCATCCAATATAAGAATTCTACATAATCAGATTTTTCCAATCCTGCCTCCTGAATATATTTAACTGCCAATCTATCAGCATTCAGTTCAAATTGACGACCAAAGGTGTTTGTTATCATAGGGTTAACGAATCGATTTAAATAACCCAGTCCAGGGACCAATGAGCCCGCCACAGACATTGCGGCCGTCGTAAATACTGATATTCCTGTCTTAGAATAGTAATGGTTACTTTTCAAGTGGGCTAACTCATGAGAAATGACGCAGATTCTTCCTATTGCATCGAGTTTTCTTAAAAGTTTTAGAGAAATATTAATTTCACCTCCCGTAGTCACCCAGGCATTCAAAAAGTTTGCCTTGTGCACCACAGGTTTATAAAATCCTATTTCATCCGGGAAATTGGCCACTACCACTCTATCCATGGATTTACCCCAAGTTTCTGTGTAATTTAGACAATTCTGGCTCTGGCTAGGGTGACATATTTGAGTATTGGGGCCGGCACAGCTCATAATAAAAATAAGCGCTACCAGTGTAAGAGTGGAAATTTGATAACAAGCTAACGATCTCATTTCACCAAATTCCAAACATTTTATCTACCCTCCAAAATGCTTTTGAGTTTTTCGAGAGGAACGCCAAACTCGACAACAAACTCGTCTTCCTCTAGTCCGCTATTTTTAAATGCATTCCATATAGCTTCGTCCAAATATTTTTTTAGCTGCTCGGGCTCCATTCTGAGTGCCAATGCATATGTTTTTTCCTTGGCTTTTGTTTCGTTAAATCTCTTTCTAAGGGCTTCTAATTTATTATCTCTCCTCCATTTCCAAGGTGGTGTCGGCTTTTTATCGTTCCACAAACCTAATTTCTTTTTTCTAGCTCCTTGCTCAGCGCTAGAATAAAGTTCTCGGTCTGCTCTGGATTGCTTATTTTGATAATGCTTGTAGTGCCACGCTATCCCTGCATTGATTTGTTCTAAACCAACATCCATATTCCTGACACAATCGATTGCAAGACAAAACATATCTCCTTGCCCACCGACTAGTATCTTCCCAACTATTCGGCCATAACGATCATACTTTGAGTACTCGACAGTTATTTTCCTACCGTAAACAAGCCACTTTAGGTTTTTGGCAGATTTCTTGCCATAAGGCTGATCGTTCTCTGGGGCATCTATTCCTGCTAATCGTACACGATACTTAAAGTCCCTATCATCAACTATTGTGATTGTATCCCCATCAGCTACCTTGACCACCTTGCCCTGAAGAGTTTTAGCAAAGGGCAATGAGGCTAAAGCGAGGAAGGAAATTAGGAAAAATACTAAGACAGTTAAAAAGAGTTTTATATTCAAAGGCATAAGTTCCCCTTTTTGAGGAGAAAAAAAGCATTTTACGTTAGTTGGAAGAGATGATCAAGGTAGAGTAAAACTTGGCATAACCGCGATGACTTTTTAATCTCGAGAGACTTTTTTAGTGCCTGGTTGCATCAAGCAAAAAACAATACCAAGTCTGCAAACCAAAAGACCCATCAGATAATCAAGTTTAAATCGGATGGTTTATATTTTGTTAAAACAAGTTCTTTTCTAGATCCGAGTTATAAATATTGAGATAAATGTTCATAATAGCTTAGAATGTCGTTTCTCCGGCTTTGTCTTAATAGAACTGTTCGAGAGAAAGGTCCTTAGACTGCACTGATTAGTGCCTGGATGATTACTAGACATAACAGTAATGCTAATTTACATATTCTCGCGATACTACTCGCTGAGCTATTGAAGGTATAGTTTTGAAAGGCTCGGATAAAGAAATAACAGATCATAGGAAATACTCAATCTACCATATTGAAGCCATATGGGAATAGATTTTTGGACTAGAATAATTTTTGGTGCTGTTGTGGCTGCGATGATGCTTTATATAATGTGGGAATAATTAAAATGACTGACCACACCCCCATTAACACCCCTGCAAACTCCAAAACTTTGGAGCTTTCGACGCCTAATTTAGCTCCATCTAAGAAGGCAGTAATCCAAGCGAAAGAGACCGAGCGATTTAACTCTGTAATGAAAAAAATTAACCTTTTAGAAAAAAAAATTCGATCAAATTACGAGATCGGTGATATTAGGGTACGGACTACAAACAGGATCAGCCAGTTAATTTGGAAAAGAGTTGATTTTTTAGAATTTGATAAACAGTGGTGGTCTTCGATGAGCCCAAATTCAATCGAGTCAAAGCTTGATTTAAGGTTTTTTTCTGAGTCTCCAGTTTCTAAAAAGCGTGCGATTTATCCAGAAGGGAGGGGTTTTTTATATTGCAGTTACAAGTGTGTTGGCGCGAAAAATCAGGAAAAATTAATTCTTATCGAAAAATATCCGATTCTCATGGCTTCGGGGCGTTCTCGTAAAAAAATACTAAAGGCATTAAACATGCTATCTAAAATATTGAGCTGCTCAAAAGAGCTTAAAAATATTTCTCTACTATTACACTTATCTTGGCAAACAGGTGTTTAAACTTGTAGTTGATCTTAGATACATAGCTATTCGGGTTGAGCCGCACACTCAACTTCTCGCAACCCCATAAGGACCCTTTTGAAAGGTGGAGAAACCTAGTTAAAGTGTAGGCAAGTTGATTAATGTAAAAACTAAAAAAGTGGCTCGTTGCTCTACCGAACAGAGGGCCTGTTGATTGTAAATCAAAATTGGAAAAGTTGAGAGATTTAACGGGTTAGGTTTCCCGCTCCGGGGAAAGGTTTTCATTACTGTTGAGGCTGAGTTTATCCCCAATCTCTTTAGAAGACATATCACATTTACCATCAAGCACTGCACCAATCTCTATATTTAGCGCGGGAGTTTTCACATCTCCAGTGACTATGCTTTTAGGATACATTTCGACTTTTTGTGAAGCCAAAATGTTCCCCTTCACCCTTCCTTTACAGACAACTATCCCTGCTTCAATGTCCGCCTTTATATCCCCCGTCTCACTAACAATCAGCATGTCACCTGTTTTTATCTGACCCTCAAACTTACCATCGATGCACAAAGTACCTTTGAAAATTAACTCGCCTTTCCACAAAGCATCTGCGCCCAAACAGGTTGCGGCTGATGACTGCTCGTTATTTAAAGATATATCACTTAAATTATTATCAGTTTTATCTTTAAACATCCCATTAAACCTTAAAAAAGATGGGCCGAGCATAAACCACCACCCATTACTATATATGGTGGGCCGTCTCGGGGTCGAACCGAGGACCTACTGATTAAGAGTCAGTTGCTCTGCCAATTGAGCTAACGGCCCTTTCTGTTCTTACAAAGAGTGATCTCCTATTCTTCTAAATTATCACTTCCTTCAACGAGAGTCAACTGAGGTCATCTTCTGCAAATTCATAAAAAACTTTTACATCCTCTAATGACACTGGAAATAAACTGCGATTGCATGGCACCTATTCCACCAGAAAGTCCGCCTAATAAAAGTGTTAAAAAGAGAAACACAAAAGCATTATTTTTGTTTTTTCGCATTCGCACTAGATCGATCAAAAACCCCATGCCCATCAACGCGAAAAAAAATAACTTTTGGAGGTCGTTTAATATTTTTTCTCCAACAACCAGCTCTTCTGGTTCATTAGGAAAATGATACTCGGCAAGAAATGAACACATGTAAAGAACGATGAGAAAAATCGTCCAAAGCATGAGCATGAACCGCTCCGTTTGTTCAATTTTTTCTCTCGTATTTGGTTCCATGGAAAGCACCTGATTTTTATGATAAACGGGAAGTTTTTTAAACCACCAAACAATTTAAATTCATCCCAATTTTAATGATATTATTTCACACAAACCCATAAGATATCTTCGTTTTAAACTATTAGTTAAGGATATTCGCCCGCTGGAATTTCCATATGGTATAATCAACCCATCCAAACTAGTGAAAAAACTGGCTATTAAAATTTGTAATAACTTCTGAAACTTTCTGTACCGTAGATTACTGTTTAACAATGCTGTGATATTAAATATTGGTAGAATTTCCGACGTATAAACATAACTGAGGTTTATTCCTCAATTGTAGTTAAAATTCTATCTTAAATTAATAGCCAACAAACTTTTATTTAAAAACATAATATGGAAAGGAAGCTACTATGACTATCAGGCTAGGGGACACCGCTCCAGATTTCACGGCTGAAACCACAGAAGGCACTGTCGAGTTTCATAAATGGTTAGGTGATGGCTGGGGAATCCTATTTTCGCATCCTAAGGATTTCACACCTGTCTGTACCACAGAGCTAGGGCGGGTTGCTAATTTGAAAGGTGAGTTTGAAAAACGCAACGTCAAAGTTATAGCGGTCAGTGTCGATCCGCTGGACTCCCACAAGGGTTGGATTAGCGATATAAACGAAACGCAAAACTGTACTATGAACTACCCTATTATTGCGGACCCTGATCGTAATGTTGCCACCATGTATGGCATGATTCACCCGAACGCACTTGATAATTTAACGGTTCGCTCAGTTTTCATTATTGGCCCAGATAAGAAGGTAAAACTTCAATTAACTTACCCTGCTTCTACTGGAAGAAATTTTGATGAGATTCTGCGGGTTATTGATTCACTTCAATTAACTGCTAATCATCAGGTTGCCACCCCGGCAGACTGGAAACACGGTGATGATTGCGTAGTCGTTCCAGCAATCAAAACAGAGGATATTCCGGCCAAATTTCCAAAAGGATTTACTGAGGTTAAACCCTATTTGCGCATGACACCTCAACCTGACATCTAATGAACCTAATTAAACCAACATAAGCCTGGTCGGAGAAACCCCACCCGCCCAGGCTTTATTTTTTTAGACTTTCTCATGGAACCTGATTCAGAAAAAAAACAAATTTCATACCTTATTCGCTTGATTGATGACCGAGATCAATTTGTCCGAGACAGCGTATGTGATCGACTCATCGAAATTGGAGAAGACACTATTCCTTTTCTTGAAATAATGGCAAAAACGGCAGACCCGAAGGGAAAAACCAAGGCATTAGAAATAATTCAAGCAATTTTCCCAAAACAGCTTCAAAAGCAGTTTAGCAATCTGGTGCAAAACTCATCGCCTGGACACTGGGATCTGGAAGCTGGCGTGACCTTATTGTCAAAGTTTGGTTATCCCAAAGAAGATGCCAATAGCATTAGTTTAGTCTTGGACCAATTAGCAACTGAAGCTTCCAATCAAATCAAAGATAAAAAGTCACCCGAGGAAGCTGTCAAAGCATTAACGCATTTCATATTTGTTGAAAAGGAATTTAAGGGTAATAGCGAAAACTTTTTTGACCCGGATAATACCTATTTTTCACAGATGCTTAAACACAAAAGGGGAATCCCCATAACATTATCAGCTCTGTGCGTATTTGTGGGTCAGCGGTTAGGACTACCTATTGTTGGCGTGGGGCTACCTGGGCATTATATCGCAAAATACGATTCCCTCTCTCAACCTATATATTTTGATCCTTTTGAAAAAGGGCGAATTCTTTCCTGGGCAGACTGTGTCAAACTTGTAGAAAGAATGGGATACCATTTTGAAGAGCACTATCTTGTAACCTCTACCAATAGAGAAACCCTTGCGCGAATGATGAATAATTTGATTGTGATTTACAACAAAAG
>Ga0315336_1002071_pt1 | contig 33061 bp, 30 predicted proteins | sample ASW5metaG_FD_204512 | JGI IMG/M metagenome (GOLD analysis project Ga0315336, IMG submission 204512) | Ammonia-oxidizing marine archaeal communities from Monterey Bay, California, United States - ASW #5 | ecosystem: Environmental > Aquatic > Marine > Intertidal zone | place: USA: California...
GAGGTTCCCAGAGGCGAGCGAGAGATTGATACCGACGATGTCGGCTTCGCGGCCCGCGAGGCCGAGAACCTTCGGACCACCGCCGGCGATCATGAGTGGAGGGTGCGGGCGCTGCACCGGCTTGGGCAGTCCGTCGAGTTTCTCGATCGTGTAGTGATCGCCGTCGAACGAGAACTCCCCCTCGGCGAAGCACTGCTTCATGATGTCGATCGACTCGGCCAACCGAGCGATGCGAAGTCCGGGCCGGTCGAGGGCGAACCCGCCCTTCTCGTAGTCGGTGACCTTCCAGCCGGCCCCGATACCCCACTCGAGTCGTCCGCCCGACAGCACATCGAGGGTGGCCAATTCCTTGGCCAGGATCGCGGGGTTCCGGAAGTCGTTGGCCAGCACCAGCGTCGCGAGGCGGATTTGTTCCGTTGCCATCGCCGCGGCGGTGAGCGCCACGAGCGGTGCGCATCCGTCGTCGAGGTGGTCGCTGATCGCCAGCGTGTCGTAGCCGAGCGCTTCGGCTTGGACTGCGAGTGAGACAACCTCGTTCGGATCGTTGACGGCGCCGACGGAGACGCCGAAGCGGAACGGTTGGGACATGGCCGGAACCGTATCCGGCGGGTGTCAGTCGTCGATGTCGGTTTCGCCGTCGTCGAGGTAGCCCTGGTGCTGGAGAGGCTCGGTCGCCGTGGTGACGACACCGCCGACATTGGCGACGATGCGCTTCCAGTAGCGGTAGAGAATCGCCCGCGGCACGACCTCGTGACCCGGGAGCTCGGAGTGCATGCAGTCGCGAATCTTGCCCTCGAGTTCCCCTCGGAGGGTGTCGGCTCGCTCTCTGAATGCTGTCGCCTCGTCGGGATCGGCGCTCGAGAGGAAGTCGGCCGCCTCACCCATCATCTCCGAGATCGTGCGACGGATCCGGGTGAGCTCGGCCGAGTCGGGCCCCGACGAGAGATCGATGCCCTCCTCGGCGAGGTCAAGAATGTTCTTTGCCTGGTCACCGATGCGCTCGATCTTCTTGATGAGCAGCGTGTAGCCCAAGACCTCGCCGATGTCGTCGCTTCCCTGAACGGAGACGTGGACCACGAGCTCGCCCCGCAGTTGCTGCTCGGTCTTGTTGATCCGATCATCGGTCGATCGGATGTCGTCAGCAACGGTGTGCACGTCCGCTCCGCTCAACACGGCAGCCGAGGCAAGGTCGAAGCTGTGACGGGCGTCGGCCAGCATCGAGACAGTGCGGGCGGTGATTGCCTCGAGGCCGGTGGAGTCGCCTCGGCGGAAGAATGACATGACCATAGTGAGTCGCCTTTCAGCGGAAGATTGCGACGCCGACGAGCGGAACCACAATGAATACGGTTACCACGTAGGCCACCGCGAGTGCTTGGCGCGCCACCGCTATCTCGGCGAGACCCTGCGCCAACCGGATGGGGATCTCGCGGATCTTGGCGATGGGGTAGAGGATCACGATTGCGGACACGTTGAACAGCGTGTGGACCAGCCCGACGGTGAGCGAATTGGAATTCGCCGCCGCGAGCGCGGCAAGGAGAGCAGTGATGGTCGTGCCGACGTTGGCGCCGAGGGTGACCGGGAAGATGTTGTGGATCGTGACCACGCCCGCCGCGGCGAGCGGGACCATGATCGACGTGGTGATGCTCGACGACTGAACGGCGACCGTGATCACGATTCCGAGGAGAATGGCGACGGTGCCGCCGCCCTTGCCGAGCATTGCGTTGAGCGAGCGCTCGATGCGGTCGGCTACGAGCTTGCGCATGTTCTTGGTGATGAACGTGAGGGCGAGCAGCACGACCATGAGTCCGATCAGCACCATGGTGGTGCCGAGGACGTTGGTCTCGGCGCCGAGGTCGGCGACGATGTCCTTGATCCAGCCGACGGGCTCCTTCACCCACTTCTTGATCGGGCTGTCGAACTCGACACCGGCCGAGCCGACGAGTTGCTCGCTGATCCACTCTGCGGTGCCTGACAGCCAGCCGGTGATGAGTTCTACGGGCAACAGGATCGCGACGGCGATCACGTTGAAGAAGTCGTGCACAGTGGCGGCGGCAAATGCTCGCTTGAACTCCTCGGACTGACGGATCGATCCGAGCGAGACGAGGGTGTTGGTGACGGTGGTGCCGATGTTGGCACCCATGATCATCGGCACGGCGTCGTCGACGCCAAGCGCGCCCGAGGCGACGATGCCGACGATCACCGACGTGCTCGCCGACGAAGACTGCACCAGCACCGTGCCGAGGATGCCCACGAAGAGCCCGGCCACCGGGTTGCTGACGCCCTCGAACAGCCGTTGCTGTGTGTCGGCCCCCATCACCTTCACGCCGGATTCGAGGAGCGAAACCCCTACGAGGAAGACGTAGACGAGGGTGAGCACCAGGAGGGACCGAAGGCCCCAGTGCATCTCCCGCTCGCCCGGTGCCAAGGTCGCATCGTTCATTTCACCGCGGAACGTAACAGGCCCGGAGACGGCGCGCGCACATGCGGCGGAGGAAATTTCTCGACCCGGGATCGGTGGCCGCCGGCCGAACCGCCGTGGGTGTCATTGGCCGTCGCTAGGGTGGCTCGAATGTCCGATTCGCCGCTGCTCGAAGGTCTGAATCCCGCCCAATTCGATGCGGTGATTCACAAGGGCGGACCGCTGCTGGTGGTCGCCGGCGCGGGGTCGGGAAAGACGCGTGTGCTCACGCATCGCATCGCCCATCTCATCGAGGAAGGCATGTCGCCTTTCGAGATCCTCGCGATCACGTTCACCAACAAGGCCGCCGGCGAGATGAAGCACCGCGTCGGCGAACTCGTCGGGCCCGTGGCCCAGAAAATGTGGGTCTCCACATTCCACGCGGCCTGTGTGCGGATCCTTCGCCGTGACGTGGAGCGACTCGGCTTCCCCTCGCGGTTTTCGATCTACGACCAGGCCGACTCTGTCCGGCTCGTGGGCTACGTGGTCCGAGACCTGAATCTCGACCCCAAGCGATTCCCGCCCCGATCGGTGCACGCAGCGATCTCGGCGGCGAAGAACGACAATATCAGCGCGCTCGCCTACGCAGAAGAGGTGCAGCAGATCTTCGAGAAGAAGATCGCCGAGGTCTACTTCGAGTACCAGAAGCGCCTTCTCACGGCCGGAGCGATGGACTTCGACGACCTGCTGCAACGCACGGTGGAGTTGTTCCGCACCCACCCCGACGTGCTCGACGGTTGGCGGCGCCGATTCGGCCACGTCCTCGTCGACGAATACCAGGACACCAACCCCGTCCAGAACGACCTCGTTCTGATGCTCGCTGAAGAGCACCGTCAGGTCACCGTTGTCGGCGACAGCGACCAGTGTCTGCCCCCCACCACGATGATCGACACACCGGCAGGACCGCGCCCGATCGAGTCGCTTGTCGAGGGTGACGAGGTGCTCGGTACGGGCGGCGACGCCACGCTCGTCTCTCGTCCGATCGTCCACGTGCACCGCTCGCGACATTCGGGTCGGCGATACCGGGTGACAGTCGGGGGTCGCACGATCGAGGGCACGCCACACCACATCGTTCCCGCCCGTCTCGAGCTCGAGCCGAATGACCATGTCGTCTATCTGATGTACCGCCACGATCGCGGCTATCGGGTGGGTCAGACAAAGGCCATGCGCTCGAGCAAGGGCGGTTTCGATATCGGACTCCGCGTGCGCTGCAATCAAGAACATGCTGACAAAGCATGGATTCTCAAGGTGGTCTCCACGGCATCCGAGGCATCGTGGTGGGAGTCCTGGTTCGCTGCCTCCTACGGCCTTCCCACTGCGTGTTTCCACGGCATCGGCCGTTCCTCGGCAATGTCCGACGACGATCTGGTCAGGCTCTTTGCCGAGATCGACACGTTCGCGGCAGCGAAGCGCCTCTTCGACGACCTCGACCTCCACGATGAGTTCCCGCATCATCGCCCGCAGCGTGGGCAAAATCGACAGACGCTCAACCTCACGATGTTCTCAGATCACCGCAGTGGGGAAGTGGGCTCCCACCGTGTCCAGTGGTCATCCAACCGTCGCGATGTTGCCGATCGTCTTGCCGAAGCAGGCCACGGGGTCCGGCCGAGTCGGTCCGATTCCGTGCGAGTCGACGTCTCTCGGAAGAGTTATCGCGAGGCGGTCGACTACGCGACGCACATGGCGTGGGACGGAGATCTCGAGATTTCCCGACGGGCGATGATCGACGGCGACCTCCATGCGTTCCAGCCGCTCTCGCACCTTCGACCGGGCATGGTCATGAAGATCGCGACGGGGGAGGGCCTCGTCGATGCCAAGGTCGAGTCGGTGGAGATCATCGATGTCGAAGGCGAGGTGTTCGACCTCGAAGTCGACGACATCCACACTTACGTCGCCGATGGAGTGCTGGTTCACAACTCGATCTACCGGTTCCGCGGCGCCGACATTCGCAACATCCTCGAGTTCGAAGAGGCGTTCCCCGACGCATCAGTGGTCGTGCTCGAACAGAACTATCGCTCCACGCAGTCGATTCTCGATGCGGCCAACGCGGTCATAGCGAAGAACGTCGGTCGAAAACCGAAGGACCTGTGGACCGATCAGGGGCCAGGCGACAAGATCATCCGCTACCACGCCGACGACGAGTCCGACGAGGCGCAATACGTCGCCAACGAGATCGCGCGGCTGCAGGACCACGAGCAGGTCCGCTACGACGAGATGGCGGTGTTCTACCGAGCCAACGCGCAATCACGAGTGCTCGAAGAGTTCTTGCTGCGAGTCGGCATCCCCTACAAGGTCGTCGGTGGCACTCGGTTCTACGATCGACGCGAGATCAAGGACGCCATCGCGTATCTGCGGGCGGTCGTGAATCCCACCGACGAGGTCTCGGTCAAGCGCATCATCAACGTGCCCAAGCGCGGTGTCGGCGATTCGTCCATCGGCAAGCTCGATGCGTGGGCCACCTCCACCGGTGAGTCGTTCGACCAGGCAGTGGTGCGCTTCGACGAGGCCGGCGTGAGCGGACGTGCTGCTACCGGGCTCGAGAAGTTCCTGGTTCTCACCACCGAGATCCGCAAGCTCGACGCCGGTCCGGCGACGATCATCGAAGAGGCGCTGGACCGGTCGGGCTACCTCGAAGAGCTGCAGGCCGATCGTTCGGTCGAGGCCGAGGGCCGACTCGAGAACCTCTCCGAACTTGTTGGCATGGCCCGTGAGTACGAAACCGTCGACGACTTCCTCGAGCAGATCTCGCTTGTGAGCGACACCGCCGATGTCGAGGACGACGAATCCACTGTCACCTTGATGACCCTGCACTCCGCCAAGGGCCTCGAATACCCCTACGTCTTCATCATCGGTATGGAGGACGGCGTCTTTCCCCACATTCGTTCACTCGGCGAGCCTCATGAACTCGAAGAGGAGCGACGGCTGGCCTACGTGGGCATCACCCGTGCGATGAAGAAGCTCCACCTCACCAGCGCGTGGAGTCGAATGCTTCACGGCACCACGCAATACAACCCGCCGAGTCGTTTCCTCGACGAGATCCCATCGGAGCTCATCGAAGAGGTCGGCGGCGCCCGCATGCTCCGGAGCAAGCGAGATCGAGGCTCCTACGGAAGCAGTGGCACCACCTATGGCGGCGATCGTCAACGCATCGGTGCCGGCGGCAACGAACACCGGGATCGAGTGGTCGATCAGGCCATAAATGCAGGGGCGACGCCCTCTCCCTCCGGCGCCGACACCATGGGATTACGCATCGGCGATGATGTCCGCCACACACAGTGGGGCGAGGGCGTGATCATCGATATCGAAGGCAGCGGCGACAAGGCCGAGGCCAGCGTCCACTTCCCCACGGTTGGAGAGAAGCGGTTGCTGCTCTCATGGGCGCCGCTCGAGAAGATCTGACCTAGCTCTACACCTTGATACATAGGGAAAACGGCCGATTTGGCATAGGACATGTCGAACCCGTGCCAGACCTCGAGCGGAACCCCGCGCGAGGCCAGACCTGCGATGTTGATGGAGCGTCGCGCGTTCTTGGCTCGGTCCGCAGCGGCGGGCGCCGCTGCTTGGGCGGTCCCCGAGGTGCTCAGCATGGATCCAGTAGCGGCCGCGGTGGGGTCGTGTCCCGGTCTTGCCGTCTATGAATTCGTCGGTGGATTGGACGGGTGGACCATCTTCAATTCGTGGGGTCCCGGCGCAGCCGGCCTGTGGGGCCAGAATTCAGAGATTGATCGCGACGGCGGGAGTCTCCACTACGGGCGGGGTAGCGCGGGCAACTACGACACGGGTGGGCGCAACAGTGGCCGCATCCGATCGCCGAACTATTCAGTTCCTTCCGAGGGCGTCAACTCGGTCACCTTCACGGTGATGCGCGATGTGGAGCTGCGAGCCGGCGGTGAGCACGATCTTCTTCAATTGACGACCCAGCAGGGATCGAAGTCCGAGGTTCTCTGGTCGGCCGGCTCGGACGGAGGAACCGGTGGGCAATTCGAATTCCACATCGTGACGATTCCCGCGCACCTCAATGGCAACAACGTGCGCTTTCACTTCGAATTCGACACGGTCGATGGGTTGAACAACGACGGTGAAGGGATCTACATCGGTCGTTTCGAGATCACGGGCTGCCCTGCCGATCCGTAGTGGCTCTGAAGGCTGAGCGGTTTCACTGAATGAACAGTGTCCTGTGCCGACGCGAAGAGTGACATGTCAGTGTTTCCCGGGCGTCAACGCGCCTCGACTACGGACGTACGCGTGCCGTCGGCGCTCGCCTCATCGACGATGGGGCGACGAGCCTTCCTCGGCCGTTCCGCCGTGGCCGGAGCCGCCGTGTGGGCCGTTCCCACCGTGATCAGCGTGGATCCGGTCGCTGCTGCAGTGGGTTCGTGCTCGGGCACGTCGGTCTGTGAGTTCACGACCGGGCTCGAGGGCTGGACCATCGACAACAGCTACGGCAGTGGCATCAACGGTCTGTGGAACCACAACACCGAGGCCAGTCGTGACGGCGGCTCGCTCCACTACGGACGCGGTACCGGTCGGAACTACCGGACGGGGAACAGTCGCAACAGCGGTCGCGTGCTCTCGCCCGACTTCGTCATCCCGAGCACCGGCGTCAATACGGTCGTGTTCACCGTGTGGCGAGAGGTCGAGGCGCAGGACCCCGGATACGACCGCTTCCGTTTCCGCATCATCGGCTCGTCGACCTCGACGCTCTACACCGTCTCGTCGATCGGCAACACCAGCGGATTCGAGTCGCACACGATCACGATTCCGGCGTCGTTCAACGGCCAGACCGTGCAGTTCCAATTCGACTTCGACACTCGCGACGGTCTCTACAACAACCACGAGGGTGTCTATGTGGGCCGTTTCGAGGTCACGGCGTGTCCGCCGGCCGGTGCTGCGTCTACACCGTTGGCTGCGCCGGCCGCGTTGTCCGCGCCGAGCAGCCCCTCGTCCGTAGCGGACGATGGCGATGACGATGACGATGACGACGTCGTGCCGCCTCGATCCCAGGGCTAGCTGTCAGGGCAGTCGAGGTTGGGGCCAACCGGTGCGTCGCCCTCCGTATCGGCCAACGCGCCGTCGACTTCCTCCTGGGTGTCGTTGAGGAACACGATCACCTTGTCGTCGATGACACCGACGGGAACCCGCGGTAGGCCGCAGCCCAATTCGTTGAAGGTCACGGGATCGCACGAGAAGTCCTCGTCGCTGGAGACGAGCTCGAAGACCCGTCGATCGACATCCCACAACACCGAGCACTGACGCGGATCTCCCGTACGCCGGGCGGAGAAGGCGAGCCACCCGACTTCGGGGTCATCGCCGATGTGTTGCACATAGATGTCGCGCTCCCCGCTCGACCCTGCGTCCGGATAGAGGATTGGGCCTCCGGAGGTGATTTCGGCACTCTGCCGACCGATGAATCCGGCGTCGAACTGGGTGTCGCCCATCTGGAAGATCACCGAATCGCTCGACCTGGCCAACCACAGCACCATGGCGCCGAGCAGGGTCGCGGTGAGCACGCCAGTGATACCGACGAGCACGGCACTTCGTGCGTTGATCTGGGGGCCTCGTGCGACGGGCATGGTTCCTTACCTGCTGACTCTCCCCGGCTGACCGTTTTGCGGGGCGGGCGGATGTGGAGGGGATACGTGGACCCGCCTAGTATCGCCGCTGTGCCGCCGCTGAGCCGCCTCGGCCGGTGATGGCATTTTTCGCGTCAGTAGGAGCAAACGATGGATCTGTTCGAGCACCAGGGCAAAGAGTTCTTTGCCCAGTACGGCATGCCGGTCTCGCCCGGCGAGGCCGCATTCACGGTTGATGAGGCGGTGGCCGCAGCGGAGCGTCTGGGCACACCCGTCATGGTCAAGGCGCAAGTACACACTGGTGGTCGCGGGAAGGCCGGCGGCGTGAAGTTCGCGGCCGACATCGACTCGGTGCGTGAGCATTCAGGCAACATTCTGGGCCTCGACATCAATGGCCACATCGTCCAGCGTCTCTGGATCGAGAAGGCGTCCGACATCGCCGAGGAGTACTACGCGTCGTTCACCCTCGACCGTTCGGCCAAGAAACATCTCGGCATGCTCTCCAAGGAGGGCGGTGTGGAGATCGAAACCGTCGCCGAGGAGAACCCCGACGCCATCGCGAAGATCTGGATCGATCCGGTCGATGGTCTCTCCGACGAGGTGTGCGCGGCCTGGGTCGCCGCAGCGAACCTGCCCGACGCCGCCGTCGCCGGCACGATCGACATCATGCACAAGCTGTACGCCGCCTACACAGAGGGTGATGCTGACCTCGTCGAGATCAACCCCTTGATCCTCACCCCAGAGGGCGCCGTCCATGTGCTCGACGCGAAGGTCACGCTCGATGGCAACAGCGAGTTCCGCCACGACGACTACGGCCAGTACGACGAAACGCAGCCCCGCGACGAGCGGGAGGAAGCTGCTCATGCCAAGGGCCTTCAATACGTGGGTCTCGAGGGTTCCGTTGGCGTGATCGCCAACGGTGCCGGCCTGGCCATGAGCACCGTCGACGTGGTCAATCAGGTCGGCGGCTCGCCGGCCAACTTCCTCGACATCGGCGGCGGCGCCAACGCCGACGTGATGGCGGGTGCACTCGAAGTGATCAACAACGATCCGGCAGTGAAGTCGATCTTCATCAACATCTTCGGCGGCATCACCCGCGGTGAAGAAGTCGCCAACGGCATCATCGAAGCGATGCAGCGAGTCGCGATCGACTCACCGATCGTGATTCGACTCGATGGCACGAACGCGGATGAGGGGCGGGCGATCCTCGCTCCAAACCTCAACGACAAGTTGATGATGGAAGAAACGATGCTGGACGCGGCCCGTAAAGCCGTCGAGCTGGCGAGCTGAGGAGCCTGAGATGAGCATTTTTGTAGACGAGAACACCAAGGTCATCTATCAGGGCCTCACCGGTTCGCAGGGCAGCTACTACGGCCGCCTCAACGCTGAATACGGCACCCAGGTGGTGGCGGGCACACATCCGAAGAAGGCAGGCTCCGACGTCGATGGCGTTCCGGTCTATGCCAACGTCGGCGAGGCTGTTGCGGCCACTGGTGCCACGGCGAGCTGCATCTTCATTCCCGCCCCGGGCGTTCGCAGCGCGGTGATGGAGGCAGCCGAAGGCGGCGTCGAGTTCATCGTCGCTATCACCGAGGGAGTGCCAGCCCACGACGAGGCATTTTTCTACAACGACCTCCGCCGCAACTTCCCCAACGTGCGCCTGCTCGGGCCCAACTGCCCGGGCATCATCAGCCCGGGCAAGTGCAACATCGGCATTACCGCCGGTCACATTGCGAAGGAGGGCGGCCCGGTGGGCATCGTGAGCCGTTCCGGAACGCTGACCTATCAGGCGCTCTACGAACTGAAGCAGAAGGACATCGGCGTCACCACCTGCGTCGGCATCGGTGGCGACCCAGTGCCTGGTACTTCGTTCATCGACTGCCTCGAGGCTTTCGAAGCTGATCCCGACACCAAGGCGGTCATGATGATCGGCGAGATCGGTGGTTCGGCCGAGGAAGAGGCCGCCGAGTTCATCAAGAACCACATGACGAAGCCGGTGTCGAGCTACATCGCCGGCGTCACCGCTCCTCCCGGAAAGAAGATGGGCCACGCCGGCGCCATCGTCTCCGGTGGCAAGGGAACAGCGGCAGCCAAGATGGAAGCGCTCGCCGATGCCGGCGTGCGGGTCGGCAACAACCCCACAGAAGCCGGCGAGCTGATGGCCGAAATCGTCGCCAACCTCTAGCTCCCAGGAAAACGAAAGCTGGGGGAGTGTCACCACTTGGGTGGCAGGGACTGCAAGCGTGGAGGGGTGCGCCCCCTCCACGCTCTGCTTTTGGCCTTCGCTGTTTTCTCGGGGATGGCCTGTGGCACTCGGTCGGTGGAGCTGGCCGAACCCATTGAACTCGACGATCCAACGGTGACGGTGTCGACTCCGGCCAGCTCATCGACGACAAGTACGACGACGACCAGCACCACTTCGACCACCTCGACCTCGACCTCGACAACAACAACGACGACCTTGGCGCCCCTCGCCTTCGACGAAGAGGGCGTCGCCGTGAACGGACAGACCGCGGGCGTGGTCCGCACCACTACCGGCTGGGTCGTGCCGGTTCTCGAGGCGACCGACGATGGCTGGCGAGTGTGGACGCCGTGCGGGCAGGAGACCACCATCTCGTCGGGCGAGTTCATCGACCACGTCGATTTCGTGCTCGACCCGGGACACGGCGGATCCGAGCCCGGCGCGGTCGGGCCGGGCGGCACGAGAGAGGCCGACATCAATCTTCAGGTCGCACGGCGAGTTCGGGATGCGCTCGAGGCCGATGGGCACACGGTGTTGATGACGCGCAACAGCGACATTCGCGTACCGATTGTCACAAGGGCGGAGATCGCCCTCGCCCTCGACCCGATCGCCAACATTTCCATCCATCACAACGCGGGCACCGAGAGCATCAGCAGTGAGCCAGGCACCGAGATGTTCTTCCAGCTCGCTTCGGCTGATTCCAAGCGGCTCGCTGGACTGATCTTCGAAGAAACACGGGCCTTTCTCGATCCACTCGGATCCTCGTGGTTCGCGCTCGAGGACGCGGGAGCGATGAGCCGGCCGAACCGCGATGGAGGCGACTACTACGGCGTTCTCCGTCGTCCCGCCGCGGTCACCAGCGTGCTCGCAGAGTTTGCCTACATCACCAATGCCGTGGAGGAGGACCTCCTCAACCGGGCCGATGTCCAGGACGGTCTCGCTGAGGCCGTTCGCTCGGCCGCGGAACGATTCATCGATTCCGACGACCCAGGGAGTGGGTTCACCGCCGACCCGATCTTCCGGGGCTATGGCCCTTCCGGCGCCGGTCGCACCACCAACTGCACCGACCCGGCCCTCGAGTGACGGTGCGTCGACGAGTCCTCTCCGGACCGGTTCTGACTGCGGTGATTGTCTTCGCCGGCGGTTGTGTCGGAGGGGGAGCCGAGGCTGAGCAATCGGTTCCGCTGTTCGACGACTCCACCACCGCTCAACCCGACGGCGGCGATGAGACCGCGTCGACCCTGACCACCACGACGCTCTCGGTCGCCGAGCGACTGCCGGAACTGGACGCCGACGTCACCGGAGCGGTTCGGTCGTCCGACGGTGCCCTGCTGCCGGTCATCGACACCGATGGGGAAGTCTGGTTCGTCGTCGGCTCCTGTGGCGACGAGCAGATCGAGCCCCGAGGTTCAGCCGAGGTCGTCGGCGCGCAGCACGTGGTTCTCGACCCGGGCGACGGTGACGGCGACGACCGCGCGGCGTCGATCAATCTTGCTCTGGCGCTGCGAACTTCGGAGCTCCTCGAGGCCGACGGAGTGGCCGTGGTCCTGACCAACGCGGGGACCGCGGCGATGAGTGGCTCGACGCGGAGCGCAACGGGACCGTCGGTCGGGGCGCGTGCGTTTGTCTCGATACATCACCCGAACGCTGACGGGCCGGTCACCGACGAGGCGAGGCCCTCGATCGTGCATCGCGCCGACGACAGTGAGAGTCGTCGTCTCGCCGGCCTCCTCCATGAGGAGCTCGTGGCCGCGTTCGCCAGTCTTGGCGGCGAGTTCGCGGCCCACGAAGAGGCGGGAGTACGCCCGTTGCTGAACCAGCGCGGAGAGGACTTCTTCCGGGTGTTGCGCATCGACGGCGACCTCGCTGGAGTACGCGCCGATCTGCTGCCGCTGGGTGAAAACGAGGCGACCCTCCTCGCTACGGAGGAGGGTCGTGACCTCGAGGCTCAGGCCCTGGCTACCGCGATTGCCCGCTTCCTCGTCACCGAAGAAGAGGGCAATGGCTTTGTTGATCCGATCGAATCAGTGCGCAACGCGCCGACGACGAATTCGCCAGGCGGCTGCGGCTGATCGGACTCGGCTGCCGTTGGGTCAGGACTGCGTGGGCTCCGCGGCCTCGCCGTCTCCGATGGCACGCATGTCCATCACCGATGCGGCGATGATGACGGCGGCAGCAATGAAGCCGAGCAGGACGCCGATCTGGTTGGGTCCGCCGAGGAAGAACCCGAACAAGGGAACGAAGGCGATCATGCCGAGCATGAAGTGGAGTTGGTTGTGGTCGAAGCCCAGCACGCTGTCGGGCAGGTTGACCCCGGCGAACTGTCGGGCGGCGACGCCTCCGGCGATGACGGCGCCGATCAGGAACAGGAAGATCCCGAACAGGCCGTAGGCCTCGGTCTCCCAGCCGCTTACACCGAGATCGGGGCTCTCGCCGAGGAACGACCCGAGGTCGATCGACGAGAAGCCGATCTCCGCCCAGTCGAGGAAGGTGCTGATCGCCAGCACCGCGCCTCCGGCAATGAGCATGATCGTGCTCGGTTTGATGTCGCTGTTTTCCATGTGTTCCTCCCGCGGTACACCGTTCGGATCACGACATTAGTGCGACGACGTCGCTCACGCCGGGAACGGGTCTGTCAGGCCCGCTTTGCTAGGTTCGCCGTTGATGTCGTCATCGTCCGAAAATCCACGCCGTGCTCTCCTCTCCGTCTTCGACAAGACGGGAATCACCGACCTCGCGGCCGGCCTCGTCGAACTCGGATGGCAGCTGATCTCGAGTGGCGGGACCGCCAAGGTCATTGCTGACGCGGGTCTGCCCGTCACCGATGTCGCCGACCACACGGGCTCGCCGATCATGCTTGGCCACCGCGTGGTCACACTGCATCCGCGGATCCACGGCGGCATCCTCGCCGATCGCGATGATCCAGAGCACCAGGCCGATCTCGCGGCCAACAACATCGATCCGATCGACCTCGTAGTCGGGAACCTCTACCCCTTCTCGGCCGAGCCCGGAATCGAGATGATCGACATCGGCGGACCCACGATGGTGCGCGCCGCGGCCAAGAACCACGCCCATGTCGGCATCGCCGTCGACCCCGGCGACTACGCAGGGATTCTCGACGAGCTGCGCGCTGAGGGTTGGCTCTCGCCGGCAACGCGCCGCCGCTTGGCTCGAGCCGCGTTTGCCCACACTGCTGCTTACGACGCGGCCATCGTCACGTGGCTCGATCACACCGAGACCGAACCGGAGACGCTTCCCCCGACCCTTCACCTGGCCCTGGAGCGCACCGACGTGCTCCGCTACGGCGAAAACCCTCACCAGGCGGGCGCCCGCTATCGCACAATCGGGCAGAGCAGCATGTGGGACGACGTCGAGCAGCACTCGGGCGTGGCCCTCAGTTACCTGAACCTCTTCGATGCCGACGCGGCGTGGCGGCTCGCCCACGACCTCGGCGATCAGGCGGCTGTCGCGATCATCAAGCATGCCAACCCATGTGGAGCGGCGATCGGCGACGATCTCTCGGTGGCGTATCAGCAGGCGTTCGAGTGCGACAGCCGTAGCGCCTTCGGCGGCATCGTGGCGACCAACCGGGTCATCGATCTCGCCACGGTCGAGGCAATGGAAGCGGCCGCACAAGCCGACGTCGTCATTGCTCCGGGTTACGCCGACGGGGTGATCGAACGGCTGATCGCAAAGCGCAAGAACACCCGCCTGCTCACCGCGACCCCGCCGGTCCCGGCATCGGGGCTCGAGTTGCGCCAGATCGGCGGGGGCTATCTCGTGCAGGACGCCCATCACTTCGCGTCCAACCCCGCCGAGTGGCAAGTGGTCACGCAACGACAGCCGACCGAGCAGGAAATGGCGGACGCGGCGTTCGCGTGGCGTGTCTGCGGCCACGTCACATCGAACGCCATCGTGCTCGCCAAGGACGGTGTCGCATGGGGCATCGGCGCGGGCCAGCAGAACCGTGTCGAATCGGGCGAGATCGCCGCTTCGAAGGCCGACGGACGGGCCAAGGACGGCGCCTGCGCGAGCGATGCGTTCTATCCGTTCCCCGACGGCATCGATGCGGCGGCCGACTCTGGCGCCGCGATCATTGTCCAACCTGGCGGCTCGGTGAATGACGAGAAGACGATTGCTGCCGCCGATGCGCGTGGTGTCGCCATGGTCTTCACTGGCGAACGTCACTTCCTCCACTAGGCGGCAGAGATGGCCGAGAAGGAAGCCCGCAGTCTGGAGTGGGCGATTCGCGTTGGTCAGCAACGCACATCGCTGATGTTCTATCGAGCGGTCCACTTCTTCATTCGCAAAGTGATCTTCCGCTGGGTTCGCACCGAAGTCCGCGGCGTGGAGAATCTCGACCTCGATGGTGCAGTGATCATCGCGCCCGTGCATCGATCAAATCTCGACGCGCCCCTCGTTGCGGGAGCGGCTCGGCGACGGATGCGGGCCCTGGGCAAACAATCGCTGTTCGTGAACCCGGTGGGGGCCTGGGTCTGCGCGGCCCTCGGGGCAATACCGGTGCGCCGGGGCGAAGCTGATCGAGAGGCGATGCGCTCGGCGCGGACCATGCTCGACAATGGCGAGATGATGATCGTTTTTCCCGAGGGCACGCGGCAAACGGGACCGTCAGTGGCCGGTGTGTTCGATGGCATGTCGTATCTGGCGTCGAAGACCGGTGCGACCATCGTGCCGGTGGGTATCGCCGGCACCGAAGAAGCGTTGCCGTCGGGCGCAAAGTTTCTCCACCGGTGCCACACCGCGGTCGTCGTCGGCGAGCCGATCACGGCGCCCGAGGGGCGTATGAGCCGCCCCGCGCTCTCCGCGTTCAGCCTGGAGGTGGGGGCACGTCTGCAAGAGGTGTTCGACGAGGCCAACGGGATCGTCGCGCGCTGACCCGCCGCTCTCTCTGCGCGCGACCATGGGGCCGTGCGGTTGATCCCAGCGAGCATCATCGTGGCGCTACTCGCCATCGCGTGCAGCAACGACGAACCGGACCCACAACCCACGACGACAACGCTGGCCCCGGCGACGACCGCAACGACGGCAACCACCTCCACCACGTCCCCCACCACACTGTCCTCCACAACAACGTCCTCCACCACGACGGTGCCGACCTCAGTTCCGCTCGCGTCGGTCGAGGAGTTCAGAACCTTCGACATGAGAGAGCGACTCGCCGACACCCATGTCCATTTCGGTGGCTCGGTGGTCCATAGGGATCCCACGATCGCCGTGGGCTGGTGGGGTCAGCGCGGAGATGGCGCGGTCGAGACCGCCGAGGACTGGTTCGCCACGGGCGGGACGATGGAGATCTGGGTCGAGGAGTTCCTCTATCGCACTGATTCGGGTTCGCCGGTATGGCGGCGTGCCGACGTGTTGTCGGTCGATGTGGGCTCCGATGTCGAATTCTCGTCTGCATGTCGCTTGGGCGCGACTCCGACTGACGGACTCCTGGCCTTGGTCCCGACCGGTCAGCACCCGGATGAACCCTGGGTCACGGCCGCATCGGCTTGGCAGATCGATCTGGAGATCCTCGAGGTGCATTCGATCGATGCTGCGGCGGTCGAGTGCGAAAACTCGAGGTACGGCATCTGATTCGTCCCGCTATCCGGGACCGTTCCGGACTGTGGAACATCACTCGTTGCGGTTGTGTGAAAGGGGCCGAACTCCCCAGTTTCTGCCGGAGGCTAAGGCGTACCTTCAGTACGCATGACCGCTATCCGTGATCTTCTCGATCGGGGGCCGACGCTCTCGTTCGAGTTCTTTCCCCCGAAGACACACGAGGCCCAGTCGAAGCTCCGCGCCACCGTTGACCTTTTGGAAAAGGCCGAGCCCGACTATGTCTCCGTCACCTACGGAGCAGGCGGTACCACTCGAGAGACCACCCGCGAGACCGTCTTGGACCTGGTCGAGCACCGCAGCTTTCCGGCCATGCCGCACCTCACTTGTGTCGGCCACAGCTACGCCGAGATTCTCGAACTGATCGACGACTACCAGGCCCATGGCGTCCACAACATGCTGGCCCTGGCCGGCGATCCTCCCGACGACGGCAGCCCGAATCCCGGCGATTTCCGCTACGCGCTCGAGTTGGTCGAGACACTTCGCGAGCAGTCCGAGATGTGCATCGGCGTCGCTGCGTTCCCCGAGCTCCACCCGCGGTCCGATTCCAGATCTGACGACCGCGCCCGACTCGCCGAGAAGCTCAACGCGGCCGACTTCGGGATCACGCAGTTCTTCTTCGACTGCGACGACTACTTCCGCATGGTCGACGAATTGGCCGCTCTCGGGTGCGATACCCCCGTGCTTCCCGGTGTGATCCCCGTGGTCAATCCGGCGAGCGTCCGGCGATTCGCCGGCATGAACGGCTCGGCTGTGGATGAGGCTCTCTGGGGTCGCCTCGAGAGCACCGACGACCCCGATGAGCGCCTCGAGATCGCCGTCGATGCAGCTGTTCGTCAGATCGAACGTCTGCTCGACGGAGGAGCTCCGGGTGTGCATCTCTACACCCTCAACCAGGCCGACGCGACCATTCGGATCTGCGAGCGCATCGACATTCGCTGACGCCCCGCGACCCTGGTTTTGCGGGGTAAGGTCGCCGCATGGCTGACAAGATCACGATGCAAGCAGACGGCACTCTTGCTGTCCCGGACAACCCGATCATCCCCTTCATCGAGGGCGACGGCACCGGTGTCGACATCTGGCCAGCGGCCAAGCTCGTGCTCGATGCTGCAGCCGGAAAATACGGCAAGACCATCGAATGGAAAGAGGTCCTCGCCGGCGAGAAGGCCTTCAACGAAACGGGCGACTGGCTCCCTCAGGCCACAATCGACGACTTCACCGACTACTTGATCGGCATCAAGGGTCCGCTCACCACCCCGATCGGTGGCGGCTTCCGAAGCCTCAACGTCGCAATCCGCCAGATCATGGATCTCTACGTCTGCCTGCGCCCGGTCCGTTGGTTCAGCGGCGTGCCGTCGCCGGTCAAGGAGCCGCAACTCGTCGACATGGTGATCTTCCGCGAGAACACCGAAGACATCTATGCCGGGCTCGAGGTCGAATCGGGCACCCCCGAAGCCAAGAAGATGATGGAGATGCTCCACGACGCGTTCGGCTGGGAGATTCGCGAAGACTCCGGCATCGGCGTGAAGCCCATCTCGAAGACCGGGTCGCAGCGCCTACAGCGGGCGGCGATCGAGTACGCCGTGAAGCGCGATCGCAAGCGGGTGCACTGGGTCCACAAGGGCAACATCATGAAGTTCACCGAGGGCGCGTTCCAGAAGTGGGGCTACGAGCTGGTCCGCGAAGAGTTCTCCGACGTGGCCATCGGCTGGGACGACTGCGGCGGCGACCCCGGCGACAAGATTCTCGTGCAGGACGCGATCGCCGACATCGCCCTGCAGCAGGTGCTCACCCGTCCGGCCGAGTTCGACGTCATCGCCACGATGAACCTGAATGGCGACTATCTCTCCGATGCGCTCGCCGCGCAGGTCGGCGGCATCGGCATCGCCCCCGGCGCCAACATCAACTACGTCACCGGCCACGGCGTGTTCGAAGCGACCCACGGCACGGCGCCGAAGTACGCCGGCCAGGACAAGGTCAACCCTTCTTCGGTGCTGCTCTCGGGCGTGATGATGTTCGAACATCTCGGCTGGCAGGAAGCGGCCGACGACATCGTGACGGCCGTGGAAGCGACCATCGGCGACAAAGTGGTCACCTACGACTTCGCTCGTCTCATGGACGGCGCCACCGAGGTCAAGTGCTCCGAGTTCGCGAGCGCGATCGTCGACCGCCTGTAGCGCAGAAAAGCCGTGGGGCTGGGGTGAGTGCCCCGATACCGTCTCAGTGTGAGTGAACTCGCGGAAGCGCGTTCCGACAGGGGCGACGAAGAACACGTATGGCGCCGTGGCGCCCGGTTGATCGGGCGGTCTCTGCGCGCCCACCCGCGACCGCACGCCGCCGCGATGTTCGGCGCGCTGCTGTTCGTCTTTGCGGCGGTGGGCGGGGCCTGGGTGTTGCGGGCCGTCACCGACGATCTGATCATCCCGGCATTCGACGACGCGAACTCCGACGGGATAGCCGGTGCGGATGTCTGGAAGGCGGTCATCGCTCTTGTCGGAGTGTCGATCGTGCGCGGCGTGAGCGTGGTCATGCGCCGACTCTTCCTCTCGATGGCCGAGTACCGCACGCAGCGCGATTGGCGACGTCAGTTGCTCGGCCACTACCTCGACGTGCCGCTTCGATTCCATCGTTCCAAGCCCACGGGCGAGTTGCTGGCTCACGCCGACATCGACCTCGTGCAGGCCACCATGGTGCTCAAACCGCTCGCTTTTTCGGTGAGCGTGATCCTTCTCGTCGTGGTCGCTCTCGTCAGCATCCTGATGATCCACTGGATCCTGGCGCTGATCGCCGCTGTGCTCTTCCCCGCGTTGGTCGTGCTGAGCCGCTTCTACACCGCGAAAGTCGAAGGGCCGGCGGCGCTTGCTCAGCAGCGCGTCGGTGAGGTCTCTTCTGTTGCTCACGAGAGCTTCGACGGTGCGTTGGTGGTGAAGACACTTGGCCGCCAGGACGACGAAGGCCAGCGCATGTACGAAGCGTCTGACCGTCTCCGTCAGGCACGAATCCACGTGGGTCGTCTGCGGGCCAACTTCGAGCCGATCATCGAAGCGCTTCCGAGTGCGGGCATCGTGCTGCTGATCCTCGTCGGTACTTGGCTCATCTCTCGCGGCGATGCCACGCCGGGCGACATCGTGCTCGCCGCGACGCTCTTCGGTCTACTCACCACCCCGCTTCGAGTCTTCGGCTTCTTCCTCGAAGAGATGCCCCGGTCGGTGGTGTCGCTCGAGCGAGTCGACCGAGTGATGGCCTACCCGGTCGAGGCTCGCGGCGGCCTCGGCGGCCTGCCCGAGGGCCCGCTCGACGTTGTGGTCGACGGGCTCACCGTTCGCTACGGCGGTCACGATGTACTCGTCGATGCATCGTTCTCGGTGGCGGCAGGTGAGACGGTCGCGGTGGTCGGCGCCACGGGCTCGGGCAAGACGACGTTGGTCGAGTCGATCCTGGGGTTGCTCGATCGAGACCGTGGCACGGTCCACGTGGGCGGCGTCGAGATCGAGGATCTCTCACCGGAGGAAGTCGCCTCGAGCGTCGCCCTCGTCTTCCAGGAGGCGTTCCTCTTCGCTGATTCAGTGGCGGAGAACGTGAGTATGGGTATCGCTTCGGCCGAACGAGTCGAGCATTCTCTGGCCGTCGCTCGGGCCACCGAGTTCGTCGGTTCTCTGCCCAACGCCTCGGCGACCGTCGTTGGTGAGCGCGGCCAGACCTTGTCAGGAGGGCAACGCCAGCGCGTCGCTCTCGCGAGAGCGCTCGCTCGTGAACCGCGACTTCTGTTGCTCGACGATGCGACCAGCGCAGTGGATCCGCTGGTCGAAGCCGAAATCCTCGCCAACCTTCGTCGAGAGCTCGACACCACGCTGCTCATCGTCGCTCATCGCATCTCCACCATCATGCTGGCGGATCGCGTCGTCTATCTCGACGAAGGCCGGGTCGTCGCCGTCGGCTCCCATACCGAACTCCTCGGCCGCGATGACTACCGCGCGTTGGTGACGGCCTATGAGACGGAGGGGTCATGAGCGACGTGAGCGCCGGCGAAGAGAAGACGTTCGCAGGTTTCGAAGATCCCGCGTCGCTCCTCGACGACGATGTCGTTCCCAATGTCTCGGCCGTTCAGGTGCTCCGCCGTGGCCTCGCGATCAGTCCTGAGCTCCGCACCGGGCTTCGGGTCACCGTGGGCATGGCAATGGTCGCGGCGATCGGTCGCTTGATCATCCCGATCACGATTCAGCAGGTGCTCGACCGGGGCGTGCTCAGCGACGCGGGCTATCGCCCGGGATTTGTCTGGGCGGTCTCGGGTGCGTCGTTCCTGATTGTCGTCGGTGTCATGGCGGCAAGCCGGATTGCTCACCTCCGCCTCGTCATCGCCGCCGAGGCCGTACTGCTCGGCCTTCGCACGCGCGCGTTCAACCACATTCACCGACTCTCGCTCGCTGATCACACCGAGAGCCGCCGTGGAGTGCTCGTGGCTCGAGTCACCTCCGACGTCGAGTCGCTCGCCCAATTCACCCAGTGGGGCGCGATCAGCTGGGTCATCAACACGGCGATCATCACCGGCGCTCTGACGGTGATGATCATCTACAACTGGCAGCTCACGCTGGTGGTCGTTGTCTGTCACATCCCACTCGTTCCCTTCCTGAAATGGGTGCAGAAGCGCCAGTTCACCGCCTACTCCCTGGTGCGCACGCGGGTCGCCGAGACCCTGGGCGAGACTTCCGAGGCGGTTACGGGCGCGCCGGTCATCCGGGCCTACGGCTACGACGCCCCGGTGCGCGGCCGCCTCGACAACGCGATCGACAATCAGTATCAATCACAGCTTCGCTCGAGTATCTGGTTCGCCGGAATGCTTCCCGTCGTCGACTTCTTCTCCTCGATCTCGCTTGCCGCCGCCGTCGGCGTAGGCGTGTGGTGGAGCGATCTCGTCGATGTCGGTGTGGGCGAACTCGTCGCCTTTCTCTTCCTCGTCAACCTCCTTCTCCAGCCGATAGCGGAGCTCGGCGAGGTACTCGATCAGACCCAGACCGCGCTGGCCGGCTGGTGGAAGATCCTGCGGGTGCTCGACGTCCCGATCGATGTCGAGGAGCCCGAGATGGGTGTGGATCTCCCGGACGGACCCCTGTCGATCGAGGCGCTCGATGTGGGGTTCCGCTATCGCACCGGCGACCCTGTGCTCTACGACGTCAACGTCACCATTCCAGCCGAGGCCAATGTGGCCATCGTCGGTGAGACGGGAAGCGGCAAGACCACCTTCGCTCGCTTGCTGGCTCGACTCGCCGATCCGGTCTCCGGCTCGGTATTGATCGGTGGCACCGAACTCCGTGATGTCGATCCGGCGTCGCGCCGGTCGGCGATTCGGATGGTGCCGCAGGACGGATTTCTCTTCGACGCGACAATCGAGGAGAACATCCGGTTCGGTCGTGAGGGAGCGACCAGAGCCGATGCCGAAGCGTCGATCCACGAACTCGGCCTGGAGCGATGGCTCTCGGGCTTGCCTCTCGGCATCGACACGCCGGTCGGCGAGCGCGGTGGGCGACTCTCGGTCGGCGAACGGCAGCTGGTTGCGCTGGCGCGTGCCCAGGTTGCTGATCCGGGGCTGCTGCTGCTCGACGAAGCGACGTCAGCCGTCGACCCCGAGACAGAAGAGGCTCTCGCATCGGCTCTTGCTCAGCTGGCGGTCGGTCGCACCACGATTTCTGTGGCGCATCGGCTCTCGACCGCTGAGCGAGCCGACCTCGTTCTCGTGTTCGATGCCGGTCGGATCGTTCAGAAGGGGCACCACGACGAACTCGTCGCGGTCGACGGAATCTACCGCGGACTCCACGAGTCGTGGATCGGCAACACCCGCGACTCGTCGGCCTGACGGTCGCTCATCAACAGCCGCACGGTGGCGGCGAAGGCGAGCACGACAAGTGGGGCGAGGAGCGATGCGCCTACGCCCGATTTCGTGAGATGGATCAGCCCAAGCGCCCACGCGAGAACCACGACGGTGCGATCGATTCGGCCGCGATCGAACAGGACGAGCACGGTGAAGAGGAGCAGCGAGCTGTCGTAGTAGATGGTGTGCGGACCCACGAGAAGTAGTCCGGCGGCGGTGACGGCCATCCGTTCGCCGAGATCGAGGGGGCTTCGCCACCATGTCCACACCAGCACGCCGATAGCGCTGGCTGAGACGACCCCGCCGACCAACAGCGCGGCTGACGACTCGGTGCCCCACAGCGAGTGCAAGAACCCGATGGGCGCGATCTCGTTGAGCGCGTTGATCTCGGCGTCGGCTTCGAGCAGGGGCTGCACTTCGCTCAGCCAGGTGGTGAGCCACGCAGGCCCGAACATGATCGCATTGACGATCCAGACGACGGCCGCACCGATGCCGGCGGTCGTCACTGCTCGCCAGTGTCGGCCGAGAAAGAGAAGGCCGAGGAGAGGAAGGGCGTATTGGGGGCGGAAGAGCAGCACAGCGACGGCGACGCCGGCGATCTCCTCTCGGTCGTCGGCGAGGCTGCGCCAGATCGCCGCCATCAAGAAGAGAGTGAGCGCGGTGTTCTGGCCGCCACCGATGCCCACGAAGACCGGGTAGGCGGTCATCACGCCAGCGAGGGTCAACCAGAACCACCGGTCGATCACGGACACCAACGGCCTCAGCAGGTGCAGCGCTCCGACCAGCAGTGTGACCATGAGAACGGTGTGGGCAACATAGGCCGACCGGTAGGGGAGCTCCGAGAGCCCGGAGTAGGCGCCAGCGACGTACGGCGCATACGGGAACATGATGAACCCGTCCTCAGCGCCGAGGAGGCCGTCTTGGGCTGCAGCCTGTGTTGCTGGATCCCAGAGATTGTCGATATTGCCGTCGGCCACGATCGTGCCCGCAGAGTAGAAGGCCGGGAAGTCGCCGCCGACCCGCCCGGAGGCCGTATCGGAGCCGTCGCCGCTCACAACGACGAAAAGGAACGCAGCGGCGAGAGCGAGCAGAAACGCTTTCGGATAGAGCGTCAGCCGTCGCTGGAGGTCGCTCGCCGAGGTTGTCGGCGCGGGAGCAGTAAGGGTCGCCACGAGTACCAATCGGCCAACTGGGGGCCGGGATTGAGGGTCGCGCTAGAGGTGCCGTGCCCGCTTCACTTCGTACATCGCGTCGTCTGCGGTAGCGAGAAGGCGAGACGCAGTTGGGTGGTCGCCCGTCGTCGCGCTACCGATGCTGACGCCGAGTTCGACCAGCTCGTCGCCGGCGGCTATCGGCTCGGCCAACGAGCGGGTGATGCGCTCGACGATTTCTTCGCGAGTCGGGTCATCGGCGCGAGGCAAGACGACGACGAACTCGTCGCCGCCGAGACGTCCGACGAGATCCTGCGGGCGCAGGGCCCGCTCGAGCCGACGGGCCACCTCGACGAGGACCTGGTCACCGGCTGCGTGCCCGATCCGGTCGTTGACCTGTTTGAAACCGTCGAGGTCGCAGAAGAGCACGGCGATTTCATGCTGGAACCCGTCCCCGACCACCCCATCGAGTTTCGCCAGCAACGCGCGACGGCTCAGCAGCCCCGTGAGCGCGTCGTGATCGGCCATGTGGCGCAGCGCCCGCTGGGTCGTCTTCAGGTTGGTGATGTCGGTCCCACTCACGACATAGCCATTGACGAGCGGGTCGTTTCGGAGGTCGGTGATCGACAAATCGAGAGTCACCAATTCGCCGTCGGGTCGTTCGAGGTTGGCTTCTAGTGTCTGGGTACGTCCGGAGCGGGCCAGCGCATCGCGCGCGAGCGGCCGGTCTTTCGCGTGCACCAGGTCTTCGAACGGATAACCGGCCACGAGGGCGATGTCGTGGTGAAGGAGTCGCGAGAGCTCCGCATTGGCCGTGAGTACTCGGCCGTCGCGATCCAAGGTGATGAGCAGGGCGGTCGCGTGATGGACCAGAGCTCGGAGTTGTTGCCCGTCGCCGCCGCCGAGTTCGAGGCCCTGACGGTCAGCGACATCGCGAACCACGATCACCAAGAAGTCGTCGCCGTGAGCACCGGCGGGAACCATGCGCCCGCGGATCTCCATCTGACGCCATTGGCCGTCGCCGTCGAGGACGCGGACGTCCATCAGGGAGCCCCGCTCTTGTTGCCCGACGCTCTCGAACGCACGAAACGCCTGCGCATGGTCGTCTTCGTGCATGAGTTCGAAAACCGACCGGCCGATCCAGTCGGTCGGTTCGAGGTTCATGAGGTCGACCGCGGCCTGGTTCGTCCACGAGATGGTGCCGTCCGGCTCCAGAATCACGAGCGCGTCGGGAAGTTCCTTCGCAACGCGTCCGAGGTCCGTAGTGAAACGGGGCATAGTGAGCAATCGGCGCGAGCAGGAGCATGCTCAATGGTCCTTTCGACCCCGATCTCCGCTACCGTTCTCGACGGTTTGCGTACACCTGTCTTCGGAGAAACATCATGAACGAGCCCGTTCGCGTCGCTGTCACTGGCGCCGCTGGTCAGATCGGCTACAGCCTGCTCTTCCGCATTGCGAGCGGATCGATGCTGGGACCTGATCAGCCGGTGATTCTCCAGCTCCTCGAGATCCCGCCCGCGATGGGTGCACTCGAGGGCGTCGCTATGGAACTCGACGACGGCGCCTTCCCCCTTCTCGCCGGGGTCACCCAGAGCGACGACCCCAACAAGGCCTTCGCCGGCGCGAACATCGCGATGCTGGTCGGCTCTCGCCCTCGCTCGAAGGGTATGGAGCGCAAGGATCTGCTCGAGGCCAACGGTGCGATCTTCACCGTTCAGGGCAAGGCACTCAACGACAACGCCGCCGACGACATCAAAGTGCTCGTGGTGGGCAACCCGGCCAATACCAACTCGCTCATCGCGATGAACAACGCCCCCGACATCGACGATGCCCGCTTCACCGCGATGACCCGGCTCGACCACAACCGGGCGAAGGCGCAACTCGCTCAGAAGCTCGACGTGACGGTCAACGACATCACGAATATGACCATTTGGGGCAACCATTCGGCCACGCAGTACCCCGACCTGTTCCATTGCAATGTCAATGGAGCCAACGCGGCCTCTGCCATCGGCGATCAGGACTGGCTCGAGAACAGCTTCATCCCCACCGTCCAGCAGCGCGGTGCGGCAATCATCGAAGCGCGTGGACTCTCGTCGGCGGCGTCAGCGGCATCGGCCGCAGTTGATCACGTCCACGACTGGGTACTCGGCTCAGCGGCCGACGACTGGGTGTCCATGGCGATTCCGTCCGACGGAAGCTACGGAGTCCCAGCCGGTCTGATGTCGTCGTTCCCGGTCACGTGTGCCAATGGCGAGTACTCGATCGTCCAGGGCCTCGAGATCGACGAGTTCTCCCAGAGCCGCATCGACGCAACGGTCGCCGAACTCGCGGAGGAACGCGACACCGTTCGCGAGCTCGGACTGATCTGAGTCAGCCTTGCCGCTCGGGTAGTCTTGGCGCCGTGTCCGAGGTTCCCAGCCCCGAGTTCCAAGCCGAATCGACACCCGACGCGGACATTCTTCCGTTTCCCGGGCCGCGCCGAGATGCGCGTTTGCGCGATCTCGTCGGTGAGGTCCTACGCGACGAACGCCACCGGCAGGGGCGAACCCTTGTCGACGTGGCGGAAGACGCCGCGGTGTCGGTGCAGTATCTGTCGGAGATCGAGCGAGGCCGCAAGGACGTCTCGTCCGACCTCCTCCATGCCATGCACGAGGCACTCGGCATCGACCTCGACGAAGTCCTAGAGCGAGCGGCTCGACGCCTCGCTCCCAGGCCGCAACGGCGCGGCCCGTCCCTGCTCGCGGCCTGAATCAGCTCGTTCGAGTACGTGGTCGGCGATGCCGTAGTCGACCGCGGCCTGGCCGGGCAGCACCAGTGCCCGATCGGTCGCCGCCTGAATCTCGTCGACATCTCGGCCCGTGTGCCGGGCGAGCAGCCTTTCACCGTCGGCCCGTACCCGAGCGAGCTCGGCCGCCTCGAGCGCGAGGTCGCTGATGGACCCGCGACTTCCCTCGGTGTGTGGTTGGTGGAGCAGCACACGGGCGTGGGGCAACAGCGCACGCTTCCCGTTCGCTCCGGCGGCAAGAACGATCGCCGATGTGGCGGTCGCCTGTCCGACACAGAGCGTCGCGACATCGGGGGTCACGAACTGCATGGTGTCGTAGACCGCCATCATGGCGCTGAAGGAACCTCCGGGTGAGTTGATGTAGAGGTTGATGTCGGCGGTCGACGACTCGGACGCGAGGTGAAGAATCTGGGCGACGATCACGTTGGCGACGCCGTCGTCGATCGGGGTGCCGACGAACACGATCCGTTCGGAAAGAAGTCGGCTGTAAATGTCGGAGACCCTCTCGCCCCGAGAGGTCGACTCGACGACGGTGGGAATGGTGTAGCTGCTCATCGTGCTGCCGCCATCAGCCCGATGCGTCGCGTGGGTCGGGCCGGAACGATCTCATCGAGCGACGACACGATGTGGTCGACGAACCCGTAGTCGCGGGCCTCCTCGGCGTCGAACCATCGGTCACGTCCGACGTCCTCGACGACCTGAACCAGAGGGTGGCCGGTATGGCGGGCGATGATGCCCCTCATCCGATCGAGCGTCGACTGCAGATTGGCAGCCTGGATCTCCACATCGGCCGCCGACCCTCCGAGGCCGGCCGAACCCTCGTGCATGACCACCTGGGCGTTGGGCAGCGCGTAGCGCTTTCCCGGGGTGCCGGCGCACAACAAGATCTGACCCATGCTCGCCGCGAAACCGACGGCGACGGTGGCGACGTCATTGGGTATCAGCTGCATGGTGTCGTAGACGGCCAGGCCGGCGAGCACCGATCCACCGGGCGAGTTGATATAGAGGCAGATGTCACTCTCGGGGTCGTCGGCAGAGAGCACCAACAGCTGGGCGACAAGCCGGTTGGCGCTCTCGTCGTCGACGGCTTCACCGAGCATGAGTATTCGCTGTTCCATGAGACGGTCCGGCATCGAAGGAGACGAGAGTGTGTTGGTCATGAGGCGAGTGTGGCGTTCCTCGGCCACCCTGTCGTGGCGTTCTGCCAGAGGCAGAACCAGGTGAGGCTGCGTAACCTGGCCGCATGCCGGAGTTGCCGGAGATCAAGGCTCATGCTGAGCGAGTCGCCGAAAACTGGATCGGCGCGGAACTCACCGCATTTCGGCAACTCCATCTGACCGCCCTGAAAACCTATGCACCGCAACCAAAGGCGGCCTACGGCCGGTCGCTCACGGGGACCGGACACCGAGGAAAGTACCTCTACCTCCACTTCGCCATGGTCGATGGCGATGAGGCGGACTCCCTCACGTTTGTCATGCACCTCATGCAGGGTGGACGTCTGCGCCCCGACCCGAAGCAAGCCAAGAAGCCGCGGGGTGGCATGGCTCGCTGGGTCTTCGCCGACGGTGGCGCACTCATGCTCACCGAAGCGGGTACCGAACGAAAGGCGGGCGTTTGGCTCGTCGAAGGCGACCCGAACGGTCAGGAGCCGGTGGACCATCTCGGACCCGACGCCGACACGATCTCGCGAGACGAGCTGGTGGCGGCGTTGCAGTCGGAGAACACGCGCGTCCACGGCTTCCTTCGCGATCAACGGCGCATCGCCGGCGTTGGCCGGTTGCTGTCCAACGAGATCCTCTTCCACGCCAAACTCTCGCCGTTCGCGATGACCAGGAAGATGAGCGATACCGACATCGATCAACTGGAGGCGAGCCTCGCCGAGGTGCTCACGCGCCACATCGAGTTCGAGCGTTCGCTGGACGACATCGGGAAGTCGGCGGATCGACCGAGTGCCGTGCACCATCGGATCGGGTTTCCGTGCCAGCACTGCGATGATGAAGTTCGGTCGGTCGAATACCGGCGCTACACGGTGGCGTACTGCCCGACCTGCCAGACCGGCGGGAAAGAGCTCGCCGACAACACCACGAGCAAATTCCTCAAGTAGCGGCTGAGGCCAGAATCGCGGCGAACTCGGCCAGCGCGCCGCGCGTCTCTATGAGCATGTGCAGGTCGCCGCCGATCCGGAGATCTCCGTCGAGAAACGCCCGCTGCGATGACAGCATGCCGCTTTCGATCGCAATGGCGGTCTCGCGGTTGCTCGTGAGGGTGATCGTCGGGTTGTCGGCCGGTCCTTCGGCGGCGGCCACCGAGCCATCGGCAAAGGCGAGGTGCCATGCGACGGGCTCGTCGCCGATGATTCTCTGTTCGATCGTGAGCCGAAGATCGGGGTGAACCGAAGCCGTCGCGGCGGCCGCGCGAAGGTTGTCGATCCAGGCCGGAGACGCAAATGCTGCCACCTGGGCAGGCTAGGGGCTTCGCTCGTAGCCTCGGTGCCTTGATGACAAGTGAGCAACCGGCCGGTTTGGGCTGGCGCATCGGGGCCCGAGCCGCGGATGTCGTCGTGTTCTCCTGGCTGGTCGTCTTTGTCCTGATCGAGATCGACCAGCGCCTTCTCGGCGGTGATCCTCTCGGCCGGCGTCAAGCTCGGCTCGTGTTCGACTCGCCTCGGCCCGTCGTGCTCCTGTTGCTCCTGGTGGTGGCCTACGAGGTTGCACCAGCGGTGCTCTGGGGAGCCACCCCGGGCAAGGCACTGCTCGGCCTTCGGGTGAGAATGACCACTCGCGCCGCCGCGCCGGGACTCGCTGCGCTGGGACGCGCCGTCGTCCTCTACCTGCCGCTCATCTTCCTCGGCGCCGCGGGTCTCATCGTGACATTCGTGCTGTTCGTCAGCGTCGTCCTGATGGCCGACGGCAGGGGCATTCACGACAGACTGCTCGGTACCCTCGTGGTCACCTTGCCGAGAGACCCTGGCGAAGAGAGGAACTGACGAGCGTGCGAAATCTCAAGCTCCTTTGCGTCGTCGGTGCTCTCGCCTTTCTTCTCCTGGCCTGCGGCGACGACGGTTCGGGCGAGGGGTCCTCATCCGACACCGTCAGTCAGACCCCCGCCGCCGACTCTGGATTGAGGACCCTCAGGACCGGGGGCTTCGGCACCGCGATCGACGATTCAAGCCGGGCGTTCAGCCTCACGGCTCGCAACATCAACCACTACGAACGGCAGGCGTTCGCCGACGGCAAGGTGGTTTTCGAAGCGCACTGGACGCCCATCGGGCAGGCCGGCTTCGGCGGCCTCGGTCCCAACTTCGATGCCACCGCGTGCTCGACATGTCACGCCGAAGACGGGCGCGCTTCGGGCCCGTCGGGCGACGGGGAGCTGCCGATCGGCGTCTCGGTCAAGCTCATCACCGATGACCCCGCGGCGATAAACGAGCTCGGCGCCGTACTGTCCGCCCGGTCGACGGGCGGCGAGGGAGAGGCGGTCGTCACCGTCACCTACGAAGAGGTGAGCGGATCCTTCGACGACGGGTCGACCTACTCGCTGCGTCGCCCGATCTACTCGGTGGAACTTCTCAGCGATGCGGTGCTTCCCGACGATGCGGTCATCGGTGTCAGGGTTGCGCCGCAGCTGCCGGGTATGGGGCTGCTCGAGCTGATCCCTGATGATGAACTCGCCGCCATTGCCGACCCCGACGACCTCGACCGCGACGGAATCTCGGGTCGACTGGGCCCCGCGGTCGATCTCTTGCGTGACGAACCCGCTGTCGGCCGGTTCGGCTGGAATGCCGAACAACCCACCGTGGAGCAACAGACGGCCACGGCGTTGTTCAACGACATGGGTCTCACGTCTCGCTACTTTCCGGTGCCCGAATGCGACGAGTGGGCTCCGTGCCTGCGCGCCGGGATCCCCCTCTCGACGGAATACAACGTCGAGGACTACGGCGACCCCAACTTCGGTGTGCAGGAGCCCGCGGGTGGCGAAGTCACCGATCAGCAGTTGCTGGAGTTGTCGATCTACACGCAGACCCTGGCCGTTCCCGCTCCACGCGACCTCGGCGATCCCGTTGTCGAGCTCGGTTTCGAACTCTTCGGGGCGTCGGGTTGTGCGTCGTGCCACGCAGGGCCGTTCACCACACGCGAAGGACCGATCCAAGGCCTGAGCAACCAGGTGATTCAGCCCTACACCGATCTACTGCTGCACGATCTTGGCCTCGAGCTCGGCGATCAGCGCATCGATGGCACCACGGTGGCCACCGAGTGGCGCACCCCGCCGCTTTGGGGCATCGGGCTTCTCGACACCGTCAGCGGCCACACCACACTGCTGCACGACGGGCGAGCCCGCGACTACGAGGAAGCGATCCTCTGGCACGACGGCGAGGCCGCCGCGAGTGCGGCGGCCTACCGTGCGTTGTCGGCCACCGAACGAGCGGCCGTGATTCGCTTCCTCGAGTCGCTCTGACCCGGGTCGTTCTGATTCAGCGAGGCTCGGGCGCCACGAGGGCGTCGAGATCGACTTCCATCGGCACGTCGATGGCGGGCATCGGCGGGTCGGTGGCCGGATCACCGGGCATGTTCTCGAAGTTGTACTCCGGGACGGGTGCGTCTCGGTAGTCCAACGGCTCGAAGGGCTCGAGGTTGAACAGCGCGAGCAGGGTGTCGACGGAGGTGAGCTCCGATGTGTCGGGGCCATCGCACGGGAGCACGTCCTGCGCGTTGAGTGGGTTGGTCTCGCCCACCGTGTTGTTGCTGAAGCAGTTGCCCTGGCCGCCGTTGCTGGCGTCCTGCACGCCGACGAGGATGTCGGTACCCAGCGTTGACCCGGTGATGACGTTGTCGCGGACGATGTTGTCCATCACCATGAAGTCGCGACCGTTGCCACTGCCGAACACTCCGTCGATCCAGTCGATGGCGATCACGCCGCCCCGGGTGTTGTCGACGATGGTGTTGCGCTCGACGATGTTGTTGGTGACGCCGGCGAGAACAACGCCCGACCCGAGGCCGAGCTGGAAGCCCGTGTTGCGGGAGGGAACGTCGGGATTGTTGTTGTTCTGGATCAGGTTGCCCACGATGTGGGTGCCGGCGTTGGGAGCGAGCTCCTCGCCGTCCTGGCTATTGGGCACGACGCCGATCAGGTTGTCGTGGAAGTACGAGGCGGCCACGGTGGTGCCGGTCGAGTTCGTTCCCGAGTAACCGAGCTGGCTGTGGGCGCCCTCGACGTTGTAGAGCAGGGCGTTGCACGGGTTGCACTGGCCGATGTAGTAGCTGGAGTCGTCGCTGCCACTGGCGTAGGCGTTGTCGATCTGTCCGTCGACGGCGTTGAAGGCGTACATGCCGTAGACACCGATGTTGTGGGCAGTCACGTAGGAGGCGCGGTAGCCCTCGACGAAGATGTCGCTGCCGTAGTCGCCGGTCCAGAACAGGCCGTTGCCGCTGTAGTTGCGCACGGTGAGGTTCTCGACCGCGACACCGTTGGAGAAGACGATGACGCCGTTCTCGAATCCCTCGGCGTGTTCGCCGTCGAGGATCACACCGTTGCGGTCCATGCCGCGGATCACGATGTTGTCGGTTTGCACGATCACGGCTTCGTGGTAGACGCCTTCGGCGATCAGCACGAGATCGCCGGGCTCCGCCGCATCGACAGCGTCCTGGATGGTCGCGTAGTCGGCGGGAACGTTTCGGACGGTGTAGCCGAGGTCTGGTTCGTCTTCGACGTCTGGCTCGTCTTCGACGTCGGGTTCGCCCTCGACGTCATCGGTGCCGTCATCGGCCACATCGGCCGCGGTCGTCGTCGTGTCGGATGTGGTGGTGTCGCCGTCGTCGCCGCATGCCGCGGCCACGAGGCCGAGCAGGGCGAGGAGCGCGAGAACCTGAATGAGTGAACGTCGCATCATGGGTCACAAGGCTAGAGGTTTACGCTGTTCACTACCCCCATCGGGGTTCAAACGAGGTCAGCCGTCGCCGACGATGACGTAGCCGGTCTGGCCGCGAGTCTGGGTGCCGTGGAGCGAGCAGTAGAACGGGTAGTCGCCCTCGAAATCGAGAATGAGCGCCTGTCGCGATTCCTCCAACGCGGCCTTGGGGATCGTCTCGAACGCACCCTCCGCCGATGCAGTCACGTTGTGGGGGTTGACACCGTTGTTCTCGAAGACGATCTCGGTGCCGGGATCAACCCGGAAGAAGCGCTCGTTGAAGGCGTTGCCGCGGATGTCGATCAGTACCGATGTCTGCCCGCGAAGATCGACGATCGTCTTCGGCCGAGTGATGTCGGGATTCACGGGCGGGAACACCGCCGCCTCGTCGGCGGCTGCTCCGGCAACCGTCGTGGTCGTCTGTCGGGTCACGCCGACGACCAACGGATCGTCAGCCGAGCAGCCGAGGAGTGCGATAGGCAGGACGAGAAGAAGGGCGCTGCGGATGAGCATGCGAGCGAAGTGCATCGGGGCAGCCTACGAGTGAGTCAGCGGGTGATGGCCAGCTGGCGTGACTGAGCCAACAGTCGGCCGTCGGCCGACCAGATGTGGCAATCCTCGTCGGCGAAACCGTCGGCGACATGATGGGTATTGCACTCGGCGTAGACCCGGTCGTCGTCGGGTGGGTCGACCAGAGGCAGCGACGCGCGGATGTGGACGGTGAGATCGACCGTGGGCATTGCCGCGCCCTGCGTCATTTTCGGGAATCCGGCCGGAGGTATCGCATCGCTGATGGCGACGAGTTCGATGGCGTCGAGTGGGCGCGGATTGACCGCCCGAATCCACTGAGCGACTCGTGGGCTGCCTTCGCCGCTGAAGAAGGGCGCGTCGACGATCGGCCGGCCGGACCAGTTCTGGTGGACGGGCGGCCGAGGGCCATCGCCCTCGAGTGGCTCGTCATGGGCATGCGTCGAGATCGGTAGTGACCAACTCTCCTTCGTCTCCCACGGCACCGAGAAGGCCGCGATCGACGAGCAGATGAGTCGGTCGCCCTGTGTCATCGATGCGTGGACCGTCGAGAGCGATCGACCGGCCCGAATGATGTCGACGGCAATCTCCACGTCGTCGAACTCTGGTCGAGCCAGATAGTGCACGGTGATCGACCGAAGTCCTCGGTTCGGCTCGTTGATCGAATTCGTCATCGATCGGGCGATCAGCGCGGCCAGATAGCCGCCGTTGGGACCGGCCACGATATTCCACGAGTCGAGCAGCGTGGTGCCGTAGCGATGGTCACCGAGCGAGGTGACCGAGGTGTCGGCATCGAAGTCAGGAATCGAGTCGCTCATCGCGCCAGCCTGCCCGCCCCGGCCCTCTCTCCCACCCCGTCGTCCAAAGATGCAGCGGGGGTCAGACTCCCGCTGCAACTGGAGTCTGACCCCCGCTGCAACTCGTGCGGGTGGTA
>Ga0315336_1002072_pt1 | contig 33053 bp, 27 predicted proteins | sample ASW5metaG_FD_204512 | JGI IMG/M metagenome (GOLD analysis project Ga0315336, IMG submission 204512) | Ammonia-oxidizing marine archaeal communities from Monterey Bay, California, United States - ASW #5 | ecosystem: Environmental > Aquatic > Marine > Intertidal zone | place: USA: California...
GACGGAATGGCGTTGCCGGATGCGCAGATGTGGGATTCCCGCTGCGCCGGTTTGGGTGGTTTGGGGTGTCCGGGTGGTCGCATGTGGCGAAACAGGGAGTGGAATTCCGGGAATTGCAGTCGAGGGTGGAATGCGGATTCTGATCACGGCCGGTCCGACGCGCGAGTACTTCGACGATGTGAGGTATCTGTCGAATGCAAGCAGCGGAATGATGGGTTATGCACTGGCCGATGCTGCTCAAACCGCCGGACACGAAGTGGTGTTGGTTTCCGGGCCCGTTCAGCAGGAGCCGCCACCCAATTGTGAACTGCATCCGGTGGAAACGACTGAACAATTGCGATTGGCTTGTGAGCGGTTGTTTCCAGACTGTGACGGGGTGATCGCCGCCGCAGCAGTTTGCGATTATCGACCACGTCACAGGATTGCGGGCAAGATCACCAAGACTGGACAACCGGTCACCTTTGAACTGGTCGAAACCAGCGATGTCCTCGCCGAACTCGGGGCCCGCAAATCGCACCGCTGGGTCATGGGATTCGCCCTGGAGTCTCAGGATCCGCGGGCCAACGCGATGCGGAAATTGAGGATGAAGCACTGCGACTGCATCGTCTTGAATGACACCTCCGCGATCGGAGCCGCTGACAACTCGGTCGAAGTGATTGATCCGAGTGGTCAGACGGTTGCCGCGTTTGGTGGGCCCAAGCCAGATGTGGCGCGCGCGCTGATTGCATGGATTGAAACGCGGTTCAGCCCCTGCGACTGATTTCGGGCGTCCGTGGCCCTCCGGAATCATTGCTGCGAGTGTTGTTACCGGAATGGATGATTCCAGAAATCAACGGCCCATGTTGGATTACGACAGCGCGCTGCCGTGCATGTGCTAGGTTTGCCCGCAGAGCTTCCTTTCCACTCCACACCGATCCTGCCTTTCCTGATTTTGATACTCAATGGTGGCGTGTCGTGGGAATGGCTCTGTGGGCGCAGCCCCGCAAGGTTTGCGCTCACAGCGGCTGTTCCAAATGCGCCTCTTCCCCTCATACTGTTCCCGTCGGACTGTTGGATCCATGGTCGACATACGTCGCATCCGGAATGATCTGATCGCGCTGATGCTGATGGCGGCGACTGTGTTCCTCGCCATCAGTTTGTTCAGCTACGATCCGGCGGATCCCCCCGGTCAATCGGTCTACCCTCAAAACACGTACGAGCACAACGTGTGCGGTCGGCTGGGGGCTCAGACAGCCCATGCCGTCCGCAGCACATTCGGTCTGGGAGCGTTCGCACTCCTGCTGTGCCTGGCCAACATCGATCTGAAACTGTTTGCTCGCGATGCTGGCGCATTGCGGCAGCGACTGTTTGGCAGTGTGCTGTTGTTGTCAGGTGTGTGCCTCGGTCTGCGTCTGGTCTGGCCCGGCTTGGGAAATGGCCCCGATGTTGGAAGTGGCGGATACCTGGGGGCCTGGAGCTATGTACTGCTGGCCCCCGGTTTCACCGGGATTGGCATCGCCATTTTGAGTTGCACGGCCGGCGTTGCCGGGACTGTGATTCTGGTGGATAGTCGCAGTGTGATCAGCGTGTGCCGCGTGTTGGCCATTCCATGGGGGTGGGCAACGGTGCTGTTGTCAGGGAGCCGGCGCGGTTGGCAGATGCTGGCCAGGCGACGAACCGAGGATCCCCCGACGCTTACCGAAGATGACCAGCGTCCGCTGGTCGATTCCCCGCCGCATGTTGCACACGTGGCTGCGGCGGATCGGCCGCCAGTTGAGCCACCACAGATGGCGGCGACCGACACAGGGCGGCGGGAGTTCCACGTCAATCCTCCGGCTGTCTCGGGCAGTACGCGGGCCGAGTTGATGTCGCGGTTGGAAGAATCCAGCCAGGGGCTGGATGTTTATGAGGAGTTTCAACTTCCCGGCCTGGAAATCCTGGAGGATGCCGAGGAGTTTCCCTACGAGGTATTGGCCCGGACTGCGCGGATTGCGGCGGCGACACTCGAGCGGACCTTTGACGAATTTGGCCTCAATATCCGGGTCGTGGAAATCGACACCGGTCCCGTCATCACCCAGTTTGAACTCGAGTTGGAAGCGGGACTGAGATTATCGAAAGTGACGGCGTTGGCCGATGATCTGGCGATTGCCCTCCGCGTGTCCTCCGTGCGGGTCGTGGCTCCCATCCCGGGCAAGAACACGGTCGGTGTCGAAGTTCCGAACGAGCAGCAAGTGATGGTCCGGCTCCGCGAGTTGATCGAATCTTCGCCGGAACAGCTGGACAAGAAACGGATCCCACTGTTCCTGGGCAAGGACGTCAGTGGTCGCCCCCTGGTGATCGACATGGCGAAATTACCGCACTTGCTGATTGCCGGCCGCACCGGCACCGGAAAGAGCGTCTGCCTGAATTCACTGATCCTCTCGATCTTGATGACGCGCAGTCCGGATGAGGTCAAGATGCTGATGATCGATCCCAAAATGGTCGAGCTCAGTCCATATCGGCGGGTCCCGCACCTGATGCATCCCGTGATCACCGATATGAAAAAGGCCGAGGCTGTTCTGGCCTGGGCCGTGGACAAGATGGAGGAACGCTACGATCTGTTGGCCCGCTGTGGAGTGCGTCATCTGGAGGGTTTCAATCAGTTGGATCGCGACACGATTCTGCAGCGTCTGGATATCGAACCCGAATCGGAACAGGCCAAGTCCATTCCGGAGCGGATGCCGTACATCGTGATCGTCGCGGATGAAATGGCCGACATGATGATGACGTCTGGCAAGGATGTGGAAGGACACATTATTCGCTTGGCTCAAAAGTCGCGCGCCGTGGGTATTCATCTGGTTCTGGCCACGCAAAAACCAACCGTGGACGTCATCACAGGACTGATCAAGTCCAACTTGCCAGCCCGCATTTCGTTTCAGGTCGCCAGCCGTACGGACAGCCGGGTGGTCTTGGACGAAATGGGGGCCGAACGCCTGCTCGGTAACGGCGACATGCTGTTTCTAGCTCCCGGCACCAGTCATCTCACACGCTCCCAGGGTACGTTTGTCAGCGATTCCGAGGTCAACCAGGTCATCGAATTCTTCAGCGATCACGAGCCAGAATACAGCCAAGAACTGACTCAACTCAATACAGCCAGTTCCAGTCAGACCGCCAGTTCCGATGGGGCCCGCAACCGCGATGCACTGTACGATGCGGCGATCGAGGTCGTGATTCGTGAGGGACGTGGAAGTGTATCTCTGCTGCAGCGGTGTTTAGGAATCGGCTATGGACGCGGCGCCCGTTTGATCGATCACATGGCTGAAGACGGGATCGTGGGCGACTACAACGGCTCCCAGGCACGCGAGGTCTTGTACACCATGGAGCAGTGGGAAGATGCGCGGTCCGGCGCGGACGCCGAACTTGTGCAATCCTGACTGGCGATCACGACGCCCCAGGCCGCTCCAGCGGGTATGAGAATCCGTCGGTTGACATCAAGAAATGTCCCGGCCTACAATTCGCGCGATCGCACCAGGTCGGCAACACGCAGTTGAGTCGGCAATCGCATCCGGGATCGCGCTCGAATGCGTTCGGTTGATCGCGTTGCGGATGATTGTGGCACGCGCGGTGCCTGGGCAGGTGCTGTGATCGAAAAACAAGCTTGGTTCCGCTGATGCAATCCACTCAAGATCTGAATGTTGTCGATTCCCTGCCGCTGATTCCGCCCAGCCAGCTCAAGGCGGAACAGGTGATTTCGACTCATGCCACGCAGACGATTCTGGCCTCGCGGCAGGCGGTGCAGAACATCTTGTCAGGTCAGGATGACCGCTTGATTCTCGTGGTGGGGCCCTGTTCGCTGCACGACCAGGCCGCCGGACTGGAATACGCCCGCCGCTTGGCCGAATTGTCGTCTCGAGTGAGCAAGCGATTGCTGCTGGTGATGCGGGTCTATTTCGAGAAGCCGCGCACCACCGTGGGCTGGAAAGGATTGATCAACGATCCGCATCTCAACGATACCTTTGACATTACGGCCGGTTTGAGGATTGCCCGGAGTTTTTTGCTGGAAGTGGCCAATATGGGCTTACCGGCTGCCACGGAAATGCTCGAGCCAATCACGCCACAGTACATCGCCGACTTGATCACCGTGTCATCAGTCGGGGCGCGAACGACCGAGTCTCCCACGCACCGTCAAATGGCCAGTGGCTTGTCGATGCCGGTCGGCTACAAGAATGGGACCGACGGTGGACTGCAGGCGGCGATCAACGCCATGCAGTCGTCGAGCCGCCCGCATCGCTTTCTGGGGATCGACCAGGACGGTCAGACTTGTATCGTGGTCACGTCCGGCAACTCGTGTGGATACTTGATCTTGCGAGGAGGCCGATCCGGCCCGAACTACGACGCCGGACATTTGAGCCAGGCGTCGGACAGATTGGCGGAGGTCGGATTGCCGACGGGGCTCGTCGTGGATTGCAGCCACGCCAATTCAAACAAAGACTACACCCAACAAGCGCGGGTCTGGCAGGATGTCCTCGAACAGCGGATTGCCGGTAACCGATCGATCGTGGGTCTGATGTTAGAGAGCAATCTGAACCCCGACCGCCAGGACCTGCCCCAAGACCTCAGCCAGTTGAAGTTTGGAGTCTCGATCACCGACGGTTGCATCGGCTGGCAGGAAACTCAAGAATTGATCCTGGCTGCCGACGCGCAATTGGCCGCGGCTTGAATCGGTACACGAAGTCAAAACCGTTGGCAGCCGATCGACCTCGCTCAAGGGGCGATTCGCTGATGACCGCCAGGACCGGTACGGGTTGCCACCCCACGCGGAAATTCGTCGCAGACAACGGCCTTGTCGCTGGATTCACCATCCGGGAATTGCGATAATCTTCGGCCCCGCGACGGCGTTTTCAGGTTGCGCCGCCGTCGTCGATCGTCGTTTTTCAGCCCATCATGCCGCGCGGATCGCGTGGCTGTTCCAACCCGGCAGGTATCAACTCGTGGCACGTCAAAAAGTTGTCTTAGCTTACAGCGGTGGACTGGACACATCGGTGGCCGTCAAGTGGATCAACGAAAAGTATGACATGGATGTGGTCACCTATACCTGCGATCTGGGCCAGGGTCGGGATCTCGAAGCGATCCGTGCCAAGGCTCTGGAAACCGGAGCCATTGAGGCCATTGTCGAGGACACTCAGAATCTGTTCGTCGATTATTTCGTTTGGCCATCTTTGATGGCCGGAACGATGTATGAAGGCAAGTATCCGTTGGCCACCGCTTTGGGACGTCCGCTGATTGCGCATCGTATGGTCGAGATGGCCAAGGAACGTGGCGCCACGGCGGTGGCCCACGGTTGCACCGGCAAGGGGAACGATCAGGTGCGGTTTGACGTGTCATTTCAGACACTCGCACCGGATCTGAAGATCATTGCACCCGTGCGGGAGTGGAAGTGGACACGGACCGAAGAGTTGGAATACGCGCGGGAACACGATATCCACGTCGATGCCACAAAACAGAGTATCTACAGTGTGGATCAAAATCTGTGGGGTCGCTCCGTGGAAGCCGGTGTGCTGGAAGACCCCTGGGTGGCGCCCCCTGAAGATGCCTACCAATGGACTGTGAATCCCAAAGATGCTCCCGCGGAAGCTGTGCGGATTGAAATCGAATTTGATCAAGGTCGCCCCGTCGCGTTGGACGGAGCCGCATGGGACGCAGCGGACTTGATTCTGGAACTCAACCGCATCGGTGGAATACACGGTGTGGGTCGGATCGATCATGTGGAAAACCGTCTGGTCGGCATCAAGAGCCGTGAGATTTATGAAGCACCGGGGGCGATGATCCTGCATGAAGCCCACAAAGAACTCGAGTTCCTCACGTTGAGCCGGCAGTCCCTGCGGTTCAAGACGTTCGTCAGCCAAACCTGCAGCGACATCATCTACGACGGACTGTGGTTCAGCACATTCCATCAAGATCTGATGGGCTTCGTGGAAAAGAACCAGCGATTCGTTTCAGGGACCGTCAGGGTGGAATTATACAAGGGCCGTTGTGTTGTCACCGGCCGCGAAAGCGAGCACAGTTTGTACAGCAAGTCGCTGGCGACCTACGAAGAGGGTGATCAGTTTCCGCATGATACGGCGTTGGGATTCATCAAGATTCACGGGCTGGCCCAGCAGACACAGGCTCAGCAGCAGTTGTTGAAGGGGGAACCGAGCGTCCGTCCCGCGCGGATCATGCCGCCTTCTGAGACTTCCTGAGGAACGGGAGCTGCGGGTGACCGTCACCGTGTCCCGCCAGCAGTGTGTGTGACTGATGTCCGCTGCCGGGTCAAAAACCGAAAGAGATCGAGTGTCCGGCCGCATACTTGCCATCGGTGACATTCACGGCTGCCACGTTGCCCTGGATGCTCTGCTGTCGTTAGTTCAACCTGACGGCGACGACTCTTTGATTGTCTTGGGTGATGTCGTCGATCGCGGTCCCGGCACGCGACAGGCCATCGATCAACTCCTGCACGTGCGCCAGTTTACCGAGTTGAATTTCATCATGGGCAATCACGAAGAAATGATGTTGGGGGCGTTGGAAGACCAGCGTCTGGCATCGCACTGGTTGACCTATGGCGGATCCCAGACACTGGATTCCTACAAAGGCGGCTTCGGTCAGGTCCCTTCACGACATTGGGATTTTCTGTATGAAGCAACTGATTTTTGGGAGACCGATTCCGAGATTTTTGTGCATGCTGGTGTGGAGCGTGGCGTACCGTTGTCCGAGCAGTCGAGTCAGTGGTTGAGATGGAGTCGGTTTACGGGAGAGGAACCGCCACACTCTTCGGGACGCAGGATCATTTGCGGACACACCGTGCAGACGCACGGATCCCCCTGCGTAGCTCAGGGGTGGATTTGCGTCGACACGTGGGCCTACGGAGGCCAGTTTTTGACGTGTCTGGATGTGACGCATGACCTGGTGTACCAGGCAAACCAGCGTGGGGATGCGCGGGGACCCGCTCAATTGGCGGACGTTGCTCTGATACTCTAGCAAGTCGCCGTGATGGCTAAAGGGCAGCTTGGGAAACGCGCGTGTTCAAATCGCTCACAGCTTGAACAAATCGATTCCGCAGGCTTTCCGGGAGTTCCTGGAAGCGCTTGGCCGATTCGGGTGTCAGGGATTTGTTGATCCGCTCGATCGCGGTGGTCATTTTCTTGATCATCTGTTCCGCATTGACTTCCGGTCTCTCCAGCACGGCGGCGCCCGTGGCGTCCGACTGGCTGGTGGACGGGGCGTGGCCGGCACCAGAACGGAAAGGCGCGTAGCCAGCGGTGTCTTCTGATTCGCGTGCCACGCCGGTGACCGTTTCCGGATGCTCGTGGCTGCCCTCCCCTGCTCCATCGGCGGCGCCTGATTGGCGTTCAGACAAGTCCTCCGGGTCGCGGACGGCGGTCGTTTCCGACGACGCCAGCGTGACCGCCGGGGCATCCATCCAATCCTCGGGTGGGGCGTCTTGAGTCAGGTCCTCGCCCCGCTGTGCCCGGCCCCAGGCGCGCATTTCTGCGACGGTCGCCGAGTTCTCCTCGGCCCATTGCAGACACTCCGCGGCATTGTCCCAGTTGATGACAACGTAGAAGTGTGACCATTTCAGCTGTGAGTAATCGCTGACCACATCGCCAAACGTCTCCCACACGCGACGCCGTTGAAAGACCTGGTCAGCACTCAACCCCACCAGATTTCCGAAATCCGCGTCCGAACGTCCTCGAGCATACTTCCGCGTCCATTTGCTCGCGCACTCGCCCACAACCCAATTGCAGTGGCTGACCGCATGTTGCGCTGTGTCGATAAGTTCCGCTTCCGTCTCGGTAACGTCGGTTTCGGAATTGTCTGTCATTTGGGGTCGATCTCCCGATTCAGCAGTCCAGCTCCTGGGTGAACTCACCCCGTCGGCTGGCTGTCTAGGATTGGTGACGGGTCTTGCCCGCCCGCTTCGCAAAAAATGGAGCATGATGCTAATCGGCAGGCTGCCCAATTGCCACCGAAGCCAGACCCGCAGATCACACGCTCCTGCAATTGCGTCGTTTCAGGGGCTTTTTGAGACCTCAACTGGCTACGTTACCCTGTCTCCCGACCTTGACCACATCGGATGACGTCAGTACGATTCGGTCCGGGTTCGCGAGGGCTTCTGCACCAGAGGCTCCGCATCCCGTTGTGTGCCCGGTGATGTCGGTCGGCCGTGTTTGCAGTCGATGGGCTCAAGTCGGACATCACCGAACCCGATACGATGTGGGTCGCCGATACTGCGGGGCGCCGTAGCCAAGTGGCTAAGGCAGCGGATTGCAAATCCGCCATCCCCGGTTCGAATCCGGGCGGCGCCTCTCACGGAAGTCGTCAACCTTCGGCGACTTCCGTTTTTTTTTCGCGCGCCGCTTTTTTTCGCGTGACACCTGCCGTCGGTCAGCCTCCCGTTTTTGCATCGGCCGCTCTGCCGCTGGGGAACGCACTGGATGCTGTTGGCCGCAGGACATGCGGTGAACCCCTGCACTGGTTGCCGACCCAGGGGTCGTTTCTGGTGCCGTGTGTACCGATCCTCTTCTTCGCATCGATTGCGGGGCCAGGTTTTCCAAGAATGCTCCAGTTTTGGTGTCCATTCCTCCCTTGGATTGCCAATGGACACACAGAGAAGTTGATCATGGCGTCGTTTCTGAGGCGGAAGTGGGAGTGGGAATGATGCGGAAACTGCACGGTAGCCACTATTTGGGGAAAACTCTGCGATTTCAGATCCAATGGGTTCTGGCCTGTCGCGCCGCTCTGCTTGCGGATTCCCAGGATTCTCCACAGCTTGAGGCCAGTCGGCCGCGCGTCATTGGACATGCCCGCTGGCGGGCCATGGTCGCTCAGGCCCGGCACTTCTTTGATTTTCGATCGGGTCTGCAGACCACGCACCCGCTGTGCAGCCAGGTCGATAGTCTGGCATCCTGGGACAGCCAGGATTTACGCACACTGCTGGACAATGGCAGCCCACGGAGCGTCGCGGATCTCGATTACGCCATCGCTGGCGGCGGTTCGGCCAATTGAAGGCGAACGGCTGCCCGCTGCCATCGCAGTGTTTTTTTGATACGATCTCGGGCAACGGTTTGTACATCCCTGGGGCCCACCGTTTGGCAGGTTCGGTCAGCGACCGGCGTTGAGTCCTGTCAGCGGGACACCAACGGCGTCGAACGCTCGGTTGACGCGGAACCGCCCTATGCCCTCCAGCCGCAACGCATCGCCTGCATCACGGAGTGTTCCGCGATTGGGATCGATTTGTCGCCTCGGACTCGCCACGCGCGGCAACACGGCCCTGGATGCCGAGGACGTCTTGGACGCGATTCGGCGCGGCATCAACTACTTGAATTGGTGCGGACATCCGGACGGCATGGCGGAAGCCATTCGCTGTCTGGGTACCCGTCGTTCCGAAGTCCGTGTGGCCGTCCAGTTTTCGGCGCGGACAGCGTCTGAGGCCCAACGGGAGCTTGACCAGACCTTGCGTGCGTTGAACACAGACTATCTCGATGTGGCGACCTACTATTACGTGGAACATGCGGACGAATGGGATGAAATCGTCGCGTCCGGAGGAGCGGCCGAAGTGCTGGAGCGGGCTCGATCCCAGGGGATTGTCCGCGCAATTGGTCTCACCAGCCACCAACGACGGCTGGCCGCTCAATGTGCGGAAAGTGGGCGTTTGGATCTGCTGATGATCCGCTACAACGCGGCTCACCGCGGAGCGGAACAAGATGTCTTTCCGGTCACGCGCCGTTTGGGTTTACCCGTGGTGGCGTTTACCTGTCTTCGCTGGCGGGCATTGCTGCAACCGACGCCCGATGATCCTGCCGGATTCATCATTCCTCCGGCGGCTGACTGGTATCGTTTTGTATTGCAGGTTCCGGACGTGTCGGTGGCCCTGATGGCCCCCAATGGACGGGAAGAACTCGTCGAAAATCTCGATGTGCTCGACGACTGGCGCGCGCTTTCGGCTCAACGCCGACGGGTGCTGGCCGAGCATGGTGACCGGGTGCGGTGCCATGCCCGGCCGTTTCATTAGCGAACGCCAGCCGCGTCCACGAGGGTCACTCAAGGCAGTCGTCACCGGACTCTGGCTCGCTCGGCGTGGCCTCCGTTTGTTCGGCAATCCAGTTCAAGTAGTGGGAATTCCCCGTGGCCACTTGCCAGGCGAGGATCCCGGGACAGCTGTAGCTATGCAATTCCTGAATCCGATCGACGAGAGCCTGGACAAGTGTCTCTCGTGTTTTCAGGATGAGAGCCGCTTCCCGTGTCTCCTGCAGCTCGTCATTCCACCAGTAGACCGATGCGACCTGGCTCAGGACATTTCCGGATGCCGCCAGCCGTTCGCCGACCACGGTCCGCGCCACGCGCTGCGCCTCCTTGGCTGTGGTCATGGTGACATACACGATGGAAACGGACATATGCAGAATCCGGTTGCCGCGGGACGACCGCTTTGTCGCAGCTGGGAATGGTTGTGGCCTGGATAATTACTCTACCGCAGGTAATCTGGTGATCAACCCGTTTCGATCGGGAGCGCACCACGGTCAGATTGAGAATTCAGGAATATGTCGGAAGTGGCACCGCCAGTTGTTGTTGGCCTGGGCGAAGTGTTGTGGGATTTTCTGCCGGACACGCGTCTGCCGGGCGGTGCCCCGGCAAATGTTGCCTACCAGGCGAATCAACTGGGATGTGTCGGCGTGATGTGTTCGCGTGTGGGATGTGATCGATTGGGAGACGAATTCCTGACATTTGCGGAATCCTGCGACTTGCAGACGGATTGGATCCAGCGCGATCCGGATCATGTCACCGGACGTGCCGATGTCCAAGTCGACTCACAGGGAAAGCCGGAGTTCGTGATCCAGACGGATGTGGCCTGGGACTATCTGGAAGCCAGCCAGCACGCGCAATCTCTGATGCACCGGGCTTCCGCCGTCTGTTTTGGCACCTTGGCCCAGCGGTCGGAGACGTCCCGTCGCTCGATTCACACATTGTTGGGGTGCAGCCGTTCGGATTGTCTGTTGGTATACGACGTCAACCTGCGGCAGCAATGGTATCAGCGATCCTGGATTGAAGAGTCATTGCGGAGAGCCCAGATTGCCAAGCTCAATCTTGAAGAAGCGCAGACGCTGTCGCGGTTGTTGGAACTGGAGGCGGCGACCCCGCAGGCGGTCGCCGCCGCGCTGCGGGAACGATTCGAGATGGATCTGATTTGCATCACTTGCGGTGCCGATGGCTGTTTGCTGGTGGGGGCTGAGGGGATTGTGGAATTGTCTGGTGAACCTGTCGATGCTGTCGACAGTGTGGGCTGCGGCGACGCGTTTACGGCCGCACTGATCTACTCACACTGGCAAGACTGGAATCTGCGGCTGCGGGGACAATTCGCAAATCGGGTCGGAGGGCTGGTTGCCGCACACGCCGGAGCCATGCCGGATCTGGCGGCGGAATTGTCACAGCTGCGGACTGGATTTGGAGATCGGCTGTCATGAACTTCGCCTTGTTGGGGGATTCGACGGCTGTGCGACCGCTGTTGCTGGCGTTGCGTGATCAGTCGCATCACCGGCTGACCCACGCGGCGTGCCTCAGGACTTTGCTGGATGAAGTGCTGCCGGACTTTCCCGAGTTGCGGGTTTGTGACAGCTGGTCCGAGCTGCTTGCGGTTGACGCGATCGATTTTGTGATCATCGCCGGAGCCGATCCGGAGGTCTTGGAGGCGTCTCGAAAACTCGCTACCTCCGGACTGTCGTTGGCATTCGTTCCGGAATTCACTCAGGGACTGGATCTGGTCTACGAATTGAGTTTGATTCAAGACGACACACAGATCGCACTGGTGCCCCTGCTGCTCGCACGCGCGCACCCTCAACTTGTTCTGTTACGGGAAGCGATTGTTCGTGGAGATTTGGGATCGGTCTTGCACATCGAATTCGAGCGTTGGTGTTCGAGTGGTGGATCGCTGTTCCAGCCTGCCGATCGGGATCGCGTACTGCTGCCCGACATCGATGTGTTGCGGTGGCTGGCCGGAAACTACAGCCAGGTTACAGCGACCGAGTCTTGGATAGACGACGCTGGGATCTCACGGGCGACAGTGGCTCTGGCGGGCTCCGGTTGTCCGGCGGCCTCCTGGACGTTGCGAACCGCTGGAGCCGAACAGGGCTGGACAGTCGCGGTGGTGGGCCAGCACGGGGCAGCTCGACTTGAATGCGATGCCGTCGATGGGGTGGTCCGATTGTCGTCGGACACCGTGGCGTTTCCCGACAACGCCGTCGATCCTCAAAGCGATGGGCTGCGCGCGGCCGCCGATTCGCTGGACCAACTCACGAATCCAACAAGCGCGTCGGACGTCATGCCGACCTGGGATGACCTGATCAAGGCGTTTGAGACGACGGATGCGGCTCGACGATCCGTCCGCCGCCGACGGACCATCGATCTGCATTTTGAACAGACTTCTGAACGCGGCTTATTCAAAACGCAGATGGCTGCCCTGGGATGTGGGGTCTTGATGTTCACCATGTTCGGCCTGATTGCCTACTTGATCGCGGCCAGCTTGTTCGAACTTCCCGTGCCCGTGCTCAAGGTGCTGCGGGCATTGTGGATGATGCCGCTGTTTGTGTACCTGGTCCTGCAACTCCTGTTGTTGATCGCGCGTCCCCGCAATCCGCAGACGGATTCGGAATCCGTTACTCCGGCCGACGCAACGACTCCGTCCGATTCGACCTGAATGCGGTGGCAGTCTGCCTCGTGGATTGGCTGGCAAACGGTGTGGCCATCGGTGGCCTGGCCAGCTCCGCGTCACTGATCCGGGGGCGTCACGTTCCGCGACAGAACCGCGCGCGCTTGCGCGGCCAGCAGTTCTGCGCCATCCAGGAATCGCGTATCGATATCGACGGCCCACAAGCGGCGACCTGCCAGTTCCGCAGTTTGAAGTTTCACCAGGTCTTTGAGCGTTGTCAGCACGGCGGAGATTCCGGTCTCAGACACTCGATGGGTCAATTCCTGAATATCGCCGGACGTGTAGTTGTGGTGGTCCGGGAAGGCACGTTTCCAGGCCACTTCCGCAGACAGATCCTCCAGTGTCTTCCAGAATGCCGCCGGATTTCCGATGCCGCAGAACGCCGCCAGCTGGCCGGTTTGAACGGCCTCCAGCGGAGCCGTTTGCCCGGTGGCGGATCGCAGGCCGGTCGGCTGGAAGCGGACCTGGCAAATGGAGCACGTCGCGTTGAAGCGACGAATCGTGGTGCAGATGTCATCGATCGCGGCCGGGTTTGCCTGGTCGGCACGCGTGATGATGATCAGGTTCGCTCGCCGCAGTTCGTTGAGTGGTTCGCGCAACAGGCCTCGCGGCAGCAGATGCCCGAATCCCCAGGGATTGAGTGCGTCGATGAGCAGGATGTCCAGGTCCCGCGCAGCCCGCCGATGTTGATAGCCGTCGTCGAGGATCAAGACATCGATTGCGTGCTGTTCACACAGGACGGCGGCGGCGGCCACGCGGTCGGGATCCTGATAATGCGGTACACCCGGACACAACAAATCCAGAACGCGTTTTTCGTCATTGGCTTCTCCCGCCTGAGAACCATATCCGCGGCTGAGAATCGCCGGCCGGGACGGCAGTGTCTGCAGCCATTTGGCGAGGTAGGCCACGATCGGAGTCTTGCCGGTGCCACCAACGGTCAGATTGCCGACGGAAATGACCGGCACTGGCAACGTGTGGACGCGTCGCAGACCGCGATCATAGCTTCGGTTGCGTAGACGCACGCCCAATCCGTAGACGCAGGACAGGCAGGACAGTCCACATCGGGCGGACTGCGCGGCGCATCCTTGAGTGTGACCTGAAAGCAGGTCTTGGTATTTACGACCGTTCATGCCAGGTGTGAAATGACACGGGTGTGATAAGGCATTGAGGCGATTCCAGCGTGGGGCGTTGAGTGGGGGCCTGGTCCGCAGTGGATCTGCAATCGTCGACGATTCTGGCGCCGCCGCGATTCCATGCGAGGCCCGTGCCAGATCGTAGTGGATTTCGCCATTTCCGGCGATTGCAACGTCGGGAAATCTCGCGGTGACCTGGCACGCCCCCGTGACACGCGATGCCTCCATGGAGCCACGGGCCGGTGAGCCAGGCATCGGTCAGCGTGGGTTGGATCCCGAGCGGGGATCGCTCAGAAAACCAGGAATTCGAAGAAACGCGATTTCCAATCACCGCGCCGGTCGCAGATGAACTGTAGCAATTCCTGAATCAGCGCTGTCGAATTCTGTTTGAGTTTCTGGAAGTCCTCGTGGGCGATACCATCCGCAATGGATGTGGGGCGCTGCGCGGATTCCAGCGACAGGCAGCCCGCGTCCATCGTCGCCAGAAACGTGTCATAGCAACGGGCGATGTTGGCACATTGACGCTGCGCTCCGTGTTCGCCAAACACCCAGGCGATGCGTTCCATGGGTGTCATCCGCATCCGGGCCACGAGCCACTCGAATTTGTTTCCAGTCCGGCAGCTGGCTTCCCCCAGCAGTAGCAACAGCGCGGCGTAGGACAGCAGGCGACTGTGACGCAGTTTGGTGTTCACCACGGTCCATTCGGCAGGATCGCGCAGCCACTGAGTGCGTACGCACAAAGAACGGAAATAGCGGATCAAGTCGTTCAGCAGGTAGGACCACTGTTTGCTGTCGTCGGACCCGACCGCGGGATGCGGCAGTGGCCCGCCGGCGTATCGCTTGAGCATCCGCTGCAGGAGGCGTTGACAGGCGTCGTCCGCGTACACGGGCTGGCCTTCGAGAATGAGTTGGATACGCTTTCCGAATACATCGATGGACTCGTCTACCTGGCCGATCGAGTCTGGATTCCACAGCGCGCCGACTGAGGTCGGATTGGCATAGATGCCGTTTGCCTTGGGACGCCGCACTCCAATCTGCTCCAATCGCTCCCACACGGCATCGAGTCCGCGAGCTATGGTCGCGTCGCCTGGCGAACAATCGTCGCGGAGGACGACGACCAGGTCACAATCCGAACCACGGACGCACTCCATTCTTCCCAGTGATCCAACGACATACATCGTCTCCACTCCGGGCCAAGCCTCGCCGGACTGCAGTGTGTTGCGGATCCGCGCCAGCCAGGCGCGCGATTGTTCCCATGCCCGTTGCAGGTTTGGAAAACTGTCGAATTCCAAGATGTGTGACAGTGACCAGTCGCGGTGCAGTGGGAAGGACCTGGCGGGTGGAATGGAGCGGAGTTGTTCGTTCATCGCACAAGGACATCTCGAGTTGATGGTTTGTCTTGCCAGTGGAAATCCGTCCGCCGTTGACAGTGTTGCCAAATTGTGGAGAGTTGCAGCATATGTCCGCCGAGCCGAAAATTCCGGATTTGAAGTTGGAATACCAACCCCGGATGCCTCGTCGCAAGGACGTGCCCATCGGGTGTGTTGGTGCGGGTTTCATCATGGCGGATTGCCATCTGGTCGCCTACCGCAATGCGGGCTTTTGTCCCGTGGCGATCACTTCGCGCACGCCGCACCGCGCACAGGAAGTGGCCGACCGCCATGGAATTGCCCGTTGCCACGCGTCGCTGGAAGAACTGTTGCGTGATTCGCAGGTCGAGGTGCTGGACATCGCGGTGCCGCCCGATGCCCAGTTTGACGTAATTTCTCGAGCGCTGTCCGTCCAACACGGGTTGCGCGGCATCCTGGCGCAAAAACCGCTGGGAGTGAATTATGCCCAAGCACGGCAGATCGTTGACATGTGTGCTGAGGCGGGCGTTTGCCTGGCCGTCAACCAGAACATGCGATTCGATCAATCGATTCGCGCCTGCCGTTCGGCTCTGGATCACGGCTACCTGGGAGAACCCGTTTTCGCATCGATTGACATGCGGGCCATTCCGCACTGGATGCCGTGGCAGGAACGGCAGGGTTGGGTGACATTGCGGATCATGAGCATTCATCACTTGGATGCGTTCCGGTTCCTACTGGGAGATCCTCAGCGCGTGTTTGCCAGTGTGCGTCCGGATCCGCGGACGGCCCGATCGTTCCCACACCAGGATGGGATCTGCCTGTATATTCTCGAATACGCGAACGGACTGCGGGCAGCCGCTTGGGATGACGTTTGGGCCGGGCCCGTTCGTGAAGGAGCTGCCGCGGACCTGGGAATCCGCTGGCGGCTTGAAGGCACCGATGGCATGGCCCGGGGCACCATTGGCTGGCCGGACTATCCCGACGGGAGTCCCAGCACGATCGATTGGACCACGTGCAGCGTGCCCGGGCACTGGTTTCAACCCCGGTGGACTGAAGCGTGGTTTCCGGACGCGTTCGCCGGGCCCATGGCACAACTGCTCTGTGCGCTGGAGGACACAACCGTGCCCGAGATCAGCGGACAGGACAATTTGCAGACAATGGCCCTGGTGGATGCCTGCTATCGTTCGGCCGCCGAACACCGTTCCGTCGACATCGATGAAATCACTCAAGAAGCATAATCACGGAGTCAAGTTGCCGACGGGAACGCAGCGTCTCCGGTCGAAAACGGGCCCGTGAGAATCGAGAACGGTGTTCCGGGGGCGCGTGGGGAACGATCAGGGATCAGACCATATCTTTCAGCGCTTTGAGCGGCTGAACTTTCACCACGTTGCGGGCCGGTTTCGCCTTGAAAGTGGTCGGTTCCTTGGTGAAGGGATTGATGCCTTCGCGTTCGGGAGTCGCCTCTTTTCGGACCACTTTGATTTTCATCAGACCTGGCACATTGAAGACACCCGGTCCGCCCTCCACGAGGTTACCGGCGATCAAACCACCGAGAGCATCAAACACGGACGCGATGTCCTGTTTTTTCAGGTTCGTGGATTCAGCCAATGAATTCAGGATTTGGGTTTTTGTCATCGGTTTGGCGGGATTGTCGGCCATCTTGGCTCCTTTTTCATGATCCGTTACGTGTGATGCCATCCGCTGATTGTGAAGCAGACATTGCTTCACGCGTCCACAATTACAGCTTCAGCGCCGAAGATGTCAATCGAATTACGGGCTGAGCTCACTCATGTCCTTGGCCTTCTTACACAATAACGGCGATTCTCGAAAGGTGGCGATGACCCCAAATTGCAAATAAATCCCTAAAAATACGCGATTTCTGGGTCTGATTGGGCCTGGAAACGCATGGGGAAACAGGATTGGCGACCGCATTGGTCGGCGGTGGTGTCGGCGGTTGCTGGGACGGGGCCACCGTGGATGTCTCGCTGTGCTGGAGGCGACGGTAGATCAAGTCGTCGCCCGCTGGGTCCGCCCCCATCGCCGCGGTTCCGCGGGCATCGTCGATTGAGGGGCCGTGTCTGACGGAGCACAAGCGCTGGGCTTTCCGAGCGGTCCCGGGATGCTGGTCAGCCTGTGGGACCGAAGACGCATCGTGCACACACGCGTCCATCCGGGTGGCGACCGGTCGGCCGCCGGATGTTCTCCTGGCGGAGCCGCCTGTTGGCGTGGGTCGGTCTGTGCGGGCGATTGTGCACCGCTGCCGGCTCCCATTCGGCCGCCACGGTGCGGAAACAGAACGCCGCTGATGCCGAGTCCGTATGTGCCCCGGCAGCTCATCTTGACAGGAAAATCGACACGGCCTATAGAACTTCGGCCTGCTGTCTGGCCACGATTCTCGCCGTTCGCTCCTGATCAGGACAAGGGTCAAATGCTCCCCGGCCAAAGTCCCCTGCCGCCCCTGTCGGCTCCCACGTCGGTGACGACTTTGGCCGCTCTGCCCATGCACATGCGGGTGCTGTGTCTGTCGGCCGTGGAACCGTCGTGGATTTCACTCACGCTGCAACTTGACGCGGCCGGTTGTCTCGAACCCAAATTCCGCTGGACGTCCGATGCCACCGACGCGCTGACGTTGCTGGGGCAGCAGTCCTTTGATTGTATTGTGTTGTTTGCATCCGAGGCCGCATGCCCGCTGCGGGATGGAATGCTCAAACTGATGCGTGCCATCCGCGTCAGTGGATGCGACGATGCCCTGATTTTGATTGTGCCGGAAGCCGATGACCAAGACTGGGTTGATCTGGTCGATCTGAACTGCGAAATCCTTGTGACGCGGAATGGCACCGAGTCACCGGCGCTGGTGCCCGCCATGCGTCGCGCGCTGGGCCTGGTCGAGGCTTTTCGCGAGAATGCCAGACTGGCGGCCGCCAATCAACGGCGTCTGATCCGGGAACGCGAAGAGGCCGCTCACCTGCTCGACCAACAGCGTCAGATGATCTGTGAACTGGCGATCGACGGCCGCAGTCATCGGGACGTGGCCGGGGACACGTCTGATTGCGGTTTTGAGCGGTCGGCGGACACCACCGACCTTCCGTTGCACGACCGTGTTTGTCTGCCGCGCGAAGTCAGCGAGTACTACCAGGAGCTCCTGCGGACGTATGTCATCATGGGGTCTGGAAGTCTGGGAACGGAATTTGCGAAGCTGGCTGAGTTACTCGCTGTGGCGGGTTTGAGTACCGCTGAAACTCTGGAATTGCACCTTGAGCGTGTGGAGCAACTGGTCAACGGACTGGGAAGTCGCAGTACACGCCACGTGATGTCGCGTGCGGACCTGATGGCTCTGGAACTGTTGGTGCATCTCGGGCAATGGTATCGATTGAAGTCGATACGTCCGGATGTGTCCACGGGTGGGTTTCCGTCGTCGGAACCCGTGGATGAGGTTACCTAGGGGACGGGGACGCAATCGTCCGTCAGTCCGGCAAGGCCACTCCGGTCTCGGCGGCGAGCGTCATCAGCGCCTGCCAATTGCCTGTATCGATCGGAATGCCTTCGCGACGGCGTTGTTCCGCCACGTGACGCTCAGGGTCGCCCGGCAGCGTGACGCGATCGACTCCGTCTACCAATGGCACCCCGCGGACGTAGTCCTCCAGGCTGCGGATCTCCTGTTCGATGTGGTCCACGCCACCGAACAATGCGGGATTGATGACCAGCAAGACCGTGCAATTTCCGATGGGTGGTGGCGGAGAAGGAAACGCGCACTGGCCTCCCGTCAGCCCCCCACACAACATCTCAATCAGGAAAGAAAGCCCAAAGCCTTTGTAGGCCTGGTCGCCTCCCATCGGCAGAATTGTGCCGGGGGGATCTCCATAAAGTTGATGGGGGTCGTTGGTGGGCTGGCCGTCTGGGTCGAGGATCCAGCCATCGGGCACGGATTGGCCGGCGATTTTCTTGACGCGGACTTTGCCTTCGGCTGTCGCGCTGGTGCCGAAATCCAGAATAAAGGGCCCCTGGGCTCCGCCCGGCATCCCCATACAAAGAGGATTCGTTCCCAGTCGCGGTCGTTTGCCTCCGACGGGTGCGACGCGCTGGGCGGCTCCGTGTGTGTTGGCACAGATGATGGACACCATTCCGTTGCTGGCCGCCATTTCCGCGTATTCTCCTAATCGGCCCATGTGAGCCGAACGGCGGAGTGTCCCGCAGACGACGCCCGATGTGACCGCTTTTTCGATCAAGCGCTGCGTCAACGCCCGCGACAAGACCTGGCCAAATCCCCAGCCTCCATCGCAAACCAGGGTGGCCTCGGTTTCTTTTTCGACTTTCAGCCGCTGCCCGGATTGCAGCACGCCATCGCGCATGCGCTGCACGTAAAACGGAATCCGCATCACGCCGTGTGAGTCGTGTCCCCGCAGATTCGACTCCACCAGACTGTCAGCGACGATTTGCGCTTCGTGGCTGTCGGCACCGCCGGCCGTCAGGAGCTGTTCGGCGAATGCACTCAGTCTGCTGTGGCTCAGAGTCGGCATGGGTCTCTCTCTGTCTGACTGTGTGGGGCTCTCGGGCGGGGTTCGTCCGTCCGTTTCACCGTGGCCGGTTCACCGAGGCCGGTGTGGTGAGGCTGCTGCGGTGGGGCCGCTGCGGTGGGGCCGGCGATGGATCGACTGTTGGGCGCTGATTGCGCGCGGTTGACGAACGAATGTCAACGTCGACCACTGCGTTTCCTGGCGAAGGGGTCCAGGCCTGCAGGTCAGGCCGCCTGTTTTGTCGACGCCGAAATGTCCCGACGTGGCTGTTTCTGCAGCGTCTGTGGCTGCCCAGGGCCTGGATACGCCGTTGCAGAGCCTGCTTGACCTGGATTGTGGTTTCGCCGCGGGAAACCGCACCGGAGGGACGCGCGTCCGGGTCTCCAGACGGCTGTCCTGTCAAACTGTACGGATTAGGTTGGGCCTGCTTGAAATACAGGACGCGCGGACTGAATCGGGCAAGACGAAGGACACGCCTTGGATCGCCGATATCCGTTGAGGTCTGAGATCCAGGCACATGATTGACAACGCTGAGTTTTCCGGGTCTTTGATGAGGTGTTTCCATGTCGAGTGTCGTCGACTCCGTTCGGTCGGTCCAGGAATTGAGGTCCTTTGTTCACCAAACATTGTGTGACAAAGAGAATTTGATTTACGAACAATTCGAAATGACCGAGTCGGAATTGGTGCGTCGCGGGCGTACGTGCGGTCTGCAGTTTCATTTGCAGGGGCCGCGGAGTGTGCGTTTGGGGGCCATCTGGAATTCCGACCACAATGTGCTGTATTTCTATGACGCGGTGGGCGAACGGTACCTGAAACTGCGACTCGAGTGTCCGCTTCAGCCGTCAGCGGCCTGAGTGTTCTGGCATCGGCCTGCCGCCGTAGCTGCCGATCAGCCCGTGGGTCGGGATGCCCCGCTTGCCGACAGCGAAATTGCGCTGTTTGTGTCGCGCGCTCTGGATGATTGCCGGTGCACCATGGTAGGCTGACTCCCTTCGGAGTCGCGGCCGGTCGGCGTGTTGGTCACGTTCACCGGCCGCCGGAGGGCAACGTGCCAGGACTGTGCATCGGAATCGGGTTGGTGAGTGTTCGCAAGGTGGTGAGCGGCGGGCAAACGGGCGTTGATCGAGCGGCCCTCGATGTGGCACTGGATTTGAACGTGGCCTGTGGCGGCTGGTGTCCGGCCGGCCGCCGTGCGGAGGACGGTCCGCTGGATGTCCGATATCCGTTGCGGGAAACCCGTTCCGCACACTACGCCTGTCGCACGCGGTGGAATGTCCGCGACTCAGATGGCACATTGATTGTGACCAGCGGCCGATTGACCGGCGGCACGGCGCTGACACGCTCGATTGCCACGCAGCTTGGAAGACCCTGGCTGGTCGTCGATCCCGATCAACGAGCTCACGTGGCGCGGAGCATCGAGTGGCTGTCTGACCAGGCGATCCGGACGTTGAACATCGCCGGACCGCGGTTGAGTCACGAGCCGACCATCTATGACCGGGCCCGGAAATTTCTGGCCGACGTCCTTCTTCGAGCCACAGAACCGTTGAACTAGGCGGAGCAGACAACATGCCACGGCAGTACATCATGACCATCGAGGGGCTGACACGTATCCATGATCAGAAGGAAGTGCTCAGCGACATCTGGTTGGCCTTCTTTCCGGGAGCGAAAATCGGTGTGCTGGGTAACAACGGGGCCGGCAAGAGCTCGCTGCTGAGAATCATGGCGGGTGAAGACCGGGACTACATGGGCGAGGTGCAGCCCGCCAAAGGGATTCGCATCGGCTATTTTCCTCAGGAACCGCGACTCGACCCGCAATTCACCGTTGACCAGTGCCTGGAGCAGGCGGTGGCCGAGTCGCAGTCCATTTTGGATGAATACAACGATCTGAATCTGAAGCTGACCGAGGATTTGTCGCCGGATGAAATGGAGGCCACGCTGGATCGCCTGGCCAAGGTGCAGGATCAGGTCGACGCGGCCAACCTGTGGGAGCTGGACCGCACCGTGGAAATTGCCAAGGACGCCATGCGTCTGCCGCCGGGTGAGTCCCCGGTCGAGCATCTTTCGGGGGGAGAGCAGCGGCGGGTTGCCTTGTGCCAGCTGCTGTTGAGAAGTCCGGACATGTTGCTGCTGGACGAACCCACGAATCACCTGGACGCGGAATCGGTTGGCTGGCTGGAGCGATTCCTGCATCAATTTGCCGGTACGGTGGTCGCGGTCACGCACGATCGCTATTTCCTGGACAATGTGGCCGGCTGGATTCTGGAGCTGGATCGCGGTGAGGGGCATCCGTTCGAGGGCAACTATTCTTCGTGGCTGGAACAGAAACAATCGCGTCTCCAGGTGGAAGAAAAGCGGGAGTCGCGTCGCCAGAGGTCTCTCAAACAAGAGCTCGAATGGGTGCGGATGACTCCGCAAGCCCGGGCGACTAAGAACCGGTCGCGGCTGCAGCGCTACGAACAACTGGCGGCTCAAGAGTACGACGTTCGCGACGAAGCGGCTGACATTCAAATCCCCACATCGCATCCACTCGGTTCCCTGGTCGTACGTGCCGAGGGACTGACCAAAGGCTTTGGTGATCAATTGTTGATCGACGGACTGAATTTTGATCTGCCGCCCGGTGGCATCGTGGGCGTGATCGGTGCCAATGGGGCGGGAAAGACGACACTGTTCAAGATGATCATCGGGACCGAGCAGCCCGACAGCGGCAGCCTCCGTGTGGGAGAAACGGTCAGCGTGTCCTACGTTGATCAGAGTCGGGATCATCTTCAAGGAGACCACACGGTCTATCAGGAGATTTCCGGCGGTGCCGATCATCTGCAGGTTGGCACCGCCCGTATCCACGCCCGCTCGTATGTCGGCCGTTTCAATTTCAAGGGAGCCGATCAGCAGAAACTGGTTAAGCAACTCTCGGGCGGAGAACGCAATCGTGTGCATTTAGCGAAACTGCTCAAATCGGGCGGCAACTTGCTGCTGCTGGACGAGCCGACCAATGACCTCGATGTCGAGACGCTGCGGGCGCTGGAAGAAGGTCTGGTCAATTTCGGTGGCTGTGCCGTTGTGATCAGTCACGATCGCTGGTTTCTCGATCGCATCGCCACGCATATTCTTGCTTTTGAAGGCAATAGTCAGGTCGTCTGGTTCGACGGAAATTACAAGATGTACGAGCTGCAGCGTCGGGAACGTCTGGGAGCCGCCGCTGACGCGCCGCAGCGCATGAAGTTCAAACCGCTGACGCGGGGCTGAACGCAAACCGATTTCTCCACCAGCGTTTCTCAACAACAGGACCTCGCAACAGGACTCCACCGTGAACTCAACCGTTGAACAGCCCATGACTCTGCAGGGACTGCAATCGCTGATTCGCCAGATGTACTCGGACAAAGACGCGGCGCGGGGAATTGAGGGCACTTTCATGTGGTTGATGGAAGAGGTGGGGGAACTGGCGGCTGCGTTGCGGGAAGGTCCGAGCGATCACCTGGCGTCCGAGTTCGCGGATGTCCTGGCCTGGCTGGCCACGATCGCCAATGTGGCGGGCATCGATCTGCAGCAGGCCGTTCAGAAAAAATATGGGGACGGTTGTCCCGGGTGCGGCCAAATGACCTGTTGCTGTGGTCGTGCCATCAAGCCCTAGCGGCAGGATGGAATCGCGTGTCCGGGGATTGGCTGTCCGGGGACTGTGTTGGCCGGTTCCCGACGGCCCGTTCGTAACACGAGCGTTGTTGACATGCAAAATTCTGCAACATACGATGAAGGTCTCAGTTTCAACGAACGCGGCGAATTCCGCATCATTTCATATCGCGTGGGAACCATGAATACTTTCGCCCGAAAGCGGCTTGGTGCTGTTGCGCTGCGCCGGATGCTTTTTGTTGGGATGATCGGTTGTGGGATTTGCTGTCCGGTCAGCGTCGTCCGCGCCGCCGGAGAACCGGCGAAAATTCGCGCGGCCATCAATAAAGCCAAGAAGTATCTCAACGACATGACCGCCACAGCCGGTGGCGGAGAATTGAGCCTGGCCGCTCTGGCGCTGCTCAAGGATGGCGAAAACACCGAGAATGCCACGGTGGTTCGTGGTGTGAAGGCGATCGTGGGTAAGGTCAGAAACGGCTCATACAATCCGGCCACACATGTCTATGAGTCCGGCGTGGACATGATGGTTCTGGCCAATGCCGATCCGGAAAAGTATCGCCCACAGATGCAGGCGATCACAAATTACTTGATCAAGCACCAGTTATCGAATGGGTCCTGGGATTACCTTGCTCCGGATGGCGGGGATACGAGCATGATGCAGTACGCTCTGTTGGGGCTCTGGGCCGCTCAACGGAACGGCATCGAAATCCCCCGGACTGTGATTGAAAACGCCGCCTCCTGGATGCTGAAATCACAGCGGCCCAGTGGGGGATTCATCTACCATCCGAACTCCACCGGGAAACACCATGCGGGATTGGAAGAACTGGGCATCGCCTCGGCGGGGATCAGCAGTGTCGGGATCACGCGTGTCATGTTGTATCCCGAGGTGTTGCAGCCGCAGAAACCCAAGGTGGCTGCTCAAGGCAAGAAGAAATTCGGCGTGCTGGAGACTGTGAATCTGGACGCCACGCCGGACGAGTCCGCGCAGATCAAAGCCGGCCAGTCCAGCATTGCCAAGGCGGCGTTGACAGGTAGCCTGGGGCGTGGTCTCGGTTGGCTGGCGCAGCGATTCAGTGTGCGGTCGTCTCCCCGTTACCACATGTACTACATCTACACACTGGAGCGGGCGGCCTCGCTCTCGCTCACTCAGCGGATCGGAAACCACGACTGGTACGCCGAGGGTGCGGCCTATTTGATCGCCGAGCAGTCGGACAACGGTTCCTGGGCGGCCGGGCAGAGCGGCTTGGTTCCGTCCACCGCGTTCGGTGTGCTGTTCCTGGTCCGCGCCACCGGGAAAGTCATGGGATTGCCCGAGGTGGGCGGAGGACTCTTGGCCGGTGGACGTGGCTTGCCGGATGACTTGTCGGAAACGCGTTTGAACGACGGTAAGGTCCAGGAAGAGAAGGCCCTGGGACCGTTAGACGAGTTGCTCAACGAACTTGCCAATACCAAGGACCTGTCCGTCGGTGAAATTCAGAAAGCCATTGTAGAAAAGGTCCAGATTTCGACTCCGGAAGAACGTGAGAAGTTGATTGAACAAAAGGACCTGTTGCTCAGATTGGCCAAAGACAAACGTGACGAAGTGCGGCGGACGGCCATGTGGGCGCTGGGGCGTACCGATGATCTGCAAGTGGCCAAATCTCTGCTGCTGGTCCTCAAGAAGGACAACAACGTGGACATCCTGGTGGAGGCCAGGAACTCGTTGTGTGCTCTGAGCCGCAAACCGCGGGGTTTCGGGTTTCCGGCGGGACCGTACGACAGCCTGCCCGAGACCGCGTCCGATGAACAGAAACGTCGCGCTCTAACCGAGTGGCGATTCAGTGTTTTTAACCGTTGGGCAGACTGGTATCGAAGTGTCAGACCATATGCGGAGCGCGATGAGCTCGATCGCATCGGACGGCTGCGTAAGCAATAGCAGAAATCACCGCTGGACAGGGAAGAACTCGGACCGTCGATGGCCAGTGCACCACCGAGACAACAGCCGCCGCGAACGCCGATCATGCGGGTCACCGCCTATGATGTGGTGACCGCCGTCATGATCTCCACGGTGGTCGGACTGGTGGCCACGGTTGTGGCCCTGGTCATCATCTGGTTGACCAATCTGCAGCCGGTCCCTCAGACCCCACCCGTGCTCGAATTGCTGGAGTTGCCGGGCGGATTCGAAGACGGCGCCATCGATGAAACACTCAAGGTGGATTCGGAAGAGGAGCTCCGCGAAGATCCCGCGGTGGAAAACAATCCGACCGAAGAAACCGAAGTCTCGGAGATGTTTGAGGAGACGGTCGAAGAACTCTCGGATCAGGCCACGCAGATCGCGCAACAGCAGTTCGAGCCACAGGTCACCGATGCGGGGACTCCCGGACGGGCGACGGGTAACGGCCGGCGGCCACTGGGAGCTGGAGGTCCGGGAGCCGGAGTTCCCCGGGATCAACGCTGGTATATTCGCTTTTCTGATCGGGGCACCGTCGCCACCTATGCCAAGCAATTGGACTTCTTCAAAATCGAACTGGGCGCGCTGACGCAGAACCAACTGATCTACATCAAGAACGTCAGCACCAAAAGTCCATCCAAGCGGTCGCGGAATACCGGCAAGGACGAGAAGCGGTTGTACATGAACTGGCAGGGTGGCGATCGGCGGACCGCGGACGTCTCACTGTTCAAGAAAGCCGGTGTGAATGCCTCCCGGGCGCTGATTTTCCACTTCTATTCCCCAGCCACCGAACAATTGCTGGCGAAGCTGGAATTTGACCATGCCAAGCGGCCGGTCAAACAAATCCGCCGCACCTATTTCGTGGTTCGTCGGGAAGGCACGGGATTCAAGTTTGTTGTGACGCGACAACTCTACTTTCGATAGGTCTTAGAACGAGAAGCGGACATCATGGATATTGGACCGATTCTGGACGTCGCCGCTTATGCCATTTATGCCGCCATGGGGGCGGCTGCCTTGTACGGCGTGTTTTGCGTGATTCTGTTGCTGCGTCGCATTTCACAGAAGCGGTTTGCGACCCGGGGAGCGTCGGATCAGTTCCTGGAAGCGATTCGCACGGATTTGCGGCAGGGGAACTTCAAGGGCATCGAGGAAACCTGTGATTCTCCGCGTTACTGGAGCAAAGCGGTCTCGCAACTGATCTTGATCGCCCTGGAGAATCGTGATCGTAGCATTACCAAGCTGCGGCGATTGCTGGCCGAACGCTTCGAACGCGAAGTGCTGGCTGACCTCGAATACCGGACGTCTTGGGTGGCGACCATCGTCAAGAGCGCTCCGATGCTCGGCTTGCTGGGAACGGTCGTCGGCATGATCAACGCGTTCGCGGCGATCGCGGCCGCGACCGACACCGGCACTGATCCCGCAGCTCTGGCCGACGACATCAGTTTTGCGCTGTTTACCACCGCGATGGGCCTGACCATCGCCATTCCACTGGTGTTGGCCGGCGCTGTCGTGCATGTGCGGATTGGCAAACTGCAGGATTCCGTCCAGGATCATCTGGGTGAGTTTCTGGACGACCTGGAGACGATTAAGGCCAATAACGCGGGGCAGGCATGAGTGGCAGATCGAAGTTAAGTACAGACGGCGACGAATGGGGCAGCGGGCGGAAACGCGGTGAGGATGTCGATCTCGACATCACCCCCATGATCGATGTCACCTTCTTGCTGCTGATCTTCTTCATGGTCACGTCGACCATGCAGGGCAAACCGGATCTCGACGTTCCACCCGTCAAACATGGCGTGGGGGTTGATTCGGGAAGCGTGGCGGTGATCACCATCAGCGCGCCCAAGTCCGAATCTGACGATCCGCAGATTCTGCTCGATGGACAGCAGCGCACACTGGAAGACGTGAAAGGATTTGTCGATGACAATATTCGGGAAGGAAGCGACCATATTGTCATCAAGGCGGATCGAGAAGTTCCCCACGGCTTCGTGCAGCAGGTGACGCGCGTGGTGACCGAATTCGAAGGGGTGACGTTTTCAATCGGTGTGCGTGATCACGACTAGGCAGGCCAACGTGAGACTGCGGTGCTGGCGTCGCGGAATGTGATCGTATCCGTGGTCGTGGGCGGTGGACAACTGGTGAGGACGGTGGACAGCAATGGTAGATCCCGGGGATCTGACAGAACACATGTTGGGGGAATTTAAGGTCCTTCGACGGTTGGGGCGTGGCGCCACGGCCGACGTGTATCTGGCTGAGCAGACGTCCAAACGTCGCTATGTGGCGATCAAAGTGCTGCGCGCCGACCTGCATTCGACCGAGGGGGCAAAGCTGCTGCAGAGATTTCGGCAGGAAGCCCGGGCCGCCGGAGGCCTGGTGCATCCGAATATCGTGCGGATTTATGCTCTGGGCGAAGAAAGTGGAGTGCACTACATCGCGCAGGAGTACGTGCAGGGACAGAATCTACAGTCCTATTTGGCGAATGAAGGGCGTCCCTCGCTGCCGCAGTGTCTGCATATCATGAAATGTGTGGCCACGGCCCTGCAGACGGCCGCTGAGGGAGGCATTGTTCATCGAGACATCAAGCCGGACAACATCCTGATTACACACAAGGGTGAAATCAAGGTGACCGATTTTGGTCTGGCGCAACTGGCTCAGGGCGATCAGGACCTGAACCTGACCCAGGTGGGTACCACTCTGGGAACGCCCATGTACATGAGTCCTGAACAGGTTAAAGGCAGCCGCATCGATCGCCGCAGCGACATCTATTCTCTGGGGGTGACCTGTTACCACATGTTCTCCGGCCGGCCTCCGTTCACCGGAGACTCGCCCATCGCGGTGGCGATGAAACAGGTGAATGAGCAGCCGGAACCGCTCAAGAAGAAGCGTCCGGAACTGCCGACGGCCCTGTGCACCTTGATACACAAGATGATGGCCAAAGGAGTCGATGATCGGTACCAGAACGCGAATTCCGTTCTGCGGGACTTGAAGCTGGTGACCGAAAAGCTCGCCGCTCGGAGCGGTGGGAAGTCAGTGCCCGCGACGCCCGAAACCAGGGACACTCCGCCCGCCACGACAACACCGGCTTCAACCCGGCAGCCGCCGGCCTCTGGCCGACCCTCAAGTCCACAGTCGATCACTCGTTCGGCGGCGCCACTGGGATCGGGGCCGGCCTGGATGCCGGGAGTCGGAGACGGCCCGTCGGGACCCAGCGCGCGCGAGCGGGCGCTGAGTGAAGCGAAACGCGTTGACGACGATGACGATGAGGGCTTTCAACTGCGAGGACCGGCGACCGAGTTTGAGGATATGGATTTGACTCCCATGGTGGATGTCACATTCCTGCTGCTGATTTTCTTCATGATCACCGCCTCGTTCAGTATCCAGAAGACCATTCAGGTCCCGCCACCCGATCCGGAAAAACAGGGAGCGGCCCAGTCGGTGCAGACGCTGGAGGATCTGGAAGTCGACTCGATTATTGTGGAAATTGACGAAGACAACGCAATCATTGTCGATGACGATCCGGTCGCCGACCCCACGACCCTGGCAGCGTTGTTCGAGAAGAAAATGACGGAAGAACAAAAGAACGAACTGGTGTTGGAAGCGGCAGCCGCCGCTTTGCATGACACCGTAGTACAGGTGATTGATGCCGCCAACGACGTAAATATCCAGAGAATCCGCTTGGTGACTCGTACGGGTGAATGAGTGTTTCGTTTAACTCAGACGTGATTCAACACACAGGAATTGCAAAGTGCCCAGAGACAATCTTGACGACGATTACGATGACGTTGAGGATGAGTTCGAGGACGCAGCCTACGAAGACGCCGATGACAGTTCCGGCAAGGTCAAGTCCAGCCTGTCCGAGCGGATTGGCATCGCCTCTGTACGCCCCGGTGAACATGATATCGTCCGCTCGCCGGTCGTCCTGACTCTCGTCGGTGGATGCATGGTCCTGCTTCTGGTGGCGGCCATCTACGGTTTCATGATTCTTCGAGAAAGCGCGCGACGGGAATTCGATGCCGCGGCGGCTGAAATGGAGGGTGGCAAATACACTCAAGCCATCGAAATGTTCACCGCATTCCTGGAGACACACCCCGAAAAACACGTCCTGGCCGAACCGGCTCAGATCAAGCGGGGGAAATGCCGTGTCCTGAAAGAGATTTCCGGGTCCACGCCGGTCTGGAAATTGGGACTCGAAGAACTGAACGACTTCATTCGTTTTCATCGCGATCTCGAGAGTTTTGGCGACGAGCAAGACGAGGTGCGGACGTTTGCGGTTCAAATCACTGAGGGAGCTTCCAAACAAGCCCGCGCGCTCCGCGGCGACGGCCTCCTGAAAACCGCTCCCGGTTTGCTCAAGATTTCCAGTGAAGCCATGGCAGTTGTCAAGAAGTTCAGCCCTCAGGACGAGCCACCAACCGAACTGGAACGCGAGTTGCGCGTCAATTTGCGGGCAACGGAAGCGCAGATCCTGCGACAGCGGACGCTGGTCGATGCAATTGCCGTGATCGAGAGGATGCTGAAGGGCAAACAGCCCGTCAACGCACTCGAAGAACGTCGCAAATTGCTGGAACGCTACGACGATCTGGCGGATGAGCCGCGGATCAAGGCGTTGATGGTTCGCACGATCGACACCGAGAAGTCACTGATCACCGTGGATTCGGAGTCCAAAGACGGTGTCAAGGAACCGCGGGCCATTACCGGTGATGACGCTCTGTTTCTGACGATTCGCACACAAACCGAACCGCGCCAGCGTGGGAAACGTATTCTGATTGCCGTGGGCAAGAACTGTTGTTACGGCATCGACATGGAAACAGGTGATCCCGTCTGGCGACAGGTTGTCGGCTTGAACCCTCCTTTTCCTCCACAAGAAGTGCAGACGCGAGAACCCGCCGTTGTGGTGTTCAATTCCACGCACAACGAATTGACGTTGATCAATCGCGATACCGGAAAGATGATCTGGCGGCAGGTGATTGCCGAAGGTGTCAGTGGTCCGCCCGTTGTCCACGAAACCCAGATCTACCTGGCCTCGCGCGATCGCCAGCTGTACAACATCAATCTCGAATCGGGGCGGATTGTGGGGCGGGTCGTTTTCTCACAGCCCATCCTGTCACCACCGGTCCTCTGGAAAGATCGGTTGCTTGTGTGGGGTCAGGAGTCGATCGTTTACACCCTGACCTTGCGACCGCTGGCATGTGAAAATGTCACCTACCTGGGACACAAGCCTGGGACGATTGCCGCTCCCATGTTGAGCGAAGGCACCCTGTTCTTGATGGCCGAGAACCGGGAATCCCGGAACTGCACACTGCGAATTCTCCGCGGGGATGCGGATTCCGGAGCCCTGTCGGAAGTGGCCGTTGTCCAGGTCGAGGGACAAGTCCGTGACCGGCCCGTTCTGTGGGGTAGCCAGTTGATCGTGCCTTCAACGGGACAACGGTTGGCCGCCTTTTCCTTGTCCGATGATGTCGACAGTCCGGCGATCACCGAAGTGGCCAAGACGCAGGTGGAAGCTCGGTACGATGGCCCGATGTTTCTCAATCGTGGCCCGGACAATCAGCTGTGGGTTGCCAGCGACGCGCTGCGAAAACTCGAAGTGCGCGAGCGGACGATCAACCTCGAGCCAGTCACGGCGGCTGAGGGCTTAAGTACTCAGCCGATTCAGAGAATGGGCGACCACGTTTACGTGTCACGCCGACAACCGTTCAGCGAGGCCGTATTTTTCGAACAGCGCGACAGTGACAAACTGACGGGTTTTTGGAGAACTGTGCTGGGTTCGGGGGTGCTGGGGCTCACGTCGGGAGCCGCCACGTCGGTTGTGTGTGTGACCGAGTCTGGACACATCTGCCGGGTGCTGTCGCGCGAATTGCAGGCCGGCGGTTTCAAGCTGGACGCGCTGGCGCAACTCAGGCTGCCGGCCAACTTGCGGGAACCGTTGCGGGCCACGCGGTTTGCCGACGGCAAGCTGGCTGTCTACTGCGAGGGTGAGGAGTCGAAGTTGTGGCTGCTGAGGGCTCAGGGACAGATTGAGCGGACAGTGACTCTGGAAGAACCGCTGGAAACCGGGCCCGTGCCGCTTTCGACGGGCCTGTTAGCTGCGGTGGCTGGAAAACTCAAATTGGTCGGACGGCCTTCGGGATCGGCACGCGTGCAGGACTATGTCGCGCCGGTTGAACAAGGGAAAAAACACAAATGGAAATTCGTGGAGGCGATCGACAAGTTGACCGCCATCGCGATCGACGACCGGGGCAAGTTGATCAAGATTCAGTATCGTACAGCCCCCGTTCCGCACTTGGCTGAAGTGTCCAAGATGACGTTCGACCAGCCCGTTGACGTGCCGATGGCCGTGGACGGTGGTCAGATTATTCTGGCCGACGCGCGTGGCACGGTTTCGGTGTTGGACGCCGCGAATTTTGAGACGCTGGCCACGGCCAAAATGGACCATCCGGCCAGCAATGCTGTGTGGGTGGTTGGCGATCGCGTGCTGGTCGAAGTCGGGAGTCGTGAATTGCACTGTCTTTCTCGAAAACTCGAACCCCAGTGGAAAGTCGCCTTGAACAACGAAGGACTTGCGGGTTCGCCCGTGTTGATGGGAGATTCCCTGGTGATGTTGGGAGTCGGCGGAGGACTGAGGTCGGTCAACTTCCAGTCGGGAGAAGTCGTGCAGCACCACAATCTCGGGCAGCCGTTTGATCGCGGTCCATTCGTCTTTGGAAAGATGGTTCTGGCTCCATCGATCGACGGCTGTTTCCACCGAATCGAAACACTCCTGAAACCAGAATAATCGTGTTTGCTTTCCGTGACCTCTTGAAAACCGTCGGCTCTTGAAAACGCACTGTGTCCCTCAGGCCATTGTGATGATCAATATGCACGCTCCATATCTGTGTCGCCGATGCACCCCCGCCAGCAGCATCTTGTCGCTGACCGGGATGGTGCTGACGGTTGTTGTCGTTTCTGATGCCGCGTTGGGCCAGGATGATTTGCCGAAGCTGGAAGACATGCAGGTCCCTTCGCTCCAGGCGCTGCTCAAACAGAAACCCGTGGACTGGATTGTGTTGCGCAACGAGACCGTGATCGTTTCCGAGCCGGTGTATCCTCGACCCGAAACGCTGGCCAAGATGGAGTCGGCGTTTCAGGCCAGTCTCCAATGGCCGCGGGCCCGCAATCCGGCGGCCCTGGAAGAGCAGAGACGCAAACGCAATGAACTGAATTACCTCAGCATTGTGATTCCGGCCGAGGATGTCGTGGAGTACCAACTGCACCGGAAAGAAATTGAGCAGATTATTCACCACGAAGATCTCATGTTGCGGCGGGTCGATGAGTTGACCAAGGACGGCCGGCTCCGGGATGCTTTTGAAATGCTGTTCTTGTTGGAACAAGCCAATCCGGACTGGCCCGGAGCCAATCAACGGCAAGAGAACCTGCTGTACCGCGATGCGCAGATCAAACTGCAGGGGAATCGGTTAGAGACGGCGCTGGTGTTGTTGGAAGAACTGCACTTGAGAAACCCTGAGTTCGAGCAACTGTACGAATTGATGGGACAGGTGAGCGAGCAATTGCTGCAGCGGGCCACAAAAGCCAAGGATCATCGACGCGTGCTGCACTTCGTGAACCGCTTGCGGAAGTGCCAGGCGGATCATCCCGTGGTGCAGGACTGGTCGACCAGGCTGAAAGCCCAGTCCAGCGAATTGTTCGCGCAGTCCGTGGCGGCGTTCGACGACGGAAAACTCGACGTGGCTGTCCAACGCGCAACTGCGTCTGAGAGGATCTGGCCAATTCCCGTGGGCCGACGGGCTCAGTTCCAGAACATCCTCA
>Ga0315336_1002073_pt1 | contig 33037 bp, 30 predicted proteins | sample ASW5metaG_FD_204512 | JGI IMG/M metagenome (GOLD analysis project Ga0315336, IMG submission 204512) | Ammonia-oxidizing marine archaeal communities from Monterey Bay, California, United States - ASW #5 | ecosystem: Environmental > Aquatic > Marine > Intertidal zone | place: USA: California...
GTGGACAGTGCTACTAGTCCTATGAGCATACCTAATGTCCAGAGAGAAAACATTGAAAACACAAATAGTGTGACAGCGACGCCCTCGAGAGAAAAGACAAGGCCTTCTCGGCTACCCCACATAGTCTGCTGCCGCGGAGCTACCGAAAAATCAAGCATCCCCTGTTTAGTAATGCGCGCTGTCACGAATTTACCCCGGTCTTTTCATTGTTAGACAACTTGACGTTTTAGTGAAAAGGTTTCGACTAGTACTGGTAATTACCCTGAATCTTTGAAGGATAAGGTATCTGCACTGTAGATTAAACTCTAATGGAGGGAATAGCTGATGGCCGTATTCATGCAAATTGCGTGGAGCAATATTGTTGGTAAGGCCGTTGTTATTAGCATCCTTGCAGTTTTAGCATGTGCAAATACTGCTGTTCGTGCCGAGAGTATTCTACGAGCCGGCACTCAGTTCTTGCCTCCCGGAAAGGGCAATGCCTATCGAGGCATAACCTTGCCAGCGGTTTTACCTTTTCAAGCGATATTCGATACTCTTACTGCACTGGACAAGAATGGAAATGTAGTTCCAGCGCTTGCCGTCTCGTGGCATTCAGACGACGCAATAATCTGGACGTTCAATCTTCGTCAGGGCCTGACGTTCTCAAATGGCCGACCCTTTAATGCAGAGGCAGTGGTCAAGTCGGCTGAGTACTTGATGAGTGCTCTAGGCCGAACCTTTACCATTGGCAGCACACTTTATCAGGTTTCTGCTGCGCACGCTCTTGATGAAAATACTGTTGAGGTTAAGCTCAGCGAGCCAGATGCTATTTTTCCTTTGCATGCGTCAGTGTGGCGTGTTCCCGACCAGGCCACCTGGAATGATTTGGGTTTCGAAGCATTTGTAGTTAAGCCTATCGGAACTGGGCCTTTTGGGGTGGCGAGTTGGGACGAAGGAAAAGTGACCATGACCGCCTTTCGAGGCTCCTGGCGTGCGCCCCGAATTGATGGGTTGGAAATAATTCAGATCGCTGACCAAACTGCTCGACTGCAGGCTCTAGTGTCAGGCGCCGTTGACTACGTCATGGGTTTGGGACCGGATGATAGGGCTGTTGTCGAGACTGCTGGAGGACGACTCGTATTTCGCATGACAACCCAGGTACACTTTATTGGTTATCTAACTCAAAACGAAACACCTTTACGTGATGTTCGAGTGCGGAAGGCCTTAAACTATGCGGTTGATAGAGAGTCAATTATACGTGAGATACTATCTGGCTCGACTGCACCGGCGGCTCAACTCGCCTTTCCAGGTGCTTACGGATTCAATCCAGAATTGAAGCCCTATCCTTATGATCCCGAAGTCGCAAGGGCACTCCTCGTTGAGGCAGGGTATGGAGATGGGTTAGATATAGTTATCAACATAGCTTTGGGACGAGGGTCCAATGATTCTATTTACTTTCAACAAATTGCTGCCGATCTCGCGAAAGTAGGTGTGCGGGCGGAACTGCGTATGCGGCCACAAATTCAGAATCAAAGGGAGCTTTTTAATGGAAAAATGAAGGGTGATGCGTTTAATTTGTTTGTACGGGGACATGACCCTATCAACGCATACCGCCATAGGGCATGCTCCGGCCGTGCAACAGAAAGGGTTCCTTATCACTGCGACGAAACTTTACTACCTCTTATAGAAGCTGCGAAAACCCAAACTGACCCTACTGAAACACGACGTCTCTACAGTGAGATCCTGGCTCGAGAATATAAGGATCCGCCCGCTCTTTTTATGTGGCAAGGCCCTGAATTCGATGGACTTGGAAGGGGTGTGCTCGGTTATCTGCCCTCTCAAGACTTTATAAATTTTCACGAAATCGAAATGCATTGATGTTGGATCCAAGAGGTGTATGGAAAAACTATCTAGCCGTCTAAACAAAAACTAGTCTCCGAGGCGCGCTATATTACTATCTGCGCTCACCAATCGAACGTCTCAGGCTTTTATCACTCTCAGACAATCATCGTCGCGGCATACTCGCCACGGCTAACATCATTGCTAAGAGACTGTCTAGAAAACTATTGCCGCCAATTACCAGTATGGGTTTCGACAATGACGAGGTCATTGCAATAAGTTATAGCTAAACAAAGGTACTGGACCGTTCCTAGCTGAATGATTTTATCAAAAGAAAGCTTACAACGAATAAAGAGGGGAAAGCCCATTAATAAACTAGCAATTGCGATCGGTCGCTTGCTTTGCGGCTTTTTTTCATTGGCCGCAGTTTTTATTTGTTCCTCTGGGGTTGGCGCACAAACTCTTGTGATTGAGAATGTTACGCTTATTGATGGTACCGGAACCACGCCGGTGCCGAATATATGGGTGATTGTAGACGGCGATCGTATCGTCTCAGTAACTTCCGGTGCTGTATCCACTCCTGAGGGAATTACTCATATTGACGGTACTGGAAAATTTCTGATTCCGGGTCTTATGGACACACACATCCATCTCGCTGGTGGACGGCAGGGCATGGTCACTGAAGGTCAACGTAGTTTGACTATGGACTTAGATAGAGGAGTTGAAACGGTTCACGGCTATCTTTTTAGCGGAGTTACCACGCTCTACGATTCTGGCAATTATTCAAAATTTATTTTTAAGATGCGTGATGATGAGCGCTCTGGAAAAATTGTGAGCCCTCGCATTTTTACAACTGGTTCGGTGGTAGCATTTCCAGGTGGCTACGCCTCAGGGGAAGGGTCTACCACCGTCGGGAATTGGGATGAGGTTTCGAAGTTAGATGCCCTTCTGGCAATGGAGCCAGACATGGTCAAATTTGTTCTTGACCCTCAGGGAGCCGGTGCATCGCAGCTAAGGCCGACTTTTTCTCCAGAACTTCTAAAACGGTTGATACTCTATTGTCAGGAGCGGGGCTTCCGCACCACAATTCACGTGGCCTCGGAAGAACATGCTTTGCAGGCGGTTGGTGCCGGGGTGAATGCTCTTGCCCATGTTATAATCCGTGGTGTTGTTAGTGATAGCTTTGCAGAGCTTATGGCATCTAGGCAGATTCCTATGGCGACAACTATGACCGTATTCAACAACATTGCGCGAATCGCGAAAGAACCCGAGATTTTTGACAGCCCCTTGTTTGTGGCCACACTCGAGCCAAATGAGCTTGAACGCCAGAAAACTGTTGAACGTCAGCGTTATATTAGCTCGGGCATGTCGGGTATGTTTTCCTTAATGATGCCTTACCTGAAGGAGAACGTTCGTAAGTTACATATGGCCGGAGCTGTACTTGCCGCCGGCACTGACCGTACCTTTGGACCGACCCTGCACCAGGAACTAGAGAGTCTTGTTGAGTCCGGTGTTACTCCGTCGGATGCAATCCGCATAGCTACCCTAAATGGTGCAACATACCTAGGCAAAGAAGATGATCTTGGGTCCATCGTCAGCGGTAAACTGGCAGATATGGTACTTCTAGGAGCTGATCCGACCGTTGACATAAGAAATGCTCAAGTCATTGAGGCGGTTTTTAAGGGCGGCGTCCAAATTGACCTGGGTAGACTTAGGTTGCCAATTAACCGATCCTAGATCAAGGATTTGCACTTCCATGGATCTACCTGCCAATCAACGATGCGTTACAGGTGGATGAGTAAGTTTCTGACTTTGGGAACCCCATATGCCGTTATTTGATATTACACCTAAGCAAAAGCCGTTTCTTGATCTTACCGAAGAGCTCGCAGAAAAAAACCTACGGCCTAGTGCGGCTGAAGTAGACCGTGATGCAAGGTTCCCGACCGATAACTTTAGGGCTCTGGCAGAGAGTGGCCTTCTGGGCATGCGTATTCCAAAAGATATGGGTGGCATGGGTGCGGACGTGCTTACTGCTGTGCGCGTAATCGAAAGGTTATCTATGGCCTGCGGTTCAACGGGTATGTGCTTTAAAATGCATTGTGAATCGACAGAGCCTATATGGAGATTGGGTACTTCCGAGCAGATTGAGCGTTTTGCCAAACCTATCGCCGCTGGGTCGAAATTAACAACCACGGCTATTGCCGAGGCTGGTACTGGATCTCACACATGGATTATGCAGAGCAAAGTGGAGGGAAAGGGAGAGACGTATCAGCTCCAAAACGTAAAGAAGGGGTGGGTGACTTCGTCCGGACATGCTGACCTGTATTTTGTAGCTGTCATGTTGCCAGACTCTGAGCCGGGACATTTCACGACGTTTCTTCTGGATAAAGAAGAGGTGGATTGGACCATCGATGCACCCTGGAACGGGATAGGTATGCGTGCCAACGCTTCTTCTCCGATGACTTTTTCAGGTGAAGTTTCCTCCATTGCCCGAATTGGCGGGGAACGGAGCTGGCCCACGGAAGTTATGCCGGTATTTATTCCTTTTTCTATGATTACATTTGCTGCCGTGTATCTTGGCATTGCTGAGGGAGCGTTTCAGGAAGCCGTAGGACATGTGACTGGTCGGACATATGGTGACAGTGGGTCCAAACTTGCCGAAATCGACGGGATTCAGCGTTATGTAGGTGAAATGCGTCTGAGTCTCGATCGCACCCGGGCTTTTGTGTATGAGGTCGCAAGTATGATAGACGAGGGCGATGTGTCAGATGTAAGGCCATTGATTCAGGCAAATTGTGCTGCAGATGAAACTGCTTTGGAAGTGACTCGTATTGCGATGAATATTGGAGGTGGGCGTAGTTATGGGGGAGGAAACGCTTTGGGTCGTTATCTACGCGACGCCCAAGCGGGTTCAGTTATGGCTCCGACCGACGATATGATTAAACTCCGGGTCGGAAGATTGATGCTCGGCCGGCCTCAGTTTGGATAATTAAACATCTATGAAATAAAAAGAGACAGTGGAGATAACGTATGATTGAGACTTGGACCGCAACTTGTCTGCAGGTGTACACTCACCTAGTTAATGAAGCTCGTGACCGTGAAGCCGCTATGACTATCGTCGGCAAGAATCTAAGCCGTTGGGAAGAGCTGATTGGCTCTGCAGTACGCAATACTTATGGAAAGCAATTACTTCTGTTTCCGGAGTTTGCTCTGACTGGTTATCCGTTGGGTGAGACGGCTGAAGAGTGGATTGACAAAGCCTGTATAGAAATTCCAGGACCTGAAACTGATAGGCTACAGAGAAAAGCACAGGAGTACGGCGTTTACATTGGTGCTAATTCCTATGAAAGGGATCCGGAGTGGCCGGGCCGTTACTTCAACTGTTCTTATCTTATAGCTCCTAATGGTGATGTGTTGATAAAGTATCGACGGATTAACACCGTGCACACTGCCTCCCCCCATGATTTCATGGATAAATACCTGGACAAGTACGGCCTTGAGGGCACTTTTCCAGTTGCTAAAACGGAATTAGGTAATCTCGCCATCATGCCTTGCGGTGAGATTATGTACCCGGAAGCGGCCCGTATGTTTATGTTTAGGGGTGCTGAAGTACTTCTGCACCCTACTAGCGATCATGGGCCCGGAGATAAATGGGCATGGGAATCAGCTAAGAAGGTACGTGCATCAGAAAACATGATGTATCTGGTTTCCGCAAATACTGCCGGTTTCGTTGGCGGACCATTGGCTGTTGGCAACAACCTTGGTTACTCAAAAATCATTGATTTTGAAGGCAGGATTCTTGCAGAGGCCCACGGACCTGGCGAATCTACCGCAGCGAGCGCCACTATCGACGTGGAAGGACTAAGACGTATACGGAGAATCCCGGGAGCTGGTAACCGTCTTCTCCGTCAGCGTATCGACATTTATCGCCCACTCTACAATTTGACTACTTTTTATCCCCCAAACAAATTTTCCGATAAGCCGATGGATTCTAAGAAACGGATTATGGAAATTCAGCAGGAAGCTCTGATCAATATGGCGGAGGTCGGAGCGGTTGTTCTTCCATCAGATGAGAGCCCTAAGGCGGCTGAATAACAGACAAACTATATTCCCATCCGCACACCATACTCCACGGGCGTTTCTGGTTCCACGTAGACACCCGTTTTGTTGTAGTGTGCTAGAACTTGGCGCAGTTGTTTGTAGCCTTTATAGGGATTGACGTAGGGGTCGCCCGACCAGACGTCCAGGGGCATTCCTATATTTTCGGCATACTTATGCATGTAAACCGAAGGGTTATCCCAAATCAGAGAATTCATTGCGGTATTCTTATTGCGAGCTTCCCGAAGTTCTCTGAGGTCAATAGAACCCGACATAAAAGCACGGCCGGCGGTATCTATTTCACCCATCACCGATCCATCAAAATGGATCAGGCGGCTGTGGCCCCTCTCAAGTGCACTAGGGTGAACACCCTCAGGGTCTAGGTACTCTCCCCCATTGCGTGGTGCGAGAATATAGCATGTGTTTTCGTACGCACGAGTTTGTCGGGTAAGCTCCCAAGGTGTGCGATCGGCTCCGTGTGGATCAGAGGTGCAATGTATTATTACCTCTGCCCCCATTTGAGCCAACATGCGAGGTGTCTCGCCTACAGTGTGATCGAAGCAAACCATAGTTGCAAGTTTACCAAGTGGGGTGTCTGCCACCGGGAAGAGGTAGTCATAGCCATAGGTATCGACGTACTGGGTAAAGATGCTGCCCGGAGTATTATCAGGGAAAAACCCCCAGACATCCGCGCAATGGATTTTTCGATAACGGTGAATGATGTCACCAGAGTCGTTAATGATAAAGGCGCAGTTAAAAACTCTTCCGGGAAATTTAGGGTCGCTCTCTAAAGCCGAGCCAGCAAGATACACTTTGTTCTGCATGCAGAACTCTCCCAAGCGGTCAGTTTCTGGTCCTGGCAGCGTAATGGCGATGCGCTCAAAGGTGTGGGGCGTGCGGTAGCCATAGCCACCTTGTCCATGCAGGAAGAATTCAGGATAAGCTAAGAGCCTGGTTGTAGCACCTGCTGCGCTCCGCTCCGTGATGCTGAGGGCATCTTCGAGATTTCTATTAATAATATCCCTTGGATTGGACGTGCTCTTTTGGATGAACCGCGGCTCTGGTTGTACAACCAAAACATCATATCGATCCTCAGTCGATCCTTCCAATGCATTAGCCTTGGCGCGTTCATCCATGCGTTTATCGGCTTCTCTTAGCCATTGCACTCGGCTCTTCGGCAACTGCCGTTTGGGCTGCAACTTCTTGACCTTCTCAAAGCCCTTAACATATAGATTCGCACGGACATGTACCGGGGGATTGTAGTACGGGTTCTGGCGTCTAATACGCAAACCTTCGATATCCGTGTCGGGGAAAAGAAACGTCTCATCTTTTCCAATACGAAGACAACGATAGGTCCAATTGTAAAAACCGGTTGCCGGTGGCAAAGATACCTGGACCGATCCACGGGTGACATGACTAGGTGTTGAGCTAAGAACAAAGCTGAGGTTCTCATAAGCTCGAACTAAGCGGGCGTTCTGCCGCGCTTCATAGCTATGGTCACGTTTCTCGATCGCTGGGTTAAGAATGATTTCGGCACCATTCCAAGTTAAGACCCGACCATATTGGGTAAAAAAAATGTCTTCCCCAACTAAGAGGCCTACGCGTCCCAGGGGTGTGTTGGCAACTGGGAAGTCTGCCTTATTATTAAGTTCACAGGTCGAATCAGAAAATCCAGTTAAGTAATCCGGTGTGATTTTCGGAACCCGCAGTAATTCCGCACCATCAGGTCCAAATAGAAAACCTATGGTTTGGCGAAGCTTGGTACGCTTACCGATCATGGGAATGGCACCTGCTAGATAGATATTATGACGAGCAGCTATTTTTCCCATGTCCGCCATTTGATCTTTTTCTTTCTTGGCCTCATAAGCTAGTTCACCAAGCGGTAGCAGAAGAAGTGCTGGAGACTCTGTGTCGGTACGATCCATCAGTGCAGCTTCAATTAATGGTTTGAGCACTTCATCAGGGTTCGCAGTACTCCAAGGCTGTTGAGTTAAAATCATCATGGTGGATACTCCTATTCAAATCTGATCTATATCAGCATGTGGCCGACACAAAGTGCAACGAAGCCGACTTTACTTGTCGGTGCATTCTCCAATGATGGTGTCTTTGGCTCTTCCCAATAAAGGTAATCACTTTCTCGTAGCAGTATTGCTCGATCATCGAATTCTAACGAAAGGTCGCCGGAGATTGCAAAAAGCCATGACTTGGTTTGATTTTGTACTCTTGCAGTGTAGTTGTTCTTGGGTTTCCAACCGGCTGGTACATGTACCAGATAAGCTGGGTTAGTACCGTTATGAGCGGGGCCGATGTTCTTGTACTTCCAGCCACTGACGTTGGGATGGCAGAGCCAGGATATATCTGAGACGTCACTAATGTTGCATGTGGGAAAGTTGGACCTTCCTACATCGCTGGCGCTAGTAAATGGTACATCGACTGTCTCATCTGGATACTCGGGCTCGAGCATATTCGTTCCAGGACCTGAGTTCCAATAGAGGGTTACTGCACCGGTCTGGGATTTAGGTTCTGGGTATAATCCGTGCAGACTGCCGGGTGGGCGGTCAAGAAAATGGTCCTTACGGAGGATAACGCAGTCACCTTTGATGTCATCTATCCCGGCAAACTCCCAATGTGGAAAATCGCCATGAAGGTGGAAACCACGTTCGACAACGGATTTATGGTAATGACGGTGGGGCTTACCGCCTAGGACCTCTTCACCCCATCCTGGAGGTACAAACCACAATTGCACCAGGGAACCATTTTCATCGTCGTAGTTAAGGAGTTTGCGTTTGAACCCAGGAATATTTGGATCAGAGACCCAATCCATATTTGCCGTGCGAAGATGGTGAAGTGGTTTAGTAGACATTCCTAAATACCGTCCCGGCCCTTATAAGGTAACAGTGCGGCACCGCACGGCATAGGGTGAAGAGCCTGTATTGAGCATTCTGAGTTTCAAATAACACCTCCATTTAATCAATGTCCTTAGACCCTTGATTGGAGACTATGGTCACCTTTGCAGCTCCATCCGTAAAGTGCATACTTCAGTAATGTTGACTAATTGCAATTCTTGAGCTTAGTCCATGATCATCTTCACTGATTACCTTGGTGGTTAGGCTCGGACTGAAAACTAGTTGTCTTCTCTAGAAGCTAACCGCATATTTGTTTTTTGTGAGCGCAATATCAGACTTTTCCTTATGAAGTCCTTTGGAGAGGTTGAACTTGTATTCGGTTGGATCGAAAGAACAGGGAATGAGCTCAGAAAAGTTTAGACATGAGTCTTGGTCATCTCGCAGCATTTTCTTTTTGGCTGCTGTCGGAGCTGCTGTGGGCCTCGGAAATATATGGCGTTTTCCATATCTGGCCGGTACGAGCGGCGGCAGCGCTTTTGTGCTAATCTATCTAGCTGCCATCATTGTTATAGCACTGCCGATATTGATAGCTGAGACTATGATTGGCCGTCATGGCCACATGAGCGCACCGGTATCCATGGCTAGTGCGGCCCGTGAAGCTGGTGGCTCGTCCTACTGGAGCTTGGTTGGCTGGTTTGGAGTCGTTGCGGGCTTCTTGATTTTGACATTCTACAGTGTTATCGGCGGTTGGGTTCTTGCATATATCCTAAAAACAGTCAGCGGTGTTTTTACGGATGCTGGAGTGGCTTTTGTTGAGGCAGACTTTAACCAATTCTTAGCTGATCCACTTTCCCTCATATTCTGGCACACGGTGTTTCTAGGAATTAGCATCGCGGTAGTTTCGCATGGAATAAAAAGGGGCATCGAAAAGGCGGTCAGTGTTATGATGCCGCTCCTAGGCATTATGCTACTTATAATTGTTGGCTATGCCTTGGCTGTAGGCGACATAGCGGCAGGCCTGTCTTTCCTATTTGCACCGGACTTTTCCAAGATTGATGATGGGGTGGTGTTGGCTGCGGTAGGTCAGGCGTTTTTTTCCGTTGGCGTTGGTATGGGCATAATGTTTACCTATGGAGCTTACCTGCCAGATAACATTGGTATACCTAGGATCTGCTTTTCTATCGTTATGGCTGATACCCTAGTAGCTTTGTTGGCTGGAATCGCCATATTCCCGATCGTATTCGCGAATGGCTTAAACGAGGCAGCGGGTCCTGGTTTGGTGTTTGTGACGCTTCCTTTAGCCTTCGGCCAGATGCCTGGCGGAGCACTGTTTGGGACCCTCTTTTTTATTCTATTAGCTTTTGCGGCTTTAACGTCGGCTATTGCCCTTCTGGAAGGACCGGTATCCTGGGCTGAAGAACAAAGGGGCTGGAGCCGGCGCAAGAGTGCTGTTGGTATAGGCGGTGCAATTTGGCTAATGGGTCTGGGATCAGTCTTTTCTTTTAATGTATGGGCCAATTTTTACCCCCTCAGCTTCGTTAATAAGTTTTCCACTAGCACTGTCTTTGAACTCGTTGATTTTTTCACTTCCAACTTTTTGTTAGTCGTCGGAGGCCTATTTATCTCTATTTTTGTGGGTTGGAATATGAAAACTGGAACGCTTCTGCGGGAACTATCGTTGAGCGAAGGGTTGGTCTTCAACGTCTGGCGAGTCCTTGTCAGAATTGTTTGTCCCATAGCATTGGCTTGGGTGCTTATATCTAACTGGCTCTAGGTCTTGCGACCTAAACAAACTAGGAAACCTCTGGCGTATAATGGGTCTTGAGGTTTGATACTAGGTCTTCAAAGGCGATCGTTTGAACTCGCGGATCCTGCTTGCGCACTAGTCCCGCCATCGGGTCTGTAACAATATTGAGAATCGTGGTTCCTTCCGCAGCAAATGCACGCTTAATTGCTGGTTCTACATCATCTGGATTGTCTACTCGCTCTCCTTTTAAGCTGAAGACGTCAGCCAATAATTGGTAATCCCATTGACCTAGCTCGCAATTTATCGATTTGCCAAAAGCGTTGATTTGGCCATGTTTTTCAGTGCCCCACGCTCCATCATTGGCGATGATGCAAATTAGATTTAGTCCGGCGAGAGCAAATCCATTAAGTTCACTGCAGTAAAATCCAAATGCTCCATCACCCGTTACCAACACTACAGGGCGTGGCTTCGTTCCCTCTTCTTCAGCCAATTCTCTGGTTCCGGCGGCGGCGCCCAAGGCTAGTGGTGTGCCGATACCCATCGATCCGAGGGGATAGTGATCGATGAAGGCTCGCGCGGATCCGATTCGAAGAATGGCATGCATCCAATTCTGTATATCTGCACCATCGCCGACATAGATTGAATTGCTGGGCATCGAGTTCATGAGGGCTCGGGCTATACGATACGGATGAATCTGCGCGCTTTCATTTTTTTCGAGATCTTCAATGCGCCTAAGTCTTGCAGCTAACGCATCGTTAACCCATGTAGGGTCTCCACAAGGAGTATAGTCTTGAAGTTCCAGCGCCTTATGAATTTTTTCAATGGTCAACCGGGCATCTGCTGCTATTGGCACATCTACTTTTCTATTCCTACCAATTTCCTCTGCCACCAAATCCACCTGAATAAATTTAGCGTCTGATGCAAACCTGGGGGCTAGGCCATAACCGATCCGCTCAGTTAATCTCATGCCAAGAATCAAAACCACATCAGCGTGTTTGGCTGCAACCTGTGCTAACGGCCAGCTAAATCCAAGAGTCATGTCTTCAGGAACCAACCCGCGACCTAAGGCGTTTGCAAGAACGGGAAATCGATACGTCTCACAAAATTTTCGGAGTGCCCGACCAGCGCCAGATAGTGCTGCACCCGTACCCGCAAGGATCATTGGGCGTTTGGCCGTCGACAATAAACCTGCTGCAGTCTCAATGGTTTCTGAAGAAGGTTCCGCCGGCAGTGATGATAAAACTTGAAGTGCTTGTGCGGAATCTTCCACGATCATACCTTCGAACTGTTGGGGTACGCCGAGAATAGCTACACCGGGTCGTCCTGAGAGTGCGCAGTCGGCTGCTGCCCGCAAAAATTCCTCTAGACGATCGGCGTTAGGAACAGTCCGGGCCCATTTCACGTAGGGTTTACACATTTCCAAAGGGTTCCAGGCTTCTTGACCGCGAGCTTCCAACTTGGATTCGGGTGTCAGGGAAGCAATCACCAGTACTGGTGAACATGCCATTTGTGCTGTCAAGATGCCGCTCATAGCATTGGGCATGCCCTGTTCGGCTTTAATTAAAGCCACACCTAGACGGCCGGTTACCCGCGCATAACCGTCGGCTGCTGCCACCGTTGACGTTTCGTGACGCCCCGATACGATGTGAAAGGATTCCTCTTCCATTGCAAACAACAGGTGTGTATGTGCAGTTCCAGAGAGACAAAAGCCGGTACGCACTCCATAGGATCGAATCGCGCGAGCCATCACTTTGCCACCAGTTGGTCGATTAGATTCAGAAACCATGATTTAACTTACTCTCTAATTGTCACGCGACAGCGGCAGGTCTACTTTCAGGGGGGAATCACTCGCAAGCCGACTTCGCAACTCGTGAAAGCTTCACAGCCAGTTGCTGTTACCCGGACCGTATCTTCTAGGTGCATATTTCCCCAGCCGACTTCGTAGTATGGCATGTCTATAGTGAAAACCATGTTTTCCTCAAAAATGAATTCACCTTGCGATCCTGGCAAATTGGGACCAATTGGCAGGGGGTGGTCGGTATGTTCGAGGCCGACTGAATGTGGCGTGCAAATAAAGAATCCAGGAAAGCCCATCGCACGCATTTCCTGGATTACTTGTGTTGTCATCGTACGACCTGTTACACCCGGCCTGATCATACTATAGGCAATGTCACAGCCTTTCTTCATGATTGTATTGCGTTTGAGCATCTCATCACTTGGTGTGCCACAGATTGCAGTGCGACCCATGTCACCATGGTAATGTTTGTACTCACATAGGCCATCAAAGGTAATCAACTGGTTTTTCTGGACGAGATTGTCTCGCCGACCCATTGAACCAGTGGATAGATAAACGCCTTTTCCCCCTCGGACAGCAAGTTCTGTGTTGTAAATGGTTTCTAACTCCCCTTGTTCCATATCGATGTGCAGGGAATCGATTGCCTTGTTTATAGCTAGCTCGTTGATCTCTGCAGCTTGGCGCATGATCTTGATCTCTGAATCGGATTTCACCATGCGGATTTTGCGGAAGATACCTGTCGCTTCTACGCCTTTTATGTCTGGTAGGCCGATACTGTGCAGCCAACCGATGATCCGGGGATCGTCCGTGCCAATTGTACCTCTTGTCAAACCGGCATCTTTGAGTGCTTTCTTCAGCGCGTAAAGGGCGTTGACCGAGTAGCTACCTCTATATTTTTTCGTGAACTGCACATATGCCGAATCCCTCTCTGATAATGGGCCCTCCATAACAGGCCACTTAATACCTTCTTGGACGGCTTCGGGATCTTCTACGTCGGGATCGAAGTCGCGCTGGTCAGAATAAATGGGATGGGTATAGCCACAGAAGTTAGGCACCCAAGTCTTATTGGCGTCTTCAAATAAACGGAGTAATTCTACTGCTGAGCCTATGAGAGCCGCTGGTGCATCTTCTTTCCTAGGGAAAACACCATAGTTATAAAAGGTGCGGCGCATACGCATTAGTGGGCCCCAATAGTCTGTTAGGTAATAAATATTTGGTTGGTTTACGGCAATGAGACCATCCAATTCATGTTTGTCCATTACCTCGTAGGCTCTGGGTTTATTGAGTAACATGTCGTGATCCTCTAACAGGCTTGTCAATCTGGGCGGCATACTGGGCAGCTATTGAGTCTCCGTGAATTCAGCTAGAATATGATCAGCTGTCGAACGGTTTCACCAGCAGCTAAACGGTCAAAGGCGATATTAATATCCTCTAGCGCAATACGCTCACTCATTAGCTCATCCACTGGTAGCTTTCCGGCTCTATGAAGTGCTATGTAGGAAGGTATATCTCTCACTGGAACACAGCTGCCGAGATAGCTCCCTTTGAGGGTTCGTTCTTCGCCCACAAGCTGAGCTGGTGCAAAGGACAATTGTTTCTCGGGGTGGGGCAGACCAGCAGCAATTGTGGTGCCACCGCGGCGTGTGATTTTCCAAGCTAGGTCGAGGGCAGCAACGGACCCAGCCATTTCAAATGCGTAATCTACGCCTCCAATTGTGGCGGCTTTTATTGTTTCTATTAATGAGTCTTCATTGGCGTTAAACGTATCCGTTGCGCCCAGCTCTTTGGCTAGGGCTAATTTATCGTCCCGAAGATCAATGGCTATGACTTGTTTGGCACCGGCTAGTTGGGCTCCTATGAGAGAATTGAGGCCAATACCACCGAGACCAACGACAGCAACTCGCGCACCGGCCTTTACTTGTGCAGTGTTCAGAACAGCTCCGACACCTGTAATTACAGCACAGCCGAAAAGTGCTGCTTTATCAAACGGTAAGTTCTTATCAATCTTTACCAGCGAGTGGCGGCTAACAACCGCATGATCAGCAAAAGCTGAAACGCCTAGGTGGTGATGCACATCGTTGCCATTGAGGTGTAGGCGGCGACCACCAGAAACTAGAGTTCCCGCTAAGTTTGCATTTGCACCTGGTTCACATAGCGCTGGTCTACCCTCCGCACAGGGTACGCAGTGGCCGCAGCTTGGCACAAACACTAGAACTACATGGTCGCCAAGCTCCAAATCACGGACTTTGGATCCTAAACCCTTAACAATTCCTGCTGCTTCGTGTCCTAAGGCCATTGGGGTGGGCCGGGGACGGCTGCCATTAATCACGGAAAGGTCAGAATGGCATAGCCCCGCTGCTTTGATTTGAATTAGCACCTCGTCCTCACGGGGAGGATCAAGGTCCAGAGTCTCTATTTTTAGAGGTTTACTGTTACTATAGGGGGGTAAGGCGCCAATTTTATGTAAGACGGCGGCTTTGATCTGCATTTGTATCCTCTTTTATGCTAGAGTTATAACTAAACCTCGATGGCTAACAGTCCTGTGTCCCCGACATTGTAAGGACTGGACTGTCCTTGCCAAGAGGTGAGAATTTTGAATAGCCGCAGTTACGTAGGTGGTGGTCAGATTGCGCTCCTTCGTCTGGTATATCATTTTTGCGGTTCTGTTTCTTGCGGTCGTATTCTTGTCGGTGCCATAGCTGGTGCCAAAAATCGCGGCTTCATTTTTTTCAAACTCAGAAATCAATTTGTTATAGCGCTGTTGTGTGTCCGCGTAATTGGCATCTATGAACGCATCAATGAGGGCAAGGCGACCTATACCTCTTCCACCAGTGTCTTGCGGTGAATGCCTTCCCGAAAAACGATTGCCAAACCAGCTATAGTGATAAGTACCATACCTGTAACCGAGGATCGATCCGGCAATTCAGAGAAGAACAGATAGCCCATGCTAATTGCCCAAATCAACGCGGTATAATCGAGGGGCGCTAGGATTGAGGGTGGCGCGTAACGAAACGCTAAAGTGAGTAGAAGATGACCAAAACCTGCGCACAACCCGGCAATTGCCATAACTGCGAAGCCTACCAACGTTGGTGTTTTCCAGAACCAAGGCACTAGAATTGTTGCAGCCACAAAAATAGCAACTTGAGGATAGATTATGAGGGCAGTTAGGGTCTCTGAGTTTCGGTAAGCACGATTTGATATCATGAAAAGAGCGTAACCCAGGGCAACTAGCACAGCTAAGAGTGATACAGCCTGAAACACGCCGGTTCCCGGCCGGACAACAAATAACATTCCTAAAAAACCAATTAGCACGGCGGCCCAACGGAAGCCACCAACCTTCTCTCCTAAGAGTGGTGGTGATAGCGCTGTGATGAAAATTGGTGCCATCATTACCAATGCACCTGCATCTGCTAGTTTCATAAAACGTAATGTGTAGAACCAAACGAAGCTGACGACGATAAGGAGCGCCGAGCGCGCCACATGTACCATAGGACGTGTGGTCTTAAGCGCCTTAAATCCCTCTTTGTGCAACAACAAAGGACAAAGTACTAAAATAGAGAATGTGCCGCGGAAAAAATTTACTTGGATTACAGAATAGTCTGCTACTGCCCACTTCACTGCTGCATCCGTTGCTGTAAGCACGAAAGCCGCGGCAAGCATAATGCCAATGCCGAGAGTTTTTCGATCCTTGTAGACAATGTTTGACATGGCACATCCATTGCAATTCTGTTCGGTTTTCGCATGCCCCCGCTTATTGGTCTAGCGCCATGAAGATACGGAGACGGTTTTCGATATTAACTACTCGTGGTATTACCCTAAAATAATGACTAACGATTTATCATGGACCCCGCCATATACCTGGGAAGAACGTTTCAAGTACGCCGTAATCCCTCCAGGTCTATACATTAGACATCTAGTGCGCAAAAACCTCAGAAAAGGCGAGCCGGAACTGCGACTTCTTCCCGAGTTGGTTTCTAGACAGGGTATTGCCGTTGACGTCGGAGCTAACAAAGGTGTTTATACCGCTCTGCTTTCCAAACTTGTGCGACGAGTCGTGGCATTCGAACCTAATCCAAAAATCTATCGTATCCTAAAAAGGGCACTCCCGAATAATGCTGAAGCCCACAATATCGCACTATCGGACATCAATGGGCGAGCACAACTCTTAGTGCCTAAGAAAAAAGGTGGTTATTCAAACCAGTGGGCAACTCTAAATTCTCGAGCTGTAGCTGATGACCACGGGATTGTCCAAGTTGCCACCCGTACACTTGACTCCTTTTGTCTTAAAGATGTTGGTTTCATAAAAATCGATGTAGAAGGACACGAGCAAGAGGTTTTAGAAGGAGCGAAGGATACCATTAAACGCTGGCGACCTACGCTACTATTGGAATTGGAGGAGCGCCATACAGGCATTCCTATTCAAGAAATGTTAGATGGGGTTTGCTCACTGGGTTACGAGGGCTTGTTTCTAGACCGCGGACGATTACTTTCGATAAGTAGTTTTGACGCGGGGCGTAATCATAGGTCGCCTACTAAGCCAATCGAATACGTGAATAACTTTGTTTTCTTGCCGAAACAGTTTTAAGGGGTGTCAATACATGGCTTCTGAGAATGTAAGTGGGCTTCTATCTGCAATGCTCAAGGCACAGGGTCTGTCCAAACAACTGAAGGAAGAGTTAAGAGACTACGAAGCTGATCTTAATGCCGATGTCTTAAACGATGTTGATCAGAAGTATGTGGTCGCACTAGCCAAGCGGCTCGGCATCAAAGGCGTAAGGGGGGGCGGTGATGACTCGGACTCAAGGGTAGATGATTCGTTAAGTAACGAGCATAAACGACCTGATGATCCGGAGGCTCTGCGGACACGCATTTCGGAACTCGAAAAACAGTTGGCAACTGCGCAAGATCGTGTTGCCGAGTTGGAGAGAGAGGGTGGTCATGGATAGCGGTCAAGTGCTGCGGTGTGCCCGAAAACTACTGACCTACCTATTTAATCAGTCCGGTTAGATCCTTGAACTCAGATGTTCCGGAAACTTGAAGCCATTCGAAGACTGCCATTTCAGTGTTGATAACCGCGACTTGGTTAAGATCAAACCTTCCACGCGCGAGGTCAATACTCTCTGGATGGCGTGAAGTTACCGCATCTAGGACTACAAAAACATCTAAGCCAGCTTTTTTGAAGCCAAGTGCTGATTGTAGTACACAAACATGACTTTCGATCCCCCCCACAACTACTTGAGTGCGGCCCGCTTCTGCATGACTGCTAATGTGTTCAGCTATATGTGGATCAGATGCGCACGAAAAATGTTTTTTTTCCATAACGGCTGCATCGCCCTTAACAGTAGAGAGTCTTTTGACTGTGGGACCCAGGCCTTTTGGGTACTGTTCCGAGATGGTCACCGGTAATCTCAATCGGTTAGCGGCCCTCAGCAAGACATCACAGCTTTTAAGCATGCGCTCTCCTTCGTGCATAGCCGGTAGCAGGCGTTCCTGCACATCTACAATAAGGAGCTGACTAGTGCCGGGGCAAAGCTGCATGTCTATAATCAGTGCTGAAAACTATTTTCATAGATTTTTTGTGTAAGTCTCACTATCCGATATTCCGTCTGTATGTAGTGATCATAATAACCTACCGGCGATCTACAGTCTGTTGCTTGAACAGGTTATTAAAAGTTTCTTCGTCAGGGTCTCCAAGTCTTGTTTTTTCTTCCATCACGGCGCAGCCTTTAATTACCCCAGGACGGGCCCCTACGTCTTCGCGCCAGCGTTTGACGTTGGGGTAATCGGTAATCTCGATATGGTGAAAATATTCGATCTTGACCCAAGGATACGTTGCCATGTCGGCAATTGAATAGTCCCCTGCTAGATATTCTACCTCCTCTAGCCGCTTATCCAATACCCGATAAAGACGTTTGGTTTCATTATGATAACGATCGATGGCGTAAGGAATTTTCTTCGGTGCGTATTGGAAAAAATGCCCACATTGGCCGAATAAAGGGCCAACATTGGCCATCTGGAACATTAGCCATTGAATAACCGCGTAGCGTTCTGCGGTCTGCTTTGGCATGAACTTGCCAGTCTTCTCCGCAAGGTACATGAGGATAGCGCCAGACTCAAATACAGTGTAGGGCTTTCTGCCTGGGCCGTCTGGGTCGACAATGGTGGGAATTTTGTTGTTGGGGTTTAGCTTTAAGTATTCGGGATCGAACTGGTCACCTTTATGAAAATCGATGGGGTGAACCAAGTAATCGAGATTGCACTCTTCCAGCATGATAGCTGGTTTTTGACCATTTGGTGTCGGCCAGTAATATAGATCGATCATGGTAAATCCTTTTCTGCGGGCCTGATGGCATATCCCGTGGCTATAACCATTGTATTAGTTGACGCTTGTATGTCAGTAGGTGTTTTACAAAAGCGGGTGATTACGTTTTATTCTTTTCCGAATCATCCTCACTGAGTTCTACTAACTCATATGTCTGTTTCAAGAGTTCCCAACGGGCTCGTACTGGAATGAAATCGTCGCTAGTTGCCCATATTTCTACTGGTTGTCGTTTGAATCCCCGCCTTAGGCTGTGGTTATAGAAGTGTCGAGTTGAGAATTTTCCGGCCGGAGTTGTAAGGTCTTCCTCACCCAGGAATTCTACATCCACGTTTGTGAAAGAGAGCGATGGACCGGACCCTCCGTTGGGTAACGGTGAGCTCATGGCAATACCACGCAATTCGCCAATGTTTTTTTTCCCACGCAATAAATCCCCCTTCTTCGAGTGCCATGTATCGCAACAAATGGGATGTCCACCAAAGGACGGTGGGTGTTCATTTATATTTTCCAACTGGGTCATGCGACCCATTTCCCTGGTAAGTGATTCGCATTGCACCCTCTCTTTGCTGAATTGAAACCAAGCGCTACCTTGAAATTGTTCATTTATTGTTAGGCGTACGAAGGCTTCTTCGGGCTGCCAGTTAGCATCCAGGGAATATGTAACGTCTCGGATGAGACTGTCATTGTCCATTTCACAATGGGCGCGCAGCGTTCGTGATCCATTAGGCTGGACTGTAATAGTGAAGTACTCTCTACCCTCCTCGCCAATATCGTCAGTAATATAAAGTATTTTGCCGCGGATAGTTCTGTGGCGCATGAGATGAGTCCTTTGCCGCTTTCTGTGACGACTATTATAGAATGAACTGGACAGCAAGCCTTACCTTTCCCATATTTTCTCTTGTATGATGATTTTGGCGCGATTTCCTTTTATGGATTTTATCTCAGACCTTGGGTGAATCAGAATATCCAAGCATGGGAGATAGAATTGTACGGGAATGGTGTCGTAGCTAGGGGTATTCTAATAGTGACGCGCTTTTTTTTAGGGCTGGTTATTGTGGGAACGGCATTGTGCTGTCCTGCAGTAGCTGCTGACGTTACTCATGGCAAGATCACGGCCATGTCTCAAGTCGATTCACCATGGGATAAAATCTGGGATCATTTTAAAGCTAGATCTGCACAGGACTCCACATTGGAACTTGAGTTTTATATTCGTGGAGAACTTGGGACTGAGGAGGAAATGCTCGGAGCGCTGCGCCGGAATCGGGTTCAGGTTGGCGGCATTACTATGTGGGGTCTAGCGGGTCTTATACCGGAAGCGGCGATTCCAATGATTCCGTTTCTTTTCGAATCCACTGAAGAAGTGGATAGTATTTTCGATAATTTCTTGGTTGAACCCTTCAACGCTCTCCTGAGTGAAAAGGGAATGGTTTTCATGCAATGGTCGGAGGTGGGCTGGAATAGTTTGTATGGCAACAAACCTTTCTTGGTCCCAACCGACACTAAGGGGGTGCGCTTAAGAGGCTCACCCAATTTTGCTGCTCAAGCCTATCTAACTGCAGTCGAAGCCGATCCTGTGCCGCTTGGTGTGGCAGACATCGTTCCTGCCCTGCAGACCGGCCTAATAGACGGGGGTTTGAGCGGCCTAATTTACTTTTATTACAGTCTAAGAGACTTTGCGACGGACTTTACGGAAACCAAACACTCCTATGACCAGGGTGTTGAAATGGCAAACAAGCAGTGGTGGGATTCCTTGGATGTCAATCAACAGAGAACTATTAAGGAATCATGGATGCCGCTTGATAAGGCCCGAACGTTGGTTCGATCTTTAGCCGTAAATCTTCGGTCAGAAATGATTAGTGAAGGTATGGCAGTTCACCGGCTTAGCCCTGAGCAACGTGATTTATGGGTGTCGGCAACCGCTCCTACTCACAGACAAATAATTCAGGAAGTGGGTGGACGTGCACAAGATATCTATAACGCTATCCTCGAGGGCAAGCGGGCATTTTCGAGGAATTTGGCTGCTGGAGAGTCAGACCGTTGATCTAATGTTGGTCAAGAATATCCTGTTGGCACATTTTTTATAGCCTACGGATTTGAAGATTCTCTCTGCAGCCAGTAGGATGCATACTTCTGGAGATTCAACAAAGCCTAATGGGGACGCTGCTTGTACGCTGCAAGGACTTTTCTTCGTTATCTACGAATTATAGAACAAACTCTGTGTTTCATTGCCTTTATGATAATGGCGGGAGCGCTGATCTACGATGTTCTGAAGCGAGAGATTACGGGCTCAGGTGCTTTTGGTGCGCCCCAAGTGGGTGTTGTCGGGATGATTATTGTTGCCTATGTGGGTATTGCTTTAGCTTCGGCTAACGGTAGTCATTTTCGTCCCCGGTTTGTTGATGGCCTGTTGATAAAATATGATGAAATTGCTAACCGTATTGGTGAATTTGGGTTTTCCATCTTCTGCTTTTTTATGGCTTACGTGGCTACCAATGTTACCATCGAGAGCTACGAACTGGCCGATGTTTCTGCCGTCCTTCGTTGGCCAATCTGGCCTGTGCAGAGCGTCATAATTCTCGGTTTTGGTCTCGTAGCTGTACGGCATTTTCTATACGGTACTTTTTATGAGCTGAGGCCTGCATTACCTCAACAGGCCGAGGACTTGCCGCGAAATGGAGATGAAGCTAGCACTACCAAGCGTGCTCAAGATGAGGAAGGGGCCAGGCCGTGACAGCAGTAGCCCTGCCAATAATTCTTGTCACACTGTTAATCCTCAGGATGAATATTATCGTCATCCTCGGAGTATCTACCTTCTGGGCATACTATTTCTGGGGCGGTGGCGAGCTCATGAACGTGATCTACGACATGTGGGACGCGTCCAACAGGGAAGTGCTGTTGTCTATACCCCTATACATATTGGCTGGCACGATAATGGCGCGCGGCGAGATAGCCGAGCGCTTGATCAATCTTATGAAAGAGTTAACTCGTCCTGTACCGGGTGGTTTGGCTATTGCTGCGCTCCTGTCATGCGGGGTGTTTGCGGCAATTTCTGGTTCTTCGACGGTGACTTTGCTCGCTGTTGGCTCGATACTGTACCCAGCCTTGATAAGGGATGGTTATGCGCGGCCATTTGCGATCGGTTTGCTATGTGCAGGAGGTACGCTTGGGATCATTATTCCGCCGTCCATTCCTCTGATCCTTTACGGTGTAATGACGCAAAAATCTATCGCTGACCTGTTCATCGCTGGCACCGGTCCAGCAATATTACTTCTTTGTGTTCTTGGTGCTTATGCCATGGCTGTGAACTGGGCACGCAAAGGCGATATGTGGGATATAAGAAAAATAGTTTATTCAGCTAGGCTGGCGGTGTTTGCGTTACTTACACCGGTGATTATTTTAGGTGGTATCTATTCAGGGTATTTTACGCCGACCGAGTCCGCCTCTGTTGCGGTGATTACGGCTATCGTGGTGGAGGTTTTTGCCCATCGCCACGGATTTATCTACTTGGTCACCGGCAACTGGGAAGGTTTGAACAAAACTCTTGCCGAGGGCGGTGTTCTAGTTTGGCGGGTAGTTGGAGAGACAGCGAGACTAATGGGTAGTCTATTTCCCATTCTTGCAATTGCCTTGTCATTAAATGTGTTCATGACCTATGAACAGGTGCCAGGGCGTATAGTGGAATTTATGACCACGTTCATCGACTCAAAACTTCTCTTCCTGTTTATGACGAATATCTTGCTTTTGGCGGTAGGACTATTTCTGGACATTGGTTCCGCCATACTCATCCTAAGTCCCTTACTACCCCCGATGGCTGCCGACTATGGGATGGATATGATACATTTTGGTATAATGATGATTGTAAACTTAGAGATAGGTTATCTTACCCCGCCCATGGGGCTAAATATTATCGTTGCGATGGGGGCCTTCAGAGAGGATTTTCTGACCATATGTAAAGGTGTGCTGCCTTTCATTGGTTTGATGCTGTTGTGTTTAATGGTGGTAATGTTCTATCCACCCTTAAGTCTGTTCCTGATCCAGTAGCCTTGAAAACAAACCTAACACTGGTTTCTTCGGGGCCTTTTGGCTAATTAGGTGCAGTTCAAACATCTAAGCCCTCAAGCACCACAACATCCATGGTGCATGCATTTTCGCGCATCTTTATTGCCTTCTGATAGTCATCACCATTATAGAAGGCTTTATACTGCGCGAGCGATGGGAACTTAATGACTACAATTCCTCCCTCAGCAAACTGTTCACCTTCAATCACTGTGTAATCACCATCACCAACGGCAATAAATTTCCCGCCTGCCGCTTCGGTCGCTTCGAAACCTAGCTTAGCGTATGAAGCAAAGGCATCTTTGTCAGTGATTCGGGCATGGCCTATGACGTAGACAGACATCAGGGGTGCTCAGCTAAGTATTTATACTTTAACTGCTTGGCACTACTACAACGTCCAGAGTGCCAGCGTTGACGCGATGAGCTTTGCCTTCCTGGTATTTCTCTGAACTTACGTACTCTTGATATTTTTCCAGAGATGGATATTCGAATATTACCACCATGCCCTCTTTAAATTGGCTGCCCTCAATTACGGTTTTGGTCTCGCCGGCTCCGCGACCAATCAATTTACCGCCATACTGTTCTGCTAGGCCCGCCACGGTTTCGGCGTATTTCTGGAATCCTGCCGGGTCTGTTACTTTGGCGTGTCCTATGATGTAAACACTCATAACTGTCATCCTTCCATGTTAAACCTTAGATCTTTTCTGCTGCCACGTGGACAATGGCTTTCCCAACAGTTTCACCTTTCATCAAGCGTACAAATTGAGTTGGTGTATTTTCAATTCCTGTAACAGAGTCTTCTTTATAGGTGAGACGGCGTTTTCGCAAAATCTCGGATGCAAAACTAACATAAGTATCCAACTCTTTCTCATAGTCGTACACCACTAGTCCAAGTAATTTTGAACGCTTGCCCATGAAGGGGCCAAGGCTGATACCATCAAAGTCGGGAGTGTTATAGTCTCCTGGCCGCCCACAAAGGACCACGGTACTATAAAGGTTGAGATGCGCTGCCATGGCTTGAAGCACTGAGCCCCCTGAATTGTCGTGATAGACATCTACGCCATTGGGGCAAGCTGCCTTAAGTTTTTCTTCCCAATCCTTATTCTTATAATTAACACACGCACTAAAGCCATAATTCTTGACTACGACCTCACATTTTTCATTGCTGCCGGCAAGTCCCACCACCCGAGCTCCCCGCAGCTTAGCCAGTTGGCCGAAGGTGCCACCAACGGGGCCAGCGGCTGCAGAAACCACTGCAGTCGCGCCGAGTCCAGGGCGACCAAGACGCATAACGCTGGCCCAAGCTGTAAGTCCTGGCATTCCCAAGATGCCTACAGCCGTTGAAAGAGGAGCAGAGCTCGGATTTATCTTCTGCACCACCTCTTTCTCTGTTATGGACGCATATTGCTGCCAGCCGGTTTCCGCTACGACGTGTTCGCCGGGACTGTAGGCGTCGTTGCGGCTTCGAATTATCTCGGCAACGGCCCGCCCGTAGACAACGTCTCCGGGGGCCAAAACACTATAACCGTAGTGATCGCCCCGCATAGCCTTTCGGATGAAGGGGTCGAGAGATAGACAAATAGTACGAACTAGGATCTGGCCGTCCTTTGCCTTTGGTATGGGGCCCTCAGCCAATCTAAAATCGTCTGGTTCCGGCACGCCGTCTCTCTGACGGGCCAGCTGGACCTGTACATTGATAGTCATTCCGATAAGCCCTTTCGATGCCTGCCTTTAACCAGTTTCCGGTCCAACCACAACCATTGCCTTACCCACGTTATCGCCACTCATAAGTTTGACAAAATGGCCGGGCGTGCTTTCAATGCCCGTCACTCTATCTTCTTTGAAAATTAGGCGACCTTCCCGATGCAATTGGGCAGCAATTGCCAGAAACTTGTCGATTTGGTCATAATAATCATAGACTACTAGGCTCAGTATTTGGGCACGTTTTCCAACAAACGGTCCCATGTTATGGCCATGCCAACTGCTCTGATCGGCGTTATTGTACTGAGACATCAGCCCACACAAAATGATTTTACCATATAGATTTAGTTGCTGGGTGATGGTGTCGAGCACCGGACCTGCGACATTGTCAAAGTAACAATCAATACCATCAGGGCATGCTGTCTTTAGTCTGTCCGGCCAATTATCCTTTTTGTAATTGACGCAGTCGTCAAAACCATAGTCATCAATAACGACGCGACATTTTTCTTCGGACCCCGCAACACCAACTACCCTGCAGCCTTTCGCTTTAGCTAGTTGTCCGGCCGTTCCACCCACTGAACCCGCAGCAGAGGTAACAACGAAGGTTTCACCTAAGCCGGGTTTGGCTAGTTTCTCAACGCCAGCCCAAGCGGTCAGGCCGGGCATACCTAAACATCCTAGTGCCGCAGATAGCGGCCCCATCTCTGGATCTAGCTTCCGGATCTGATTCTTACTGCTGCCGCTCGATAGGTAATAATTCTGCCAACCGGACTCTATGAGTAAATAATCACCGGCCTGGTAGTCACTGTGTTTGGATTCGTGCACTTGAGCGACGGCCCTCCCACCAATGACATCGCCCTGATTAAGGCGGCTATGGCCCATGTGCCGTCCGGCGATGGCGCCTCTCATGTATGGATCGAGAGATAGGTAAATGTTGCGGACAAGGAGTTCGCCATCGCCGACTTTCGGTATCTCAGTCCTGCCCACCTGAAAATCGCTCGTCTTGGGAACGCCGTCAGGCTGCTTGGCGAGTTGGATCTGAACATTTTCGTTTGTCATTAATTAAACCTCTCTTCTTTAAACGAGTCGCCGACACTCGGTTTGTCGCGATGCCTGCTTTCCAAAATCTTGGGTAAGACAACCCAATATAACCTTCCTACAATAGACTGAGTCTTTTCCTTGCTAACCTTGCAGAAAACTTATCTTTACATCCACATTCGTCTCGATCTCGTGTTCGTCTCAGAAAGACTGCAAGAACTAACATTTGGTTGTACTTTTAGTTGAGTCTTTTTAGTCCCTGCTTGATGGCAACTATTGTGCCCTTCAGCAAACATAAAGACTTCGGATGCGTCAAGGTAATTACAGCAAATGCCACCATAATGAATTCAAGAGGCGGCATTGTTCGTAAGGAGAATCTGATAGCCATTCTTCTATTCACATCCTTTTGGGTCTAATTATCTGGTGACACGCCCCCTATCTTAGGGGATAAAATTGGTCGTCGGCGAGAATGTCTCCCACTGGCAAGAGGATTTTATAATGCTAGAACTTTACGATGTTCTAATTGTTGCGCATGCACTCTGCTTTGTGTATTGGCTGGGAGGAGACCTAGGAGTGTTTTACTCCTCCGGTATCGTCATTAAGCCGGGCTTGAGTAAAGAAACCCGGCTCATTACCGCAAAGATCTTTCATTGGTTGGATCAGTTCCCGCGGGTATGTATGCCTTTGATTGCCGCATTGGGCACGACAATGGCTAATTTGCAGGGTTGGTTCCAGCTTAGCAGCGGTTGGTTGCTTTTGGTTTGGATTGTAGCCATCGCCTGGATTTTTAACGTAATATACCTATTCCTGAACGAGGAGAGTAACGCGACAGCTGAACTGGTCAGAAAGGTGGACTTTGCAATGCGTTGGGTTTTTTCAATTGGCATTGCTGTTCTCGCTATCATGTCTTTTGTCGGCTCTGGTATTACGCAAGATGCGTGGCTCGCAGCTAAGCTTCTAATCTATTCGGGTACCATTTTTCTGGGGATTATTTCTCGGCTCACCATGAAACCATTTGGTCCTGCCTTCAAACGCATACTTAGTAATGGAGATACTGCCGCGGACTTAGAAATACTTAGGACAACCCTGTTTAGAACCCGAATCCCGATCATCGGGATCTGGTTTTTGGTCTTTCTTGCTGGTGCCATAGGAATAATTAAACCGTTCTAGACCTTATTACTTAATATTGACGCGCCGTAAGTTTGAGAGACTCCAATTTAAGGGAGAGGGCATAGAGGCCACCAATCACAACCATAGTGAAGCTGATGGGTGATATGAGACTCATGGCTGTACCATCGTAGACGGCCGCGCTTAGAACCGTCATTATTGATGCTAAAACCATTATCAAAGTGCCGCATAAACCTGAAGCTGTGCCAGCCATGTCGGGAAACTGGCTAATAGCGCCTGACAAGGCAATGGGTTGAGCCATTCCCAGGGCAAGTGACAAAACTACCAAGGGTGCTATCAACCAAAATACAGTCGTATCGAATAAAATAAGTATCGCAGTTTGATTCAATCCCAGCAGAACGATAGCCACTGCAGCAATACGGACTAAAGCAGCTCGGCCTACCTTTGGAATGAGACGAGCGCTTAGCAATGCTCCTAATAGAAAAGACACGGCCATATAGGACCAATACAAACCAAATTCTGCTCCGGTGACAGAGAGGCGGTCGGCGAAGAAGGCTGGCGCTACCCCCAGAAATGCGAAAAATGGTGCTGCCGTAAGGCCATATATAAGAGTGTACGTTAAAAATAGAGGTGATTTCATCATTAGTGCGTTGTTCAGAAAAAGTTTGTGGACACTCAAGGGAGATCGTTTGGCAGCTGATCGAGTCTCAGGGAGTGATAGCGTTGTCCAGGCAAACATAGCTACACCAAGAATCGCTAAGAAATGAAACACACCACGCCAACCGATCAAATCAGCGGCATAACCACCAACTAACGGTGCTATGGAGTGAGCTATAGAGTGAGCCACTGCGATGTATGCCATATAACGGGCGGCCGCGTCTCCTTCGTGAACGTCATGTACCATTGCACGACAAAGGGCTGCCGTACCGGCAGCACCACAGGCTTGCACGAAACGAGCGAAGATCAGAACTTCCAGCGTCAAAGCCATCGCGCAGATCAATGAAGCAGCTGCGTAGACTAGCAAGGACAAGGATAGTACTTGCTTCCGGCCGTACTTGTCAGACAAAGGTCCAAGTATGCTTTGCGCTAAAGCCAAACCGAATAGATACGCGGAAACAACGTATTGAAGCCGAACTTCGTTTGCATCAAATACAGTACGTAGTTCCGGTAGCATGGGTGCAATCACCACAAGGGCGAATGGAGAGAGGCCGCTGCAGGCGGATAGATGAAAAAGAGAGAGTGTTGGTGTATGACTGTGGGTCAAGTGCTGAAAACCAAAAGGTTATAATCGGTTGGAGTAGCTAGTATACGCTGACCACAATCTAATGCACTGGTCATTGCTTTTAGTGGGTTTTTTTGTTCTGCGACATTGGGCGTCCGGCAACTAGCATTGTGGTAGTGGTTAATAGATTGGCGCGGCAACATCAGCACTCAAGGTCTCTTTTGGCTTCTTGCAGATTTGGAATCGAAGAAGTTTCTTCTGTCATCAAATTCCTGCCATATGTCTGGTTTAGTATCGCTTCTATGAAATTATGATGGTCTATAACGAAGTAAATTTTTTCACTACCACTCTACCAGAGCCTGAAATGGGCCGAGCAATGCCGTTCAGCGCCTTTCCTTAATCCTGTTAGGCGCCTATAAGAAGGTAGGGAAATCTTCACGGAAACATAGTTTTGACCGCAACACCGCTGAATAGCATGACTGGGTTTGCTCATTGCGAGGGGCGTTACGTATGCCGTACACCATTTGCATGGCAGTGGGAGGCTCGTTCGGTCAACGGTAAAGGTTTGGATGTCCGAGTAAAATTACCGGCGGGATTCGAATCTGTTGATGCGCAGGTTAGGCAAACCGTGACAAGAGCATTAGGCCGTGGGCACGTTTCGATTGTTCTGTCCATAATTACGGAACCCACACCAGAAGCGTATCAGGTAAACAACGTTCTGCTTGATCATTTGCTATCTATTGCGGCGGAAAAGGCAAAATCCATGCCCGTTGGTGTTGCGCCAGCGCGTTTGGATGGTCTTCTGGCTGTAAAAGGTGTACTGGAAGTCGACCAAGCATCCGTTCGCGATGTTGCAGAACGCGAGGTTCGGGACGAGGCCTTAATTGGGGGGCTAGTGAAAACAGTAGCAGCTTTGGCGGCCGCACGAGAAGCCGAAGGGGCTCGGTTAGAACCAAATATACTAGAGTTACTTTCTGAAATAGAGGCCCTCAAGGAGGCAGCGAGCGAACTGGCGGCGATTCAGCCTGAAAAGATCCGCGAACGCTTGCGTCTTCAGGTTAGTGAGCTGCTTAGCGTGTCTCCGGCGCTGCCCGAAGATCGTCTCATCCAAGAAGCAGCCGTGTTAGCCGTAAAAGTCGATGTTCGCGAGGAGCTTGATCGTCTTTCCGCCCATGTAAGCCAGGCTAGGGTGCTACTTGACGGTGGATCGCCATGCGGTCGAAGGCTTGACTTTCTGTCTCAGGAGCTAAATCGAGAAGCTAATACATTATGTGCTAAGTCACAGGATACAGATCTCACCCGCATAGGACTCGACCTAAAAGCGAAAATTGATCAGTTTCGCGAGCAGATACAAAATATCGAGTAGGTATTGAGAAATAAGGAAGATTATGGCTAATCAGATCATGCATCGCCGCGGGCTTATGTTTGTTTTGTCATCACCATCAGGTGCGGGCAAAACTACAATTTCTCGTGCCCTGCTCGAGGAAGACGACAATCTCTCAATGTCTGTTTCAGTTACAACCCGCAAACCTCGTTCAGGCGAAGTAGATAGCACTGACTACCACTTCATTACGATGGAGGCTTATGACCAATTGATTAGTGAGGATGGCATGCTGGAACATGCAAGCGTCTTTGGTAATTTCTACGGAACTCCCAGGGCGGAGGTAGAAGCCAAGTTAGATGCAGGTATGGATGTTCTTTTCGATATTGATTGGCAAGGTACGCAACAATTGAAGGAAACTGCTCGGGATGATCTGGTTAGTGTTTTTATACTGCCACCATCCCAGAAAGAATTGGAGCAGCGGCTGCGAGATCGTGCCCAAGATACAGAAGAAGCCGTCCTTATGCGTATGGCAAAAGCTTCCGATGAGATGAGCCACTGGCCGGAGTATGACTATGTGGTGATCAATGACCAGTTCATGGACAGTATTACCAGAATACGTGCTATTCTTCTTGCTGAGCGTCATAGGCGGTTCCGGCAAGCTGGGCTAGCTGATTTTGTAAATACCATGCGTAGCGAGGGCGCATAACACTTTGTCCTTGACGATATAGAATTTTTTCTCTCTATGGCTGTGCTGATAAAATCCAGTTACCGAGAATGAAGGGCCGGCGGCGTAACTCATAGGCAGTAGGCAATGGCAAGACTTGCTTTCATACTTTTAGTTATCATCACAGCGGGAGGAGCGTATGTCTTAATGGCGCCTCCTGGCAGTCAATCGGCGTCGTCCCCTCGGGGTCGGCAGGTTTTTACTGTGCCCGTGGAAATAGTTTCTGTTACTAGAGGTGCTTTTGTAGAACAGGAGGCCGCTGTTGGAACGTTGGTATCAGATGAAGCGGTGATTATAAGATCTGAAATACCTGGCCGTGTGGAAAAAATACATTTTGACGAAGGACAGCACATCAACAAAGAGGCGCTCTTGATTTCCATAGAGCCCACAATCTATCAGGCCGAACACGATCAAGCGCGCGCTAGATCTAAACTATCGTCTGCTAATTATGAGCGGGCGATAGATTTACAAAGGCGTGGTGCGGGGACTCAGAGGGCGCTTGATGAAGCTCTATCCCAGATGCAGGAGGACGAAGCGGCAATGGATCTTGCTCGAGCTCGATTGGAACGTACCCATATCCGTGCGCCTTTTGGAGGTGTTTTAGGAATACGCAAAGTAAGTCCGGGAGATTACATTACTCCGGGGCAAGAGATTGTTAATTTGGAGGCGCTGACTCCTATAAAGGTGGACTTTCGTCTCCCGGAAACACTTCTGGGGCGGCTTACTACTGGACAGGAAATCGAAGTCAACGTCGATGCGTTTCCGGACGAAGTCTTTTCGGGCACCATATACGCTATTGATCCAAGGGTTGATTCAGAGGGGCGCAGTATTGTCATTCGCGCGCAGGTTCCTAATGCGGAAGGGCGTCTTCGACCAGGTTTGTTCGCTCGCGTTAGCGTAGTGTTTGCGCGAAGGGGCGATGCGTTGTTCGTGCCGGAACGCGCTTTGGTGCCGGTCCGGAACGGACAATATGTCTTTGTTGTAGTTGATGGTAAGGCAGTGGCGACGGAGGTGAGAGTAGGAGGTCGTCAAGAGACATTAGCGGAAATTCTATCTGGCCTCACTTACGGCCAAAAAATTGTTGCTTCCGGGCAAATGAAATTACGGGATGGTACGCCAGTGGCAGACCTAAATGCTGTGGGAATGCCTTAGACTATGAAAATATCTGAAGTCTGCATCAAGCGCCCTGTGCTCGCTACGGTGCTAAATCTTATCATTATTCTTCTTGGTGTAATCTCTCTCCAGAATCTGCAGGTCCGAGAATATCCAAATATTGAAACCCCGGCGGTGACGGTAAGTACGATCTATCCAGGAGCTTCGGCCTCTATCGTTGAAACGCAAATTACAAACCCTCTTGAAGATTCTCTCTCCGGTGTTGAAGGGGTGGACTTCATGAGTTCTATTTCTCGCTCCGAAATTAGCCAAGTAACACTCCAATTTGACCTTAGCCGAGATGCAGATGTGGCGGCCGCTGATGTGCGTGACCGTGTTGCTAGGGTGCGTAGCGTTTTGCCTCGCGAGGTGGAAGAGCCCATTGTCCAAAAGCAGAGTGCTGACGAGTTTCCCATTATCTATCTGAGCTTATCCAGCGACCGCTATTCTCACATGGAGATGACGGAAATTGCAGAACAGCTAATAGTAGATCAAATTAAGGCGTTGCCAGGTGTTGCCACTATTAGGTATTTCGGCGGCCGTGTCTTTGCTATGCGTGTTTGGCTTGACCGTGAAAGACTTGCTGCCTACAGGCTGACGCCGCAAGACGTTGAAGCCGCCTTGCGGGCACAAAACCTTGAAGTCCCATCAGGTCGTATTGAAAGCATGGATAGGGAGTTTACTGTCCTTGCTGTTACCGATTTACAGACACCGGAGCAGTTTGGGCAGATTATCCTCAAGGATTCTGGTGGTTACCTGGTGCGGCTCGAAAATGTGGCCCGGATCGAGTTGGGCCCGGAAGACGAACGTCAGGTCGGACGGTCAGACGGCAATCCGGCAATTACAATAGGCGTAGTAAAACAGGCCACGGCCAATCCCCTGGACATTGGTCTTGATGTGAGAAGCTCGGTTCCGCTCATCAGGGAGAATTTACCTGAAGGGGTAAACATAAAAATCTCTTTCGATATGTCGCTGTTTGTGGAGCAATCTATAGAGCGTGTCTATATCACGATAGGTGAGGCTATTTTGTTGGTGGCGGTTGTTATCTTTTTGTTCTTGCAGACCGCTCGGGCTGCACTGATTCCCCTTGTGACTATTCCCATCGCACTGGTCGGAGCTTTCGGGATTATGTCCCTTTTCGACTTCACTATAAACACCCTTACCTTGCTGGCTTTTGTGCTTGCAATAGGGTTGGTGGTGGATGACGCCATTGTCATGCTCGAGAATATTTATCGCCACATAGAGAAGGGTATGCAACCTTTCGAAGCCGCGCTTAAGGGCAGTCGTGAAATAGGTTTTGCGGTTTTAGCTATGACTACTACCTTGGCGGCAGTGTTTGTGCCCGTGGCTTTTACCTCCGGACGTACGGGCAAGCTTTTTACCGAATTCGCCTGGACATTGGCGGGCGCCGTTGTTGTGTCAGGATTTACAGCGTTAACTTTGACGCCGGTTCTGAGCGCTTACCTCCTCCGACGGACAGAAAAGAAATCTGCTCTCGAACGTATTGTCACGCCGTTTTTGAAATCACTTAATCGTGTCTATCTTTTTGCTCTGGCTGTATTGGTGCGATACAGAGCCCTCGTGGCTGTTAGTGTTGCAATTATTGCAGGCGCTGGATTTGCCTCGTTTGCCAACCTTAAGACTGAATTGGCGCCGATAGAAGATCGCAGCATATTGATGGGGTATCAGGCCGGTCCTGATGGAGCCACACTCGAATATATGGATAAAAATGCCCGTGCTATGGAGGAAATTATGGGGGGTGTACCCGAAGTGGTCGACCACATGACTCTTGTTGGTTTTCCAGAAATCACACAGAACGCTTTATTTGGTAATTTGTTGCCGCATGGTGAAAGGTCCCGTTCGCAGATGGAAATCACTCAGGCACTGATGCCGAAGTTCTTTGCCATACCAGGGGTTATGTCCTTTCCTGTCAATATGCCGCCCTTGGGTAAAGCGGCACCAGTGAAGCCTATACAAATCGTCGTGCAAACCGTGGGCAGTTATGACGATTTGCAGACTATTGTTGACGGGGTTGAGGGCCAAGTTCAAGGTCATCCGATGATTCGTGA